>ERZ1292625.2509-Hain-H41-01um-R1-2509-length-16801-cov-6_pt2 | contig 14511 bp, 27 predicted proteins | sample MGYA00564400_ERZ1292625 | MGnify/ENA primary metagenome ERZ1292625 (study PRJEB36523, sample SAMEA6512639) | groundwater metagenome | collected 2019-01-08 | study: AquaDiva: Metagenomics assemblies of 32 groundwater samples | reverse complement strand
TGGCCACATCACTATTCAGAATACCAGACTCCAAATCATAAGTAAGAGACTCTAATATCTCATCTCTAATGAATGGGGCAACAGGTATAAGTGAATCTTCTTCTAACTCTGTACTCCAAACCACCCTAGCCTTGATAGCCTTCGCACTGAAAGAAATCTTTCCAGTAGGTGGAGTAACTGCAAGTATCTTAGCAGAAGGGTCATCAGCAGTGTTCTCACTACCCTTCTTGAGCCGTATCCTAGTAGCTGGCCTGATAGGATAGTCATAAGGATTCTGAGGCAACTCAAACTGGTCAAATAAGCTGGCTACGTTAGCATCAATCCTCGCCCTATCAATTAAAGCCTGAGAAAGCCCCGTGAATATAAATTCCTTACCACCAGCCACTTCTGCAGTATCAAGAGCCTTACCAATCAATGACATCTTCTTTACTAAATTAGAATAGACTTTCATTGTTTTTATCTTATTGTTTAACTCGGTAGGAGATAACTCCCTGCCATGCTCTAACATACTAGCTACAATAACAGCTTCATCATTTAGCTCTTGAAGCCCTTTTACTTCATGGGTAAAAAGTGGGTTCTCTGCCTTAATTTCTGTAACCCCATACCCACAACTCTTTCTAGTGTATTCGGGGGAGATATTCATAATATCTTCCGAAGACATTTTCCTTAGTTCTTTCCTTATCCCGCCGTCGGCTTCGGGAAGCTGGTATTCAAGAATCCGATTAGGTATTGATTTCCTATAATCCTCTTCCACCTTCTTTAGCCTCTCTTCAAATTCAGCTTTGGTGATAAGGTCTTTACTTACTTTCTCACCTAAACTTTTAACTTCCTCTTGAATCTTAACCATTATTTCAGACATTTGTTCACCTTCCTATAAGTTTAACCTTATAATTTATTTACTTACCCTATTAGAAATAGACTTTATTTCTTTGTATAAATTTTCAAGAATTATTTCCTCCCTTAGCCCATTGATAAACTCTTTTTCTTTATCCTCTAATGTATATTGTTTAAATTCAGGTACGTCTTTCTTAAATTTAGTATATTCATTTTTAAGATGGTTATATACTTTTTCCCCATCTTCTACTGGTATGTCAGTACCCCCGCTTGCTCCCAATAATGCACCCATTGCAGACCTTACACCGTTCCATACCGTTACAATCTTACCATCTATTACCGTATGATGGGGCAATTTATAAGAAGTAAAATTATCTTTAGCTTCACTATCAAACCAAGCAAATCCTCTCTTATATTTATCCCAATCTACTTTATCCTTCTCTAGCCCGCCTGCCCACATAGCTAATTTCTTCTTAGCATCATCACCATCCCATTCTATATTTTCATCTACCGTAGGAATATCATCAGCAGGCACAGCACCCTTTCTTTCCAATCTTACAGGTGCTTCTATTGGTACAAGAATCGTAGAAACTGGAATAGCGTTTGTTTCAGGATTTAGAATTACGGGGGTTATCTTAGGTTCTGCAACAGGTTCTTTAATAATAGTATCAGTTGATGTTGATTCGGGCAATGTTAATGTTGGTAATGTAGTCTTAATTACATAATTGGGGTTAAATGTATAATCTGCCGTGAAATATTTCCTAATAATAGTACCCATTTCTGAACCCATCTTTTCCATAGCTAAAGCATCAGGATTAGTAGGTATGTTTGCACAAGTAATTTCTATTAGTTCAGCTTTTGTGAATCTCCTGCCTTTTATTTTTTCGTTACTATTTGGAATATCAGAAGTTATTTCATCCCACCCTTTTGCGATAAAACCTATTGAGAAAGCATTAAGAAATCCAAATTTATATAACTTATATAAATCTCTACCAATGTCAGTATCGGCAAATTCTATATCTGCTATTACATTAGATTCTGTAACTAACACAGAATTTGCTTTCCCAACTGGAAGAGCCTTCGGGTTATGAGACCACAAAACTATTGGATTTTTCTTATAATTTTCCAAACCCTCCTCAAAAGCCATAGGAACTATTATATCGCCATCCCTATCTAGGGTAGCAGTAACTATTTCTGCCCTTAGTGTTCTTTTTGTGTCATCTACAATCCTATCGGGCTTTAAAATGGAAAAGAAAGATTTCTTTTCTGTTTTAACTTCCTTATTCATAGTATCTTCCATCCCTTTGTTAGTTGCTTTTCTTTTACCAAAAATAGCATTTACGCCCCCATCTATTTTCTTTGTTCTAAATTTATTAAATTTACTGGGGTCTTCTTGTCTAAATCTAAAAGTATTATCCGTCTCATCAACCTCTTTGCCCTGAAAAGACACTTTAAAATTATGCTCTTTAACCCAATTTTTAGCTGATTCTAATGTAGTAAAAACATTTTTGTATAAAACTAAAGATTGTATTTCCCATTTGCTCTCAATTTTATTTTCCACAGCCATCTTTTTTAGATTTCTTTATGGTATAATTATTTGATTCAAGTAAACCTATAATACGATATAAGTTTTCTAATATCATATCTAATTTATCTTTCTTACTCTTAGAACTATCTCTATCAACAAAATAGACTTTACTCATTATAAATAATTATATACAGCATTTAATTAAAGTATTACATATACGTTGCTATTATGAATACTTATTTAGAAATTCTGTTAAAGATATTATCTATCTCTGTCTTTTCTGCATCTGTCATACTTTTATATATATCTTCCGAATTTCTAGGGTTAGACAATATCTGCATAGCCTTATTTCTTGCAGATGGTGAAGTATTAAGTTCCTCAAACAGCATATTCAAAGGTTTTGCAAACTCATCTTTCATGTTGCTTAAAGCAGAATAACCAACCATTGCTCTGCCTTCATTCCTGCTTAATAGACCAGATTGGAAGGCCCTAGCACCAGCATCACTTCTAGCAAGTAATGATTCTGCAAGCTGTTGAATATTAGATGTATCAAATTGAACATAGAATTCAGAACCAAAATTAGGCTCTACCAATCTAGTATTTATAATACCCTCTATCCTTAAAAACATTGGAATCATAGTATCTTCCCAAAAGATTCGCCTTTGCTCCCTAACTCCTGCTTGATTTGCATATTCGTATAGACCTAATTTGATAGGGGGGACACCATAAGCAGAGGCTATTTCTTCTCTGCTCAGTTTCCTGCTTTCTATGTATGCGGCATCTTTTGGGGGTTTGCTTAAATCCTTTACATCAATTCCACCCCATAATACACCCGTACTGTGAGCTTTTTTCACACCTTTATAAAGTTTTTGCCATTCTGCATCTAATTGTTTTCTTTGTGCCTCATCTGGGAAATCAGGAACTACTAAAACATTTTGCGGTATGGCAGAATTTTGGAAAAAGGCTTTATTATAAATCTGAGCATAGAAATCTAATTGTATTGCCTCATTTGCCCCCAAAGCAGGAGAAAACCCATAATAAATATCAGTGGGGTCAAAGTATTTGAAATGAATTACATCCTCAGTAGGTAAAATCCTCTCCTTTTGATTTATAGTAAACTTATACCCACCCACTTTGTTAAGTGCGGATGGTATAATGTCTACATAAGTAGGAGAATGAACATACATTTCTATAACATCCTCTTCGCTATTCCTAACCAATTCCCAGTAAGCATTGCCTACTAATTCTAAATAAGTAAGTGTAGCTTCCATAAACTCAAATTTACATTGAAAAGGGTTGGGCCTTCTTAGAAGTGTAGAAAGAGGATGTTTATAGGGCAATTCAATAGATTCTTCTTTTTTAGTTTCTGGATTTATTTTTCTTTCCAGACTACGGAGTGGTGCAGAAGACCCTGCCTGAACCAACTGTTTCACACAAGAATATATCCAAATTTCTTTTCTGTATAAAGCTAATTGCTCATCTTCTGTTGCTATATCAGTAGCAGGTGTTACTACCTCATTCTTATTGGTGATGACAAATAATGGTAATATTTTAGATTCTTTTGTTTCAATCTGGATTTGTTTCTTCTTCCACCACATTTATTATCCTATCCTTATCTCTCTAACAAACTGCCCATCAGAATTTAATTTCCAAGTTCTTATACTTTCTTCTTCATCATCTTTATCTATATTTTTAGATATTCTATCATTAGGGATATTTATTGTTGATATGCCATATTTGTTACGCCCTGAACGAATGGAATTTATTGCAGTTGCAAGGGCATCACAGATGTCATCATAAGCACAATGCGGGAAAGTAACTAATTGATTTATTAGCATATTTTGCTGTGAAGATTCCCTAAATAAAATAGATTTAGATTCCAATGATGGATAAATAGAAGATATTCTTAAATTTTTATTCACTATATTTTTTATACCCTTAACTGGTAAATTTACACCCCTCTCAATTACTAATTTTTCAAATTCCTCTTTTATAATGTATTGGAAAGCATTATCTTCAAATAATATATTCTCTATTTTTACATCCTTGAATAAATTACAACAACTATTAGTGAAACTAAACAAAGTCTCAATAAGTTCTCTGTACCCTATCCGCTTAGCAAAACAATCCACAATATATAATTTAGAATCTTCTTCCACCCTAGCAACACAAACAACAGCAGAAAAATCGCTATGATTCTTTTTTGATTGGGCAGGGTCAACTCCAAAATATAGCCTTACTGACTTATCCATAATATCTTCAATATCATAGAACCCCAATTTATCTCTTGTAATTTTTACATCCTTGTATGAAACGGGGGTATTCATAAATTCAGAAGAAAAGGCTAAAGGGCTTGTCCTCCTTTTATCTTCCACCCATTCTCTACTATACATATCCTCCCACAATAGTTTACCATCATCATCTATAATTTTATAAGTCTTGCCCTTCCATTCTTTCAGATATTTTGATAACAAATCATCAGGATAAATAATTGTGCCAATCAAAAAAAAATCACAAGGATAAGCACCTGGTAATTGTAAAACTGCCTTATCAAACCATTCTTCTATCCCCAATCTTTCGCCCTCTGTACGAGAATTGGCTTCTGACTGTAAATCATCCGCCAGAATTGCATCTGGTCTGTTTTCAAAACTTCTTCCACCACGCATAGCACTACCAGTACCTTTAGCCACAACTCTAATACCAGTAGAAGTCTCTATTTCTGTGTCTTTCCACTTTTCTGTGCCTACCAAATTGCCAAAATCTTTTATTAGTTTAAAATTGCCTTCCAATTCTCTTGATATGCCCATTAACCATTGTTCAGATAAACTGCAACTTTCAGAAATAATAATTATGAATTTCTTTCTTTTAGTACATATTGCCCATAATGGAAAAAGGGTAGTAACTATGGCACTCTTGCCAGTCCCTCTAGGAGAAGCAATAGCCTCACGTTTATTTATTTGTGGGGATTCAAATGTATCAAATAACTCCCTATGAAAATCAGAAAAATTCTTTGAAAAATAATGTGGCAAATATCTTTTGGCAAAAACCTCTATCTTATTTATAGCATTACGTCTTTCTAATTCATCTTTAAGACGTTCTAATTCTTCTATTCGGGGCTGTAAATCTTTCAAATTTTCCATATGTTAAGAAAATTGAGGAGTCTTTGTTCCTATAAGCATTGGGTTTATTTTAACTTCATCTATTACTAGTGGTTCAGATTTCTCTTCCCTAGTCTCTATTTCTCTAACAATCGTTGTTTGTATCTCTTTAATCTTTCTAATCAGGGTGGTGTCATCATCTAAAATTGGAGAATGAGTTGTGAGTTCACTTACAATAGGAGAAGAACCTTTAAAGAAATAGATTATTCTAGTACAAGCCTCTAAAGCTACCTTTTGGTTTGTGCTTTCTGTAAGGGCAATCAGTCTTTCCGCCACTCTAGGTAAAGCCTGTGAGAGTAAAAGTAAAGTTTCTTGGGTCTTTCCTTTGCAGTATTCACTAATTCTGTCTTGTATTTCTTTTGAATTAAGTTCTATATCTAACTCAGCAGGAGAATACCCTAAATCTTTAGCTAGACTTTCCCTATCCTTAGTTCTAAGTATTGCTTTTATAATATCTTTAGCCATAAGAATTTATATAAAATCTGGAGCTAATGGTAGGATTTGAACCCACACCCAGTTGATTACAGGTCAACTGCTCTACCAAATTGAGCTACATTAGCAAAAATAAAGAATGGTGGGAATTGGTCTATCGGAACTCTTTGTGTTTTTCATTGCAAATCTATATCAATATAGGGGAATCCCCCCCTCACCCCTTTAGGGACAGTTCCATATAGTTTATTAAATCAAACAATTCCCACCATTCATATTAACATTATAAATATATATTTAAATAAACCACTACTTATATGCAACTAACAATCAAAAAGATATTTTATACTAAATACAGAAATTCACTTGACAAAATATACTAATATGGTATAATTATTAAATATATTTTTATATCTCTCATTATTAAGGGGAATATCTATTTTGAATACAGAATATAATTTGTTTGTATCTGATTATCATGTACCGTTTCATTTAAAAAGTGGCCACAAAATATTTTTAGACGTATGCAAATATATTAAACCAACCAAAGTAATATTGGGGGGAGATATAATTGACTTCTTTGGTATCTCACGATTCTTGCGTTCTCATCGTTCCACTGTAACATTAAAAGATGAATTAAATGCAACTAAAAAAGTATTATCAGAAATTAGAAATGCAAACAAAAATGCAGAAATAATTTATATGGAGGGTAATCACTCTTATAGACTTTTCAAGTTTATAGCTCTCCACGCAAGAGAGTTGGGAAGTTTAGAAGAACTTACTATACAAAATCTTTTAGGTTTAGACAAATATGGAATTAAATTCCATAAAAACAATGAGCCACCAGAAGGTTATTCAGATTTTGTTGATACTTATTTGGAGTTATGTAGTGGTGATGGAAAACAAGTATCACCCCTAATAGTAGGTCATTTCAATAAATGTTGTGGTAATGGTGGTACTGCAAAAAGACTAATAGAAGAAAAGGGGGACGTATCTATTATTCAAGGGCATACCCATAGAGTAGAAATGTATGCTAAAAAAACCATCACTGGTAAGATTTTATTGGGTGTAGAATCTGGCGGTTTATTTGATTCTGAACAAAACTCCTATATCCGTTCACCGAATTGGCAAAATGGATTCACAATAATAGAAGTGCATAATGCGAGCAAAGATTACAATATTTTACCTGCTGTAATTAAGAATCATAAATTAGTATTCAATCAAAAAGTATTTATAGGATAGAAAATGTGAATAAATTTAAACTGTTATTTATACCAATAATAATTCTTATATTCATCTCAAGTGTAGTTGTTGAAGCCAAAAATACTCCCATACCTAATTATTTCGGGCTTAAAAAAGATGTCATAAACAAAGTATTTGAAGATATAAAAGATGTATCAAATGTTGAAGGTAAATGGCAATTAGTAATTTTACCTGAAAACGAAAATAAAGCCTGTTTAAAAATGGTAGGCAGAAATGGGGGCATAGTCTATATATCTTGGCAATTTGTATCTACCTTACATTGTACTAATGAATTGGCTTATATAATAGGGCATGAATTTGCTCATGTTTTGTTAGGTCATATTTATAATCCTATACCAGTGGATTCGGATAAAATAGAAGCTGAGGCGGATTATTTGGGGTATATGCTGGCTATAAAAGCGGGGTATGATAGTATAGATATTTGTAAATTTCTTAATGATAAGAAATTCCCACCCAAAAGAATAGACAAATTGGTGTCTCTATTGGCAAGTAAATAAATTTTTAAGATTTTACTTGATTTCTTATTAAATATATACTATAATATTTAACATGAAAATTAAGAATTCAATATATATAGTAGGGGAATTATATTGCCCAGTGTGTATCATTAGACTTGAAAAAGAGGGAGAGAACAAATGCAGTTATCCTTTAGAAAATACAATGTGTATGCCCATTGCTTAGAAACAGACTTTACCGTAGCGGGAAACCCAAAGGAGATACTTGATTTTTTGGACGCTTTGGGGGACTCTGAGATAGTAAAAAGGGAAGTAAGAAGAATGTTGGACAAAGCAAAATTAACATTGGATAGGGAAATAAGTGCAATAGGCGGAGAGGATAGAAGTAAAAAGGAGATATAATGTTAAATACATCTAATATAACACCAAAGAAGCCTTGTGCAAGCCCCTTTCAATTTGCACAAGCTAGAGTTTTGTTACGAGAAGCGATTGAGGTATTAAAGGATGGTATTGATAGGGACTCTCAGGAAGATTATTATGGAAGGTGTAAAGAAGTGAGAAAGATGATTTCTGATATAAAAGCCTTCTTAGAAAACACTCCCAAAGAGAGGAGTGAATAAGTAATGAGAATGGAAGTAAATAGACACCACATTAGTATTATACCAGAAACAGAGATAGATATAGCTTATATTGAAGAAGTCTTAGGACTTAAAGAGAAAAATAGCAAAGCTGAAATACAAAGAATAAATGGTATGGGGCTTCCTCGCATAGCTTATCTTAAAATAAATAAATCTATTTATATCTCCCACATTTAAAGAGAGAAAATTTTTGCCCTTGAAGGAATACACCACGACAATTCAATGCAAACATACAAATTGTTTTGGGAATCTTGTTATTAAATATGATGATATAACTAATGATTTGTGGCATTTTATTTGTAATAAATGCGGGAAATAACAGGGAAATGTGAATTTACATTTTGTGGAATCAATTATAGAGAAAGCATAATATGAAAATTAGAGAGGCAAAGTACCGAAAAATTGATATAAATAATCGGAACAAAAGAGTAAAATTGGGGTTAAAAGCATGGGGAAACTGGCAGGCTATGTCTAGAGAAATAACTGAGCCAAAAGAACAGTTATATATAACAAATAATATATTTGAAAGAATAAACAAAGTAGAAAAGACTATTATCTTTTTTTATACTGAATCAGATTTGAAAAGTTTATTTAATGGAAGTATACCACCAGCATTTGAACCTATACAAATAGAAGCTACAGAAGACAAAATAATTATTACAAAAATGAATAAAAATTTAGAACCAAAAAAGCCTAAAATACGCACAGAACCATATAATGTTTATGGGTAATTATGTCTTTACATAAATTTAAATGTAATAAGTGTGGCAATATAGAAGAGATTCTATACCCAATAAAATCATTAGTAAGAGTGAATTACCTCAAATGCTCAGTTTGCAAAGGTAAACTGTACAAAATATTCTCCTTACCGTCAAGACCTCAGTTCAAAGGCAGTGGATTCTATGAAACTGATTATAAAAACAAATGAATAAATCCAGACTACATATTGATTTAAAATATACAATCATTACATAATTTTCTTGGCAAACAGAAAATCTTATGCTATAATAGTGTAAGTTAAAATAAACATTAGTTACGTTAGAAAAGGAGAATACGATGGCTTATGGTAATTGGGGTGCTTTTGTTTATAAGAATGGTATAAGAGAAACAAATAGGGAAGATAATATACCCTATCAAGAAGATAGCCTTGAAGCTGGCTATTGGCAGTTATTCAGAGACGGCAGAGATAAGGTTAAAGTTGACACCCATCACGCCTCATTAGGCTCAGGGGATTTTAGGCTATGCGGATACAAAAGCATACCTATTATATTTTATAATAGTAAACAAATTCCATTAGATAAATACTATATACCTGATGAATATTCAAATAAAATAGAAAAATATGAAAATGAAACTTTAACTGTGCCACTATATTGGGGGGATTCATTCACAGTCTCTTTTAAAGAACTTTGTGGCACTATTGGCGGATATAAATTTAGAGCTATTTTTAAAGAAGCTCCTGAAAGAGTTGTTTTATATGTATTAGAACCTGATGGGACTAAGTGGGAAGGTGTATCTGGATTTGGGCTTGGTAAGGGACATGATAAAGACGATTCAAATGCAAAAAATCTAATCGGTAAAATATCTTGTGCTTAACAATAGGCAAGTGGTGAAACGGCAAACACAAAGGATTTAAAATCCTTCGGTTCATAGCCCTGTGGGTTCAACTCCCACCTTGCCTACCATAAATCTAATACCAGATAGTGTAATTGGTAGCACAGAGGATTTTGAGTCTCTTAATGGGAGTTCAAATCTTCCTTTGGCAACCAAACAATCATAACAATATCAAGGAGAGAAAAATTAAATGAGAGGATACAATATAATAAATCATAAAATATATATAGATAATACAGAAACTAATGATACAGACATAAATTTATTTAAGTTGAGAGACATTTTGATAAATTCTGGCTTGCTAGATGGAATAGATAGCCCCAATAAAATAGCTTCTGAGGTAGCAGATTATTTAATGAAAAATTTTAATATATCATTAAAGTAAAAACGGGAGAAGAATAGAAATGGATAATTTAATTAGTTTTATATTAGGAGTGATACTAATGGAAGTTATTTATGAGTGCATAGAAAATCATTCGGAAGATTGTTTACACAAAACTAAGATTGGTTAAGATATTGTCTATTATGAAAAGATAGACGGGAATAATAAGTATTTTAAAATAATTCCAATTCAGATAGAAATTAAAAAAGAATAATATTAACTTGACTATCAACTAAAAATATAGTATAATATTGTCAGTTATATGGGTGTATTCAAAGAAAATGCTCACTCTAATAGAAAAGGCAAAAAATCTTCATTTATGGCATGAAAGAACGAATGAAAAAGAAAATTAAATGTAATAAAGCCCAATGCTTGGAATGTAAAGACATAATAGAATCAAAATCAAGACATGATTTTGTATCATGTTCTTGTGGTGCTATATTTGTGGATGGCGGTACAGATTATTGGCGGTGGGGGGGAAACCCAAAAACATTTAAAAGATTAAAAGAAAATGAGTAAAAAGAAAAGGACTATGGATTAAAATGGGAGATGTAGTTACAAAGGAAGAAATAGGGCAAATTAAACATGAGTTGGTGGGTATATCTTGAGACCGACGGAGATACATTGCAAGTCCCCTCTTTTATGGAAGGGGGAACACAGCCGTTAGATGGCAACGATGTATCTAAAATCAATATAACTTATAATTATGGCAAACATTTTGACTTCAAGAGCCTGCATGACCAGAAAGCCTCTGACACCATAGATAAACTCAAAAAGATAGATGTCATGTGTGCGGGAGAAAAAAAATATGAAACCATCAGCATTAGATGAATTAAGAGAACATATTGTAAACTTCTATACATTATACTGTCATACACCAATAGAATATATAGAGTGTGATAATGAAATATATCAACTTTTACAAAAAGAAATTTCTGAAACAATTTTTAATGATAACTCACTCCAACAGTTTAGAACATTTTTTGGTATAAGAATAATACCAGTATCAAATATAAAAGGAATTAAGATATATTATAAAATAAATAAAAATTTACTTGACTATCAACTAAAAATATAGTATAATATTGTCAGTTGATAAGAGAAAAGGGGGCATAAATGGGAACTAAAAGTGCAAAAGAAATAATCAAGTGCTATAGATTTTTATTAAATTATCCCCCTATTTTCTTCTTTCTCCATCCTCAGAGATTTTAGATGAAATAGAAAAGGTATTAGATGAACCAGATACATCATTAAAAGTTGGAATTAAAGCAGAATTGAAGTTAACAGATAAGACAAAACATTCAGCGAAACATACAAAAATAAAAAGGGGAACTAAATAAATATTTCAGATGAAGAAAGAAAGGCACAAATGACTACTGAAAATTACAAGAATAAAGTAGATAGATTTAAAGAGATTGATGCAAAAGAGGCTTGGAAACTCCCAACAGTAAATTTATTTTGCAAAACAAGACGTGGTAACATTTATTCAGTGCGTGATTTTGATGATTACTACGTTACCATAGTACAAGCAACTAGAACAAATGCTATCTGTGATTGTAAAGACATTTTACGCAAAGTAAATAGAGATAATGTAGTATTTATGGTTCAAAAATAGAAACTTACCCTATAAAGAAAAGGAGATACAAAATGTCAGTAGAAATTCTAATCAACAAGAAAAACACTAAGGCTATACTCTATAATACTGAAACTGGCCAGGCTTTAGGTTGTGTTATAGAAAATAGTGATGGATACAGTGCAGAAGATGTAGCTAATGTATTTATAGATAGTTGGGATGAAATTATAAAGGAATTGCCTTTTGAGAAAAGTCCTATCAGAAAAATAGAAGAAGCCTCCGACCCCCTGTTTAAGTATGCTTATGATAAATTTATAGGTCAAATATGGCCGAATTGGGTAAATGAGAGAGAAAATGAAAGGAAAGAATTTCTTCATTCACATAGTGGGCAAACAGAAAAGGGCTGTTATGGTATGCAATAAATGAAACTTACACCAACATATAACTACTATGACGAAATCAACAATCAACTCAGCAATCTTGATTATGGTGATTTAAAATATATACTACTTGCTTTATTAACAGAGGGTAGTATATCTGAATTTACCTTGACAGAACATATAGAAAGAGTAAAAAGTTTTTGGGAAGATAGGGAAAGAGAAAATAGGAATGAAGAAGATGGGAGAGAATATGGGATTTAAAAACGCAAAAGAAATAATTAAAGGTATATAATATTATGAGAAATTGCCAAGTTGGATTTAGATTAAATAATAATGGATGGTGGGATTACCGTAGAACTTCTGACCAAGAATGGTTTATCATCCCTTTTGATGTTTTAAGCCCAAAAGAAGAAGGTGTACATATAGATACAGTATTAGGAAGACTATTGTTAAATGGGTATTTTTCAGGCTGTTCAATATTACTGAGAATGGTAAATAATATAAAAATTGATGTTAAGCAAATTTAATTAAGGAAGGTGCTTAAAGAAATGCCAAACTATTAGAAGAAGCATAAAGAAGATATAGTCAAACAAATTGAAGGAGCAGTGAAGAACTATAAAGAGAAGGTACAAAAGGCCATCAAGGAGTTTAAGACTAAAGGAGTTGATGAACGAGCCATTCTTCTGTTGCTAGAAGCTATGCTTGATTGGGGAGTTAAGGCAATAAGAGACATAGAATATTTAGAAATACATATTAAAGAATTAGAGAGTTTTTTAGAGAGGCTCGCTCCAGAAATTTTGTATAAAAAGAAATAAAAGATAGGCTATTAGAATAATGAGAAAGAAAAAGACAGGAAATAGTATTAGTAAGGAAATGGCATTAGTATTGAAAAGATACGTTCAGAGCCAATTCATACAGAATAAATGGCACTAATACATTCTTCGCTTTCTGAGGATATAATTGAGAAAATCACCGTTATTTTAAAGAAGTTAAAAAAAGGTAAGGAAGGGTTATTTAATGATAAATTGGAACGAAGTTAGTCCAGAAGATATTTCACTTGAAGATTTAGAAACTGCAAAAGAAGAAGATTCCCCAATATCCTATACGGGTTCAGCATGGAGAGCATGTTTTCTAATGTATCACGAGGATTATAAGAAAGAGCCTGAAAAGTTTCTTCAAAAAGATGGGTGAAGTAATTTCCCTTATCTAAGGGGGGATAGAATCCCAGGGGGGCTTACTGGCTTTATGACAAGATGGGCTTGTAATACTTTACGATATTTATTAAAGCAACCGCCTGTCCGAGACGGGGCTACAGTTATAATAGGTGGGGGGAATAGTCAACTAAAGGGAGTCCCTCCAGGAAATGCAGAAGTTTCTCTTAAAAAACCCTTAGCAGTTCTTGAATAAATTTAACTAAAGCGGAGTAGGAAAATATTTTCCAAATGTTTGGAAAATCTAGAAGAAAGGGAGGGTAACCATGAGTATTTTCACACTAAAAATCAACCACTATAAAGTAGGCACAAAGACAAGGTATTTCATTGACTATGTTGATTCTGAGGGAAGGTATGTATACCGAGAAGCTATTTGGTTTAAGACAAGGGAAAAGGCAGAAAAACGTTTAGCAGAGACAGGGGTAGAAGAAAAATCTTAAAAGTACTAAACATTTAGAAAACCAAGAAAGGAGATTTGAAAAATGATTGAAAGTGATGACTTAAAAGACTTGCTAAACTATGTTGAAGACAAGGGTAGGGGATTTGAGCGGTATCGGAATCTGGATGGGGACACTTTTGAAGGAGATGCCTACCGTTATAGGTGTTTAGTTGAAGACCTCAGATAACTAATAAAAAGGGAAGAAAAAGGAAGGAAGGAGGGGTAACTATGACAAAAGGATGGGGAGGAATAGTAAAGTGCAAGAATGAGAAGTGTTAATAGGCCCTCAATTTTCCAAATGTTTGGAAAAAGTTTAGGAATTCCTATATATAGGAATAGGAGTAATGATACGTTATTTTCTTAGAAAAAAACTTTTCTTTTACCCCCCCTTACTGGCATAGGGTTTGCTTACCAAAGATAAATTAAACCATGCCAAACTTTGGCACATGATAATAATTATGATGGTAAGCAAACACAGTGCCAAACCTCCCCCTCACCAAAAATAAATTAAACTCAAACAAAAATAAATTAAAAATACTTCTTGACTTATCTAGTTTGTGTGGTAAACTTATCCTTAGTAAGGTAAGATAAATTAAACTAACCTTTA
>ERZ1292625.2972-Hain-H41-01um-R1-2972-length-14520-cov-24_pt1 | contig 14520 bp, 13 predicted proteins | sample MGYA00564400_ERZ1292625 | MGnify/ENA primary metagenome ERZ1292625 (study PRJEB36523, sample SAMEA6512639) | groundwater metagenome | collected 2019-01-08 | study: AquaDiva: Metagenomics assemblies of 32 groundwater samples | reverse complement strand
ATGCTCAAGCGCACGCCGAGGACCGGTTTCCAATTCCTGGGCTCCGGCGCGGAATCTGTTGCGGAGCATATCTTCCGCACAACATACATCGGGTTTGCGCTCGGAAAGATGGCGAAGGGTGTGGACGCGGACAGGATCATCAAGATGTGCCTGTTCCACGATCTTCCCGAGGCCCGGACCGGGGACCAGAATTACGTGAACAAGAAGTACGTTGAAGTGAACGAACGGAAGGCGATCGACGATATGGCCCGGCCGCTCTCCTTTGGCGGAGATATCAAGGACCTGATCCTCGAGTTCAATGAAGGGAAAACAGAAGAGGCGCGGCTTGCGCGGGACGCGGACCAGCTTGAGCTCATCCTTGCGCTCAAGGAATATAAAGACCTGGGGAACACCTATGCCGATGAGTGGCTTGAATTCTCCCTCAAGCGCCTCCAGACCGATACCGCGAAGGAGCTTGCGGCGGTCATTCTCAAGACGGACTCATCCCTGTGGTGGTTCAGCGACAAGAGCGACTGGTGGATCAGCGGCGGCAAGCGTTGAGAGCTTTTGGTAGCTCTGCTCCGTGGTCATATCGCCCGTGACGTCCAGACGATAAATCCTGCGCCCGCGTTCCTTATAATAGGCTGCGAGCGGCGCAGTTCGTTCCCGGAAGATATCGAGCTTTTTCCCCACCAACTCCCGATGGTCATCCGCCCGATCCGTCCGGTCGCCTCCGACGTTGTTCCGTAATCTGCAGAACACATCGTCAGCAGTACAGTCCAGCACCACGAGAACCTGAATATCGGCGATCCTCGCGATGTCCCGTGCCTGGCCCGCGTGGCGCGGGATGCCGTTCAAGACGAGGAGATGATCTTTCCTGAACCCGTTGCGTTCGAGGAAGAGGCCGATGATCTTCCCGGCGAGGGCAAAGCGCTCGTTCTCGAGCAGCAGCCCCCGTTCAAGGACACCGCTGATAAAATCAAGCTCATCGGGAGTATACTCTGACGGTGCGCAGTTACCCGCGGCAATAGCACGGAGTTCAGCGCCGAAGTCGAGATGATGGCACGGTCTGCCGGCAAGTCCATGCCGGGCAATATGGTCGCCCAGCGGGCTCTTTCCCACGCCCGTGGGGCCGAGAAGGAGAACGGCGTCAACGGGGAATGTGTAGGAAGTTTTCATCGGCAAAACCTTTTCACCGCCGAGGTCGCAGAGGGAAGAACCATGAAGATAAGAAGTTGGGATGATGGGAGGCTGAGTTGAAGCAATCTTACACCTTCTTCGTTTCTTAATTTCGCGTCTTCTTCAAGAACTCTGCGCACTCTGCGTGCTCAGCGGTAAATTTAATTTTTTGAGACTTTCCAGGCTCTTCCTCGACGCGATCGTGAGTTTCTCTTCTGGGATTTCGTCGAGCTCGAACCAGCCGATCTCGTCACACTTGTGCGGCTCCCTGATGCGCGGTGTTCCACCCTTGGGGCGACAGAGGAAGGTGGGCGATACCCAGTGCTGCTTCTCATCGGGGATAATATGGTTCACGACATCAAGCAGCTCCTGCACTTCGATGTCGAAACCATACTCTTCCTTCACCTCGCGCACGAGCGCCTGTTCCAGCGCCTCGCCGAACTCCACGCCCCCGCCGGGGAATTCCCATTTGCCTGTTTCGTTCCGCGCTCCTTTGCCGCGTTTTGCGAGGAATATTTTGCCCTGGGCGTTCACGATAATCGCGCCCACGCCCACGCCGATGTAGTCGCTGCCTTTTTTCATGTAACGTTCACACTACCAGAAATGCTGCGGAAAGTCAAAACCCCGACATTTGTGTATTGACAAGGGGGATCAAGGCTGTTAATTTCAAGGTGAATCCAAGGTGAATCGAAACACCCCCCGGCCCCTGCGAAACAGGATGGCCGGCGAGCGGGAAGGCATTTTCATATGAAAAAAGGGAAAGAACAAAAGCCGGGCAATTTTTCAAACAGCCCGTTCAAGACGCTGAAAGGATTAAAGCCAAAGGCGGCCCCCCTCCGGGAAACGGCCGCCGCTTTCCCTGTTGACGCTGAAACGGCTGACGATGCAACGGTTTTTCTCCGTGCTGTTTCGGACGTGAAGAAGATGGATTCATCCCCTGCACAAACGGCGAAAAGCAGGCAACCGTCTCTTCAGCAACGGCGTGCGGCCGCTGACGCCGTGGAAGAGGAGCGGCGGCTCTTTCTCCAGGCCATGGGGAACATGGGCCCCGTTTTCAGGGACGCGATACCGGAGAGCGAAGAAACTAGGGAGCAGCAGCGATCGTCCTCCGGCCGGATGCGCCAATTGAAGCGAGGGACCATCCGCATCAGCGCCGAGCTGGACCTTCACGGCTTTCTGAAGGACGAGGCCCTCGCGCGCCTTGAGCACTTTATCTCCGACGCGTACAGCCAGGGCCGGCAGGCGGTCCTGGTCATCACCGGCAAGGGGATCAATTCTCCCGACGGTCCCGTGCTCCCGGGGGCCGTCGCTGACTGGCTTCGCTCGAAGGGAAAGATCATGGTGGCCGAATTCCATCCCGCGCCGCGCGACAAAGGCGGCAGCGGGGCCGCTGTGGTGTTTTTGAAAAATAAAACGGATTGAACAGGACAAACTGACTGTCTCCGCCGGCTATCATTGTTCTTCGGCGGAGTTTACCTGAGTACAATATTGATCTCCCCGAGATCTGCGCTCGTTATTCTTCCCCCGAGCCTCACCACGTCCGGTGAATTCCTGACCTCGATCTTTTCAGAAGAAGCCGTGTACGGTATCGTCTCCTTGTCCGCCATCAGCGCCAGCAGGTATTCTCCCGCGCCGAGCCGGCCAAAGGCAAACCTGCCCGCACGGTCCAGCTCCCCGGCGTCCACCAGCTTGGAGAGGAGAGACGAGACATCCAGTTTGCCCGCGGCGCCGGTATATCGCACAAGCGCCACCCTGGCGGATATCGGGGGCTTTCCGTTCACCAGTATTCTGCCCTGGATCTTTCCGTCTTTCAGTACGGCTTCCTTCAGGAACAGGGCCTGAGAAACATCGGCGCCCCGCTCCTTTGCCTTGTTCAGCCAGGTCCGCGCCTCTGCGCTCTTGCCGAAATGCGCGAGTCCCTCGGCTATTTTCAGGGCGCTTCTTCCGCCGGCGTACCACCGCGTTTCATCCGTATAGGTCTGAAGGGAGCGCAGATTTTCCGGCGTCACCGGCAGATACCGCAGACGGGCAACAAGCGTCTGCCGCGGCAGGAGAATGCTCTGCGCGCTGATGGCCTGCTGTTCCAAGCCCTTCCGCATGTCCCACAACACATGGTACCCCCGAACGAGCACATCGTGGGCGGCATAGGTGAACACCGAGCCCTCTTGATGCTCATCCAGATAGTCTTCGACCTTCCTGAGGTTCTCTTCGGATACTGCTATGGTGCTGCTCACTCCAAGACCGTAGCCCGCCGCTTCCAGGGGCCATTCCTGGAGAATGATGCCGCTGCCTTTGCCTGCGGTGAACAGGGCAACGGTCCGGCTCGCCGTTGCCTTCTCAGGAATCCCCAAAACTTCTGCGAGACCGCTCTTATCAAGGTCATATGCCGCAGCTTTCCAGTATGTTCCCCCAATGATGGCGGCAACGACCAGGAGCAATGCTCCCGGGAAGATCAACTGTAAGCGCCGCTGTCTCGGTGTGCCGTATGTGGGAGAGAGGGCCACAATAAAACCCGCTATGATCGGTGCGGCCATGGCGCACAAAAATATGATTCCGCAGGCGAGCAACGTATAGCCACGGTACGACACATCGCCTGACTTATCCAGAACCTCTGAAACAAGGATAAAATATTTATTCAGGGCCCAGTTCAGGAAGGACAGCAGCCCAAAGGAGGCGCCGCCGACGAGCCCTCCCAGAACAAGACTTTCCATCGGCCGTGCCCGTTGTCCCTGGACGCCCATCTTCCATGAGGAGAAATCACCTGCCCAGCCCGCTTCACCGGCCGCAAGCCACAGCATTGCCGTTCCCGCGATCAGAACGACCATATTCCATGGCCCCTGTCCTCCGGTATCGCCAGGCATGGTGACGGGAATCTTCAAGAGGTAAAACCAGACCATGCTCCCGAAGAGGACCACCAGCAATTTCAGGAAGCCTTTTTTGCTTTTCATGGCGTTCCCCAGCCGGGGGTTCAGGATTGCCATGAACAGGATAAGGGTTATGAAAAAGATAAGCCCCGCGATAACGAAAACAACGTTCATGCTGCCGGCGCGCGACACCCATTCGAGGTTTTTGGCCATCAGGTCATAGTCCGCCTTTTCTGCCAGCGTGAGCAGGTAACCTGCAGAAGAGGGAAGGGCTATGGCCAGCAGAACGAGCGTCGATGCAAGGCCGAGAACCAATCCGAACACGACCGCCGCCGAGATAAAGGCAAATTTCATTTTCATGATTGACCTCCTCAATTTTCGCGAGGGACATGTTTCAAGTATAGCAGACAAATAGGATCGGAGAGGTGTGCGCCGGGCCATGTCCGTTCTTCGGGTTCATCATCCGGTTGACATTTGACACAGCGGTCATATATAATAATCCTACATGATGAGTTCTTTGGCGGACTGACGCGCCCGTAAGTATTCCGGAGTACGAGAACTTTGCGGGAAAGAGGGCTGGCGGTGAGCATCGAGCATGCTTTTGCTGGCCTTTTTTTATTCTGCCCAGGGCGGGAAGGCCGACCCCTATGGACCTATCGGAGTTATTCCCGGACCCGCGGACGATCCTTGCTGCGGTAACGCTTTTTGCAGAGCGCTGTCCGCTTCCGTGCATTCATTCGCAGGCACGATAACGTTATGAATCGTCCATGAGTTGCGCTCACAAAGGGGAATGAAAATCGGCAACTTACGGCTGCTCGGTCATCACCCCCACCTTTGAATTCCTCCCCCGTCAAGGGGGAGGAGCTTTGGAGAAAGGCATTTTCAGGTGAAGACGGTCATTTTCACCGACCTCGACGGCTCGTTGCTTCATGCGCGAACGTACTCCTTCAAGGACGCTCTGCCGGCATTGAGGCTGATACAGGAAAGAAGGGTGCCGCTCATTCTCTGCTCGAGCAAGACCAGGGCGGAAATCGAAGTGTACCGCGAGCGCCTGAACAACAGGGACCCCTTCATATCCGAGAACGGGGGCGGTATATTCATCCCGGCCGGGTATTTTTCCGTTCCCGTGGGCGGCGGGCTCCTGAATGATTACACCAGGATCTCTCTCGGTACGCCCTACCATGAGATCAGAAGGCATGTTGTAAATCTGCGGGAGAGGATGAAGGTGCAGGTGAAAGGCTTCGGGGACATGAGCGTGGAGGAGATCGCTCGCCTGACCGGGCTCGGTCGCGGCGAAGCGGCCCTGGCAAAGGAGCGGGAGTTCGACGAGCCCATTGTGTTCCCGGGTGACGCGGATGAGGAATTTCTCGCGGCCGTCGAGAAAGCCGGCCTGCGATGGACCAGGGGGAGGTTTTTCCACATTCTGGGCAACAGCGACAAGGGGAAGGCCGTGAAAATCCTGAAAAGGTACTATGAGAGCGAATATGGTAGAATTATGACGATGGGCCTCGGTGACGGCTTCAACGATCTCCCCTTGCTCCGGGAAGTGGACCATCCGGTGCTGATTCCCCGGGAAGAAGGCGGCTATGACCCGCGGGTGGACTTTCCTCAACTCACGAAAGCAAAAAAGAGCGGCCCCGCGGGCTGGAGCGAGGCCGTGCTGGGACTGCTCGAACCATGAGCCGTGAACGGGCGCCCTCTTCCCGGAGCGAAAAAGCAGCCATGGTCAGGCGACATCTCGCTGATATCTTCAACGCCGCACTCACGGCTGTCGACCCCTACCATTCCGTGATGAACGCCGTGAACAGGGACGGGAGCAAGCTGTTCGCGGGCAATGGGACCTACGACCTGGGCCGCTTTGCCCGCATCATCGTCGCAGGCGCCGGTAAAGCCGCGGCGCGCATGGCGCTGGCCGTAGAGGACCTGCTCGCTCATGCGCTCACCGATGGCCTGATCATCGTGAAGAAAGACCACACCGTGCGGCCCGGTAAGATCCGGCAGGTCGAGGCGTCCCACCCCATTCCCGACGAAGCAGGGGTGCAGGGGACCCGGCGGATCGTCGAAATGCTCCGACTGGCGGATGAACAGACCCTCGTCATCTGCCTTCTGTCCGGCGGAGGCTCCGCGCTCCTCGTTTCGCCCGCGGACGGGATAACGCTGGAGGATAAACAGCGCGCGACGGACCTGCTCCTGAGGTCCGGGGCCGCTATTCAGGAAGTGAACGCGGTGCGGAAACACCTGTCGAGCGTGAAAGGCGGGAGGCTTGCGCAGATCGCTTATCCTGCCCCTGTACTCACGCTCATCATGTCCGATGTGATCGGCGACCCGCTCGACGTCATTGCCTCGGGCCCCACTGTTCCGGACAGCACCGCGTTCACGGACGCCCTGGCCGTGGTCGGGCGCTACGGCCTCCGGGGAAAACTTCCGGAGCGCGTCCTGTCGTTCCTGGAGCGCGGGGCAGCGGGCAGGGAGCCGGAGACACCGAAGGAGAATGATCCCTGCTTTCTGAAGACCGGGAACGTGATTGTCGCAGGGCTGCGACAGGCTTTGGCCGCGGCGCGGGAGACGGCAGCCGGCCTCGGCATGACCGCGGAAATCATGACCAGCGAACTCCAGGGAGAGGCCCGGGGCGCGGCAAGGCTTCTTGCTGAAAAGGCAATGAGCATGGGGCGTTCCCTCCATGCCGGAGAGCGGCAATGCCTGCTCGCCGGCGGCGAGACCACCGTTACCGTGAAGGGAAGCGGCGTGGGAGGCAGGAACCAGGAGCTTGCCCTGGCCTTCGCGCTGGAGATCGCCGGGAAGGAAGGGATCACGCTGCTGTCCGCCGGGACCGACGGCGCCGACGGCCCTACCGACGCTGCGGGAGCGATCGTGGACGGTCGGACCGTTCCCCGTGCGCGGGCGCTCGGCATGGACCCGGCAACGTACCTGGAGAACAATGACTCTTATGCGTTCTTCACGACATACGATTCCCGGTCAGGCGAGGAGGCCCATTTCATCACCGGGCCGACGGGAACGAATGTGATGGATGTCCAGATCATAGCGGTCGAAGGAAGCGGCCCGTGAGCGCGCCGGGGAGCGCGAGAGGAGAGAGCGGAACCCCAGGCCTATGGCGACCATTCTCGAACGATCGGAAGTCCGCGAGCAGCTCGGCCGCATAAAGCGCGCCGATGTCCTCGTGGGGATCCCGAGCTACAACAATGCCCGGACCATCGGCCACGTGGTGCAGGCGGTGCAGGCGGGCCTGGCGAAGTATTTTCCCGATTGCGCTGCGGTGCTCGTGAATTCCGACGGCGGCTCCGTCGACGGCACGATGGACATCGTCCACCGGACGGCGATCGAGGACTACCGCTCCATCCTGCTGCACCACCGGATCGAGCCCATGCACAAGATCGCCATCCCTTATCACGGCCTGCCCGGCAAGGGCAGCGCCTTCCGGACCGTCTTCGAGATCGCCGCCGCCCTCGATGCGAAGGCCTGCGCGGTGGTGGATTCCGACCTTCGCAGCATCACGCCCGAGTGGATAGAGCTGCTCGTGAAGCCGGTGCTGAACGACGGCTTCGATTACGTGGCGCCGCTCTACCGCCGGCACAAGTACGACGGGACCATCACGAACAGCATCATCTATCCCCTGACGCGGGCGCTCTACGGCAAGCGCGTGCGCCAGCCCATCGGCGGCGACTTCGGCTTTTCGGGCCGGCTCGCGCAGTTCTATCTCGCCAAGGACGTCTGGCAGACGGACATCGCCCGCTACGGCATCGACGTCTGGATGACGACGGAGGCGATCGCAAACGATTTCAAGGTGGCGCAGTCGTTCCTGGGGGCGAAGCTCCACGACCCCAAGGACCCCGGCGCGGACCTCAGCGCCATGCTCTACCAGGTCGTGGGGTCCACCTTCGGGCTTATGGAGACCTACGCGGAGAAATGGAAGAGCGTCCGCGGGTCCGAGGCGGTCCCGACCTTCGGTTTTCAGTACCAGGTGGGGCTCGAGCACGTCAAAGTGAACGTGGAGCGGATGCTTTCCATCTTCCGCGAAGGCCTCAAGAGCCTGCGGCCGATCTGGCTGGAGGTGCTGGGCGGGGGAGACTTCAACGAGGTGGAAGCGCTCGCCGGCCGTGGGGACCGCGAGTTCCGGTTCCCCCCCGGGCTCTGGACGCGCGTGGTGTACGACTACGCCGTTGCCTATTGCAAGCGGAAGCTGACCCACGAGCACCTGCTCAAGTCCCTGACGCCGCTGTACCTGGGGAAGACCGCATCCTTCGTCATGGAGGCGGAGGACCTGGGGCAGCAGGAGGCGGAGCAGGAGATCGAGAAGCTTTGCGTGGAGTTCGAGTCCCGGAAGGACATTCTCGTGACGAACTGGAAATAACCACAGGGAGGTGTGCTATGGAACAGTTTCTACGGTTGATCCTCGCTCCGCTGGGGGAGGTGTTCGGCAGGTTCCGGGAGTTCGCGCCGAACCTTCTGGCGGCGATGACCATCATCCTCGCCGGGATCCTGCTGGCCCGGCTCGTCAAATGGACCGTGCTGCGGTTCCTGAAGGTCGTGAAGTTCGACAGCTGGAGCGACCGCATGGGGCTTACGGCGGTGATGCGCAAGGGAGACCTGTGGGCCCGGCCGTCGGACGCGCTGGGGTCCTTCGTGTTCTGGGTCCTCACGATCATGTTCCTGATGGCCGGCCTGAGCGCCCTCAATGTTCCGGCCATCGAGACGCTGGTGGCCCATTTCTTTCTCTATCTTCCCCGGGCGTTTTCCACGCTGCTGATCCTCGTGTTCGGATACATCCTCGCGGGGTTCATCGGCCGGGCCGTGCTCATCGCCGCGGTGAACAGCGGCTACCACTACGCCAAGCTGCTGGCGGAGGCGGTGCGGGTGCTGCTGACGGTGCTCATCCTGGCCATGGCCCTGGAGCAGCTCCAGGTGGCGCCGAGCATCGTCGTTGCCGCCTTCTCCATCACCTTCGGCGGCATCGTCATCGCGCTGGCCATCTCCTTCGGGGTCGGCGGCATCGAGGCCGCGCGCAGGATGATCGAGAAGGAGCAGGAAAAGAAGGAACCGAAGGACATCGAGCATCTGTAGCTCATAGGCAGATCACTTGAGGCGTTGGGGAGTCGAGGAGTGCAGCTTCACAGCGCGATAACTCCAGAACCTTCTCACTAATTTTCGGAGGTTGTCATGACGGACTTCTATCAGAGCGGGATCATCACCACCCTCCATCAGCTCGGCAGACCGTCGCTGGAACGTCTGGAAGGAGAGCTCCTGGAGCACGCCAGGACCAGGCCCATCTCGCTCGTGCTGCCCGCGCTCTATTCCGAATTCGAAGGGCCGGCCATGCCCCGGATCATCGAAGAGCTCACGAAGGTGAAGTACCTCCACCAGATCGTGCTCGTCCTGGGCAGGGCCTCCGACAAGGAGTTCCAGAAGGCGCGGCAGTTCATGGCGCCCATCCCCTACCCCGTCAAGATCATCCACAATGAGGGAAAGCGGGTGCGCGAGATCTACGAGACCATCAAACGGAACGGACTGGACCCGGGCGAGGACGGCAAGGGCCGCTCCGCCTGGCTTGCCTACGGATACGTTCTCGCCGAAGGGCATTCCTATGCCATCGTGCTCCACGACTGCGACATCGTCACCTACAGCAGGCAGATGCTGGGCAGGCTGTGCTACCCGGTGGTGAATCCCAACCTCGACTACGTATTCTGCAAGGGGTTCTACAGCAGAGTGGCGGGCAAGATGCACGGCAGGGTGACGAGGCTCCTGGTGACCCCCCTCGTCCGGTCGCTCCAGTTCCTGCGGGGCGAACACCGCTTTCTCAAATTCCTCGACAGCTTCCGCTACCCCCTTGCAGGAGAGTTCTGCATGACCACGGACATGGCGCGGGTCAACCGGATCCCCTGGGACTGGGGGCTCGAAGTGGGCTCGCTGGCCGAGGTCTACCGGAACTATTCTCCGCGGAGGGTCTGCCAGGTCGACATCGCCGAAACCTATGAGCACAAGCACCAGGCGCTCTCCGCCGAGGACCCGGAAAAGGGGCTGATGAAGATGACGGTGGACATCTGCAAGTCCATCTTCCGGACCCTCGCGTCCGAGGGCGCCGTGTTTTCAGACGGCCTGTTCAAATCTCTCGCCGTGACCTACCTGCGGCAGGCCGAGGACACCATCATGAAATACGAGGCCGACGCGGCGATCAACGGCCTTGAGTTCGACCGCCACGAGGAGGCAAAGGCCGTCGAGGCCTTCACCCGGGCGATTGGCATGGCGGCGCAGGTCTTCATGGAAAACCCCATGGCCTCGCCCCTCATCCCGAACTGGAACCGGGTCACCTCCGCCATCCCCGGCGTTCTCGATATGCTGCGGAAGGCAGTGGATGAGGACAACCGGTAGGCAGTAACCGCCGCTGTTAGATCCGGAAGCGTTTACTTCTCAAAGAGCTTCCCGTACTTCCCGTACCCCTCCTTCACCAGGTCCTCTTTGGGAATGAACCGGAGCGCCGCCGAATTCATGCAATAGCGCAGGCCCGTGGGTTTGGGGCCGTCATCAAACACATGGCCCAGGTGGGAGTCCGCGTGTTTGCTCCGTACCTCGGTCCGGACCGAGAACCACCCCCGGTCCTCTTTCTCCGCGACATTGCCCGGCTCCAGCGGCCTAGTGAAGCTCGGCCAGCCTGTGCCGGAGTCGTATTTGTCGAGCGAGCTGAACAGGGGCTCGCCGGAGACGATATCGACGTAGATGCCCGCTCTCTTATTGTCCGCATATTCGTTCATGAAGGCCGGCTCCGTACCGTTCTCCTGGGTCACCTTGTACTCCATGGGCGTCAATCGTTTTTTCAACTCCTCCCTGGAGGGCTTTCCGTATGCGCCCTCGGCCTTCGCTGTATGCATCGCCTCCTCCTTTCCCCAGATCTTTGTTAGATACTGGTCGCGCCCTGAATTGTAGCGGTAAAATTTGTACCGGATCGGGTTCTTCTTCCAGTAGTCCTGGTGATATCCCTCGGCCCGGTAAAAAGGCCCGGCAGGACGTATCTCGGTGACGATCGGCTTATCAAAACGCCCCGATTGTTCAAGCTTCTTTTTTGATTGTTCGGCCGGCTTCTTCTGCTCCTCGTTGTGATAAAAGATGGCGGACGTGTACGACGGTCCCCGGTCCACGAACTGACCGCCGGCGTCAATGGGATTGATCTGCCTCCAGAACACGTCAAGGAGCTTCTCATAGGTCACTTTTGAGGGGTCGAAGATGACCTCCACGGACTCGACGTGGCCCGTACTCCCCGCAGACACTTCCTCGTACATGGGATTTACCTTATGCCCGCCGGTGTAGCCGGAGATGACCTCTTTCACGCCGTCCAGTTTCTCGAAGGGTGATTCCATGCACCAGAAGCAGCCCCCTGCGAAGGTCGCCTTTTCAAGGCGCGCGGCGGCGGCCCCACTGGTTTGCGCCGCGATGAGCGGCAGAAGGAACAGCATTCCTATAAGTATTTTCTCAAACATGGCTGTGACCTCGCTTTCTATTTTCTATTATACACCCGTTGCGGGGTGTCCGGCATCATTATAGAGGATAAATATTGCCCTCTATTCGATACCGCAACCGGGCTTTTTTGCTCCGCGGTCCGCGCGGCCGTGATAGAATAGCGGTGACGGATAGTCCGGAGGAATCCCCCTCTTTGGCAAAAGGGGTAAGGGGAGATTTTCTGATCCATGTAAATTCGTAACTACCCAGGTCCCCTGTAGCGCCCTCATTTACTGAGGGCGACTAATCGTCGGGGATAAACTCCGACGCTATAACCTTTTGTGACTTCTGCGTCTTTTTGCGGCTGACCTGAGTAGTTACGGGTAGTTCATGCAACTTATGACCCCTCGCCTACCCCTTCACCCTGCGCCATGGTACCTTCTTCGTACACTTGCGCATCATCGCCTTCGTCAATGCATCAAAGTGCGGTACTAAAGGACACAATATTTCCCGGCTTTCTTGACAGGGCGCTCTAGCGGTGTCAGAATTTATTTATCTCTCTCACGAAGGCATCTTCACATCCTGCTCGATCGCCATCCCGGTAAAAATACGAAGGCTTCCTGTGAGTAGCGATAGGAGGTGCATTATGAAGATCCTCGTCATAGGTGGAACAGGTACGGTAGGAAGCACGGTGGTGACCGGCCTCCTGAAGCAGGGGGTCATGGTACGGGTCATGAGCCATTCGCCCGATAAACTGAAAAAGCTTCCCGCGGCCGTGGAAGGATTCAGGGCTGACCTTGATGATCCCGATACGCTCCCCGCGGCATTCGACGGCATCGACGGCGTGTTCCTGCTGAATGCAGTGGGACTGAGCGAGACCAATGAAGGGCTTCTCGCCGTGTCCGCGGCAAAGGCAGCCGCGGTCAAGAAGATCGTCTATCTGTCGGTCTTCATGCCCGAAGGGTCGGAAAAAATACCGCACTTCCGGAGCAAACTCCCGGTGGAGAAGGCCATCAAGGAATCGGGGATCGCCTACACGATCCTCCGGCCGAACAACTTCTTCCAGAACGACCTGTGGTTGAAGGACGCGATCATGCAGTACAGCGTCTATCCCCAACCCATCGGCGGGAAGGGGCTGAACCGGGTCGATGTGCGCGACATCGCTGATTGTGCGATCAACGTCCTCATGAAACCCGGCCACGAGGGCCGGACCTATGGGGTCCACGGACCCGATACCCTGACCGGCGAAGGGATTGCCGGGACCTACACAAAGCACCTGGGACGGGAGGTCCGCTACAGCGGGAACGACCTCGATGCCTGGGCGGAAAAGGCAAAGAACATGATGCCGGAGTTCATGGTCCCCGAGATGCGCATCATGTATCAGTTCTTCCAGGAAAACGGGATGCTCGCCTCGAAGGACGACCTCGAAAAAATGCAGAAGCTCCTTGGCCATAAGCCTCGGACCTTTGACGATTTCGTCAAGGAGATCACCGTGGAGTGGAGGAGCAAGATGGCGAAGGCCGCGTAAGGAAAGCAATACCGGATGCCGGCAAAGCGGCATCCGGTAGCTGTTTTTTGACTCTTGTACCTCGCCCGGATAAGCCCCGCTAAAGACGGGGCTGGCTGGAACCAACATCCTTGAACCGCCAAGGCGCAAAAGTCGCCGAGGTTTTTTGGAGCGAGCCGACCGCGTCGGCGTAAATCATGGCAAGGTGAGTGCCTTGGTCCATGAAATCAGAATCTAAGCTTTTCTTCGCGTCTTCGCCGGTCAAAATTTTCCTGCCCTTCGCACATCCTGCATCTGCTGTTCAAATCCGCACTCCGAATTCCGCATGGGAATAGCTTTGACTCCATTTTGGAATGGCATTTATTTGTTTTTTTTCTTTCCCGTCTGTCGGGCCGGGATATTTCCCCGGATATTTTCAGGAGAGCGATCCTCTGTTCATCGGGAAGGTTCGCAAGCAGTGCCGCATCATTTACAAGATCTTTCAGCGTTAAAATGCATTTTTCAATTTCTTCGGAAGATTTTATCATCTCGACTATCGTCTACCCTCTCATCACTTAACCAACACGCGGGTCACGCGCCGCCTTTTGGCGCGTCGCTGTGGACCCCGCAGGTTGGAACACTGCTCCATCTAAGCTTCAAAACTATTTGGGCGCCGCTGATTTAAAGCAGTTGAGCTATGAATTGTATGATGAAACCACTAATCAGAAAGAGCAAACCACATTTCGCGTAAGGGTAATTGCGAATCTGCTCCTGAACTCTATTTGCTTGAGCCGAAGAATCCAACATCTTCTTATCTGTATGCTCATATTCGGAAGTGACTTGCGGGTGCCAGTAATCCTTGGCAACAAGAAGTGCGCCTGCTATATCGAGTGACAATCCAATAGATGTCACAATTTGAGTGGAAGTCATTTCATCTCCTTTTGCAAATTGTCGTTTTCAATATTGTAGCTTGATAGCGCCTTTACAGAAAACTTCTCAGGGTCGAAAACTTCTCAGGGTCAGAAACTTCTCAGGGTCAGGTCTATACGGGCTGTTGCCCAAATCACTTTACGGCAAATATGTCATTCTGAGCGTAGCGAAGAATCCCGCATTTACAATACGATGGCAGACCCTTCACTGCGTTCAGGGTGACAAAATCGGTTTGGGCAACAGGCCGTATACTGTTTACCTTTTGTAGTGTCCATGCAGAATTCTGCTCACGTATGAGAAATGCAAGCCGAGATGATCGGCAATCGAACGCTGAGTGTACCCGTACTTCTCGACAGCCTCGGCAATTTTCCTGTCTCGCTTCCGTTTGTCGTTTAGTATACTCTCATTGAATATTTTTTCAAGTGCCGGTCTGTTGGCGTAGCGCTGGCTCTTGGGTATCTCAGGAATATCTTTACGCCTTCTGAGATGATCGGCAAGGCTGTCAACAAAGTCATCTTCGCCAAGAAGGGTCTGGCCCTTAACTTGGTTCCAGATGGTTTCCTTGCCAATCCCCCATGCCGCGCCCATGCCCCATGCCGCCCATGCGCCATGCCGGCGCCATGCCGGCGCCATGCC
>ERZ1292625.2971-Hain-H41-01um-R1-2971-length-14521-cov-5_pt1 | contig 14521 bp, 14 predicted proteins | sample MGYA00564400_ERZ1292625 | MGnify/ENA primary metagenome ERZ1292625 (study PRJEB36523, sample SAMEA6512639) | groundwater metagenome | collected 2019-01-08 | study: AquaDiva: Metagenomics assemblies of 32 groundwater samples | reverse complement strand
CCTTGAGCGACATACTGGTTCCCTCGATGACCTGCACAATGGTGCGCTTGGGCACGCCGGACTGGAACTTCTTGACGGCGTTCTCCACGATGGCCGTGACCTCGCCGGACAGGTAGCCGACGTGAACTCCGTTCAGATAAAGGTCTCCGGACCCAAGGGTAATATGGTCTGTTGCCATGGTGGGACTCCTCTCAAATGAAAAAAGCCCGACAGAATCGGGCTTTGGGGTGAGCTATTTAGGGTTAAAATTTAGTATTGAGCGGCGGTTACAACAGTCCAGATTTGGACCTTGAAAGCGCAAGCCACTGACGCAAACTGCGCGTTCTCGCTTTTCACTACGCCGCGCTCACTGTCGGGCAGCAAGGTGATAGCCCAGACGTTGCCCAGGCTATCCGTGAAAGTGGACGTGTTGGCCAGTCCAGAAAGAAGCGGGTGCAGGCCGAGGTAAGACGTCTCTCCAGCCCGCAGGATGAGGTTGTTCATCGCCGCGTGTGCCGCTTTCACGCCTTTGTAACTGGACACGTAAAGGCAAACCCGGAAGTCGAGTTCTAGTCGCACTCTGCCATTGGCCGACTTCTGCCGATTAGCATCCAGGTTGTCTTCCCAGTCGACGGTGATGGCCGGGTGATCCTTGGCGGCCGGGATGACGTCGCCCACATAAACCGTGACGCCCTCAAGGTGCTCACCCACTCCGGTGTTGGCAGTCAGTGTGGCGGCGAGGTTCGTCTTAAACTCTTCGATCACGCGAATTTGTCCGTGAAGTATCTGGTGATGACCGGAGTGAATTCGGCCACGATGGATTCCTCCGTCGGAATGAAGGGCCGAGCTGGCAGGCCACGAGAGGCAATCCCAAACTGATGCGCAGCGGCATACTCCAAGTTAGATCCGACAACAAAACCGGTAGACGATACCTCGAAGACCCCGCCCTCTCCGTTTGCCACGGTGGACGCCCTCAGCTTTCCAGTGTCGAGGAGCGGCTTGGCGCCTCTCCCATTCTTGCGACGCCGGCGTAGGGTTCTGGCAGATAGCGGCACCCAACCGGGCCCGGACTTCTGAAATTTGCGGTCAATCATCTTAACGGCTCGGCCTGCCAATAGAGTGCAGAGCTCTTTCAGGTCGGAGGTAGCCGCTTTAATCTCATCCATCGCAGGTGAGAAGGCACTGGTATCCAGGTCTATCGTTATGGATGCGCCCATCAGATGGACCCGATGGAGAAGCAGAGATAGTAAGACATCCCGAAAAACTTGCCGTCGACCGCAAACCGAATGCCAAACACGAGCGCCTCCTGGTTAGCGGTAACCGGTCGTGCCGGTGTTGTAGTAGCTTTCCGGATACTCGCGCCAGAAAGGTGCGTCCCGGATGTTGCTGCGCTGATCCAGATTAGTGTGAGCGCCGTAGACAGCCCCCGCGTCAGGTAGCTCGTCCACGTCAGGAGTCTCCTCGACCGGCAGTAGGATGTCTTTCTCCGCCAGCATCTCGAGGATTTTCATTGCCTCGCCGTGGAGTGTGTCGTAAAGGGACGGGCTTTTGGTTTCACCGCCGCCAGAGAACGAGTCCCGCACGCAGTAAGCCGCCGCCAACGTCGAGGAGACGTTAGCCAGCAACTTCAGCGCCTCCTCCCCGCCCGTGACCGGGACGGTGTAGCCGCCCTTGGCCAGGTAGGCGTTGACGATAGAATCCGCGTCCAGAATCGCATCAGCAATCTGGGCGTCTACGTCCGAATCCGCGCCGCTTGCCGGGAGTGCCGGCAAGCGGAGACGGATTTTAGGCGCGGTGGCGTAAGCCACTTAGTGTCGCCGTTTCCGAACAATCGGGGGAGCCGCCACTTCGGCCGGGTCCCCAGCAGGGGCCACCCCCGCCGTCGCGGTGTCGCCACCCACAACCGAATCTATCGCGGCGATCATCTCGCCGTTGTCTGGATCCTTGGAGGGGTGAGACAACTGGTAAAGCTCGGAATGGAGAACGGCAATCTCGTCCTGCGCGGCCGAGAGTCGGGCGTGGAGCGCCTTCATCTCGCCTTCATAGTCCTGCAGATTCGAGGTGGCCACCACCACATACCCGTAGTGGGTAGCCGCCGCTTTGACCTTGTCCAGAGACGGGTATTCACGCGACTGGAGCTTGTAAAGCTCGGCCTCGCGTTCCGCCGCGGTCTGGTCGGGGTCGTAGAATCGACAGACCTGCTTGCCCAGGTGGAGCGTGCCCGGCTGGGCGAGCTCCAACAGGCGAGCATCGGGCTCTTTCTCGATGTCGCCGCAGCGGTAAATCCGCGTGACGTGAGTGAGCCCGCCCGGGTCGATGATCTCCACCCACGAGGACGAATCCTCGGGAGCGGAGTCCGAGGGAGGGGCGGCGAGAACCGCACCCTCCATCATTAGCTCGCCACCGTGACGGTTGCGACGTTACCGGGGAAGAACAGGACGGGCAATCCGTACTGGCCGCCGCCGTAAGTGTATTTGGGGCAATCCGTCATGCCCGTCTCGTCCTTCACCCAGGAGAAGCGGCCGGGCTTGGGATTGAACGGGCCGCCGTTCTTCACGGATGGCGTGCTGTAGAAGCCGCCCAGCGTCTGGCCCATCGGGGGGCGCTTGATGAGGACGATCTTCGTGTCCCCGATGAAGGGGTCGTAAGTCGTCCCGTCGGCGTTGATGGCGCCGCCGTCGTATTGGATGAATTTGATTCCACCCACCAGCTTCGTGAGCACGGTGGCGATGTCATCGGTTCCGGCCATCGTGCCCAGCGCGTTGCCCTCGATCATATCGCGGACAATTGCATTCTGGGCCAGGTAGGCGCCAATCTGCGCATTGAAGTAGCACTCCAGCGGTCCTTCACCCAGCCCGCGGAACAACAGCGCCCAGGCTTGGAGGTTGGCGATGGGGTTTGCGGTGGCGACCACGCTCCACAACGTGGAGGGGTTGGAGATGGATTTGGTGGCGTAGGTTACGGTGCGGATGACGCCGTTGACGGAGATAGCCAGCGAACCGGCCATTGCCTGCCAGCGTGCCCATTCCAGACGGGTCACCATACGGGAGAGCATCTGCTCCTGCCCCTTGAGGACGAGCTCCCGGCCGGCAAACCGGTCGAAAGTGCCCAGCGCCCGGATGTGGAGGAAGTCGGACTCTTCCAGAATCTGCTTCTCGCCGAAGTAGAAGGGGAGTTCGGTCCTCTTCACGCGGCCCCGGTGGGCCAGGGTGGGAGCGGGGCTGTTCAGGGAGTGGGCCGGGGTCATGCCGGCGATGCCCGCCAGTTCCTCCCACTCAACGGAAGGATACGGGTGCATCACTTCCGGCATAATGTCTTTGCCGACAAACGCCGCGTCGTTGGGCTTCCACTTCTCGAAGTAGCCCAAGAGATATTGGGTGCTGGGAAGCCCGAGTGTGTTGGGCATATTCATGGCCTGGTGCCGCCTTTCTCAAATAAAAAAGGCCCGCGAATGCAGGCCTGGATGGGGGATGGGTGGCGGCTGGGGGTGCGTCCCCAGCCGCCGTGGACTAACTAGATGAGCGTGATCCAGCCGCCGGTGATGGCCATCAGGATGGAACGCTTGGCGGCGGTGGTGTAGGTGATGTTGGCGCCACCGTCCACCGTCTCCGCGCCGTTGCCCTCCAGCGTGATGGTTTGGGCGTCGGCATTGGTAGTGCGGAGAACGAGCAAACGCCCGATGCCGAAGGTGGCCGCCAGAGGCAGCGTCAACTCATGTGGCTGCGATTGGGTCGGCACGGTGTGAACCGAGGTGGTCGCTGCCACAGTGCCCGTAGCGGCGTCACTGCCAGCGACGGGCGCGTTGATTGCAATGCCGTTCGCGAAACTCGCGAGAGCGGCGAAGGCGGCGGCACCGGTCTGGGTCAAAGTGCCAGAGAGAGTCGTGTTTCCGGTCACACCGAGCGTGGTTCCCACGGTGGCGGCAGCCACCATCGAAACTGCGCCCGTCAGCGTGCTGGCCCCGGTCACACCCAGGGTCGTGCCAACTGTGGCAGCACCAGACATTGTCACCGCTCCAGTCAGAGTGCTTGCGCCGGTGACAGCCAGAGTCTCGCCGATAGTGGCCAGGCCAGTTACGGTGAGGTCATCGGTTACAGTCAGGTCGTCAGTTACGGTCAGGTCCTCGACGGTGAGGGTGCCAGCAAGGCTGTAGACACCGCCGGTGATGAGCGTGTAATCCGTCCCACCGATGGTGACCTCCTTGCCGCCAAGGTCCACTAAGCCAGCCGCATCCATGCCGGTCAGAGCATCCGCCTGGAATGCTCCGAAGGCAAAGCAGACGTTGGCCGGCCAGGCCTCGCCGGTCCCGGTGGCGGTCGTGGTATCCACGTCGTCCAACAGGATGCCGATAGCGACACGACGACCATCATCGGTGCCGTCGTCATCATAGGCGACGAATAGGCCGGTAGCGGTGATTCGTCCCAGGACGGTGCCCTTGGCCAAATCCAGACCGGATGCGATGGTGGCAGTGGCGTTGAAGCCGCACCACCCGAACCCGGAGATATCGATAGGGGTGAAGGTGAGGGACTCTGACATTACTGACCTCCCTGGCGGGCAGCGAACTCAGCCGCTCCTGCGTTCTTGTCCTCGGCCGCGGTGGCCGCGAAGGTTTTGTGGGCATCCGCCGTCCCGTAGACGCTGAAGTCCACGAGTTTGGGCTGCGCCGCCTTGACGGCGCGATACAGCACCAGCTGCTCATCGGAGAAAGTCTCCAGCAAAGCAAGCTCGGGCTCGCGCATTGCGGGCGTGGTCTGGCCGGCGGAGCTGAACTGCTCCACCGTGCCCTTCATCTCAGCGAAACGAAGGGTTTTGGCCATCGCCTCGTTGTGAGCGAGGAACGCCGCGTTTTGGGCCTCCAGCGCCGCAAAGCGAGTGTCGGCTTCCGCCTTCTCGCGCTGGGTCTGCTCGGCAAAGTCGGCTCGCAACTTGGCCTCGAGGGCTTGCGCGTCGAAGTTGGTGGTAGCGGCGGGAATTGGCGCCGGGGGGGGAGTGGTCTGCGGCTGGGCCGCGTCCTTACTGGCTTCAGCCACAGGTGTATCCTCCTTGGATTTGGTTTGGGCGAAATGATTGATAAGGTCGGCGATGGCGGCTTGCGTGGCAGGCGAATCCATCAAGGGAAGGCCGTTGATGTTGATGGCGAATTGGTCTCGCCGGGCGCCGACGACGGGGTCTGTCTCCGAAAAGACCTGGGCGGTCTTGATGCGGGGGAAGGGAGTGACCGACACTTCTTTGAGTGAGAAGTCTGGGTTGTGGCCCACGGAAAGCTTGCGCCAGAGCGTGCCCTTCACTTTGGAGACAGCCTCGGCGCCTACGAAGCGCAGCCATCCCCACAACTCGTCACCGATGCGCTCGGCCGACCGGACACTGCCAACCGTCTCCTGCGCCCCATACTCGTGGGACAGCTGGACGGGGACATCCCAGTTCTCGTCAGAGGGCGTCCGGTCGAGGACGCTGGCGGCCATCTTGTCCAACTGGGGCTGGCCGTAGGTGACGGTGACCGTCCCCTTCCCGTCCATCCGAGGCAGGAGGTAGACGCCAGCCTTGAACAGCCGGGCCCGCTTCTCGATGTATGGCTCGCCGTTGATCGTGCCCTCGCGGGTCGTATCGGAGGAGGATGCCTGCATCACGCCGCAGCAGTCGAAGCGGGTCCCGTTGTCATCGCTGTAGGAGTAGGCCTCGGTCCCCAGCGGACACTCAACCTTGTTGTCGCCGGTGTCCGAATACGTGATGGAGTCGAAGGCGATGGTCTGGTCCGTGAAGGGGTTGGCCAGGCTGGAATACTTCTTGCCGGTGCCCTCTGCCAAATAGGCTAGCGTCAGGTGCGGGCGATACTCGCTGTGCGTATCCACGTGGGGCAGGCGGCACAGTTCCGTGTTGATGGCCACCAGGTCAGGACTGTCGATGGCCAAACTGAGCACGTCCGGCTTGCCGGGGTGAGCGAATACCTGGAGAGATCCAATCGTGGCCTTGCCAGGCTGGAATCGACTCAACACGTCCTGCACGGTCCCGCCGTCCACCACGACCAGGCCGTATTTCACGGTGATGTGCGGGTGACGCTCCAGTCCGTCCGCCGTGTCCGTGCCGTAGTCGGAGGGGGCCAGGTCGGCCTGCTCGATGTGAGACTCGGCCCAGTCCAGGATGTGGGTCCGCAGCGGATCGATGACGTCCACTTGGGTGGAGGCATAGGAGTGGGCGGCGAACCAAAAGCCATCGGCAAAGAAGCCCAAAGTTTTCATCTGGGCCTCCAAACGAAAAAGGCCCCGATTGCTCGAAGCCTTTAGTTACTGGTGTGCTACGCCGTTAGTGGATGGCGTGCAGGGGAGTGTCGTCGAGTGGAGGTTCGTCCCTCACCACGACGGCATCTGGAAAAGTTTTCATCACGAGGTCGAGGGCTGCATCCTCATCCAGGAGTGCATCCTCGGGGGCGATTGCGCCCGGGTATGGGCCATATCTCCCGTCAGGCTGGACTGACAGGAAGTCGTGCGCGAGCGGGTCGGCGGCAAGCCGACCATCGAAGCGGATAATGCCCAGGGGCGTGTCTGCCTCCCACATTAGAATACGTGGGTGGCCAGCAGGCCGAGAATGTAAGTCGTCACATCCTCATCCTGCTCCATAATGCCCAGTCTGTCAAACCAGATGCCCTCCAGCGCCATGCTGTGGATCTCGGTGTGTTGCACGCCGTTAATGGGCGGGTAAATCTTTCCCATATAGGGATTGACGAAGGCATCCTTCTTGGCGACTTCATCGGCTTTGTATCGGCGCGTCCCAGTCAGAACGGAAAGTTTTCTCGCTTGTTCCCCAACCGTGCGCCGGTCGAGGAACTGCTTGCTTTGCGGCCAGAGTCCGCTCTCGTCCAGCCAGTGCCCCACTTCGTGGAGCGCCGATTCCCGGTCCCCGCTCAGGTTGAGCTTGTTGAGTTGTGGGACGTAGGACGCCCGGCCCGGCTGCCCGTTCCGCTTCGGCTTCACCACCGCTGACATCGGCCGGGTTAGCGTGTGCTTGGCCAAGTGCTGTCCCCAGTTGGTGGGGAGTATGGAGAGGATGCCGTTGACCTCACCCCGAGCCTTGGCAGTAGCCGTGCCCCAGTTGAGGATGTGGCTGCCACCCATCGGACGGATGCCGGCGAATGTTTCCCGCAACTTCTCGTGCCAGGCCGCCTCGAACTGCTCGCGCTTGATGCGGACCTCCTCGCGGAGGGTCTCGAGTGTGGCGACCATCGCCTCCAGTTGGGGGCGCACGCCTGGACTGCTCAGGCGTCTGGCGAGTTTCATCGCCTCTTTCCCAAGTTCGTCGAAGCGGCTTTCCGCCTCTTTGACCGGGGCCACCAGCGTAGCCTTGTCGGGGAGGATTGCGTCCAGGATGACGCGCCCGGCTGCCTTGGCCGAATCAATCGGGTCAGTGCTGCTGGCCGCCGCTTCCTTCACCTTATCCGCCAGGCTGGGCTCTGCTGCCGGTTCCGCCTTCGTCTTGGGGGTGGGGGTGACGTCCCCAGCCCCGAACCCGGCCAGGGGCTTTGGCATACTGCGCCAGTCGGTGGCCTCATTCAGCGTGCGCGGTCCGCCCTCGGCCCAGCCGAAGTAGTCTTCCAACGCTTCCGGCTTGCCCGCTGCCAGGTCCTCCATGTCGTACTTGTCGATGGGTATCAACACACTTCTGCATTGGTAGTGCAGGGGCGGCGTATTGTAGGCCAGTTCCGCCTCGGAGATGGATTCCACCACGAGGATGCGCCCATTGCGGGCTTTGCAAGTGTCAGTCGTTCTCGCGTCCAGGATGGCGCTGAACTGGTAGGCAACAATGAGGGTGGACATCCCGAACTTGGCCATCCTGCCCGCGTTGTAGGCGGAGATGGTTTCCGTTCGGGCGATGTTCTCCAAGCGGGCTGCGGTGAAGGTCGGGAAGACGCTTTTCAGTTCTTGCTGCAGACGCTTCCCGCTCCATCCCTCTTGCAGGGACTGGACTACCAGGTCATTGACGGACTGGTCCAGCGAGCGGTTCCACTTGCCGGCCAGTTCCACCCGGGACTTCGCCCAGGCAATCGCCTCGGTAGGCAGTGGGCCTGGCGGAGCCGGGGGCGGGGAGAGTTGGAAACGCCTGAACTTGCTCTCTATTCGGTCGAGCTCTGCCGCGCCGTGGACCCATCCCCATCGCCAGCAAGCGATGGCGTAGGCTTCGATGACGGCGTTGTGGTCAGCCTCGCCGGGAACCTTCCCGTCGTAAGTGCCAGCCTCGATGGACTGGAGCAGGGCGGCGAGTCGTGCGCGATAGACAGCCGTGAAGGCGGCCATCACCCACCGCTCGAGCTGGCGGAACTTGGGTGCTGTCCACTTGGCTACCCCGTAAGCTGAAGCTCTGCGAGTGCCTCCCTTGGCAACGGCTTGAAGCACCTGGCGTGGCGTGTTGACCGCTGGAGTTTTCTGGCCAACCTTCTTTGACGCTTGCCCAACAGCGAATACTCGTTGCCCGGCTGGGGCGCAGCAATTGTCTCGTTGTCCTCCGGGTCTGGCAACTGCTGGGAAGGAATCATCGCAGGATAGTCTGGCGATAGGTCCTCCTCGGTCAGGGGCGGCAGACCGTTGATTTCGCGGTGGTGATTCATATCGGCCAGGCGGTTCATATCCACCAGTCCAGCTTCCACTTGAAGCTTGGAAACTTCGGCAATCAGCTTTGCCTGCGCGGCGTCGAACTGGTCAACCTGGAAATCGCCATAGTCTTCCTGCGGTCCGAAATTCGTCTCGATGAGCGGGCGCACCAGCTGGTCCAGCAGGCACTCGATCAGGTCATCCAAGATGTTCTCCAGCAGGCGTTCGAAAGTGGCTGCGTGCTCCTGGCCGAGTGAGTAGCTTCCCACGCTCCCCGCGTCCGCAATCAGGGACGGCAGCCCAATGGCCTGGTGGATGGAGCGGTTGCAGTAGCGGATGGCCTCGAGGAAGTCGGTGCCCAACCCGCCGGGCGCATATTTGATGTCGGCGGTGGCGCCCATCGGAAGGATGAGGCTGCCAGTCTTCCCTAAACTGTCGAGCATCTTGCCGACAAAGGCCGCCCCGGTGTATTCCACGCCCTCGTGGCGGACGCTGCTGGTGAGGTTGGCCGTGCCGATGGCGATTGGCGTGCCGTATCGCTCCAGGCAGGTGCCGTAGGCTCGCAGCAACACGTCCTTGATGAACATGCTTTTCCACGCCCGCTTGAGTCGCGGGCAGCCGTAGGGGTTACCGAACGCGCCCTCGTGGACGAAGTGAATGACTTTGTTAGCCGGGATTTGGACCGCATCGGCGCCCTGGTAGTGCTGCCAGAACGCAGATACCCTGTTCTTCAGCGGCCCGTCCTTGTGCAGGTCCATCGCGATGGTCTGCGGATGCAGGGTCTGGATGGCGGCCAGCCCGACGCCTTTCCCGTTCTTCCCGTCTTTGCGGAAAACCATTTCAGAGACGCTAAACCCGTAGTAGACGGCGGAGAGGACCTCGGCAAAGGCGCGCTTCGCACTCCCATACATCTGCTGGAACTGGCGGCGAACGAACGCCTCGATCTCCTCGTTTTCGTGCTCATACTCCCCCAGCCGGGAGAGGATGGAGTGCACCATGAACTGGCAGCCGGAGAAGACCGTCTCATCCGTGTTGTAAATGCGCTCGTATTCCGTGAGCGGGATGGTGTCCGGGTTATACATGATGTCCACCCAGCGGTTAGCCCAGTGGAGCCAGTTCGCGTTGAGTGGGACGCCGGACAGGTCAGATTGTATGGGGTGGCCGTCGGGGCCAAGTAGTCCTGTCATTGGCCCCAGTTCCAATCCTGCATCTTTCGCTGAGGCTCCACAAAGCCGGCCATTGGTTGGCATCCATAGCACATCATCAGAGCATCTGCTCGGTCCCAATTGCCCTTGAGGTCTTCCTTGGCTTCCATCAGGATTTGCCCGGACGGCCTGTGCTTGTAGCGCAGGCTGCTCACCTGGCCTATCAGTTTCTGGTCGGGAGGGTGGGCTATCCGGCCCTGCTCGTAGCGGTCTCGCAATCCCCAGAAGTCTTGCGCCCGAAGATTTGCGAAACGCTCGGTGTCTACGCCCTTGGTAGTGCCACCGCGAAACTCGATAATGCCCGGCGCCGTCCTGAGCAGCGTGTCATACGGCCCGCCGCCATATCCGTCTGCGTCCACCCGATTAGTGCGGGTATCCAGTCGGCGGATGCACGCCGCTGCTCTCGGCGGAAGCTCGATAGCGTCCAGGCCTTGCCAGCATTCCAGAGGTGCGGCAACCGTATCCAGTCGCGAGCACCATGCCGATTCCGCTCCGCCGAAGCGAGCGACGTCGAGGGCGGATACAGGGTGACCCTCGAAGCGGGCGCGGTGGAGCCACCAACGGTCCTTGTCCGCAATGTCTTCCCAGCGATAGGTAGCCTGGTAGATGAGGGGGATGGGGACGAGTTGGTCGGGGGCGCCTTTGGGGAACTGCCCCAGCACACGGACCCGGTAAAAGTCGCTATCCCATCCGTATTCCTGTTCAGAGTCGGCCACATAGTCTGGCGAGACCAGATATTTGTTGACCAATTCCGCCGACCGTAAGATTTTGAGGCGGGCGGCTATGCCCTCATCGCTTCTGCCCCATTCCGTCAGAGTGCCATCCCCGTTGACGCCACAAGCATCCCGGAGGCGCTTCAGGTTGGGTGTGTCCCAGGCGCTGATCTGGAAGGTCTTATACATCGCCTGCTTACTAGCGAAGCTCTCGTAAAACTCACCCAACGGGTTATTGGGGTTGCCCAGCATCAACAGTCGGACGTGACCGGAAGCCATAATACCGCGCAGCGCCTGGTGGACGCCGGACGGAACTCCGGAAGCTTCTTCCATAATGATGAGGATGTAGGGAGCGTGGAAGCCCTGAGCTTTCTCGGGGTGCTGGGGACTGAACCCCAACATAAACCATTTCTTCCCCAATTCCCACTTGGGCTCGGTGTAGAACTTCCCGCCGAGCGGGCAGCCTCTTAGCCGGGCCGTTTCGTAGAGAGAGGCGATTTGGCGCCAGAGAACCTCGGACACCTGCCGATACGTGGGCGCTGTCAATAAGACACACGCATCAGGGTGCGCCATCAGGAACCAGATGGCTGCGTTGGCGGTCAGGAAAGTTTTGCCCACCGCATGGCAGGCGGTGACCGACGTCCTTTTGTTGTCCCGGACACTGATCAGGACTTGCTTTTGCATGTCCCAGAACTCGGAACCGAGGAACTCCCTACACCACCAGATGGGCTTGTTCTGGGCCCGGTAGAAGTAGCCGTCTAACTCGTCATCGGCCTTGACCTTACTCGAGAGGGTCATCGGCTGCCGCCATCCTGGCTTTCAGGAATTCTGCCAGGCCGGCAACGCCGCTGTTCTTGCCGGCGTTGAGGAGGTCGAGGTGTTTCGCCAGCAGCGTCTGGTTGGCGCCCTTGTCGTGCATCTCGACCTGCATCTTGATTTTGACCTTGTGGGTGGACTTGCCCTTGCCGTCGTCGGTGTCGCTCTCTTCGCGCTCAAACACCAACTTCTTGACGGCCTTCTGTGCGTAGACCGGGACGTCCAGTTCCCGCTTGAATATGAATCCATCCGGACTGACGGTGACAATCTCGTAGATGTTGGATCGGGAGCAAGCCCAGGCTTCCTGGAGCACGGCCAAGCTGTTGGCCTGAAGTTGCTCAACCTGCCACCCGACATAGGCTCGGATGTATTCTTTCACCTTGGGGCGCTGCAGGAGCTTCTTGCCATAGGCTTGCGACAGCCCGATGGACTCGGCTGCCTTGGCAGCGTTGCGGTTCTTCATCGCGACATAAGCCGCGGCAAACTTCTCTTCGGTCTGGGCGCCTAGTTCAGTTGTGGTAGGCTTGTCCACTCACGATTGCTAGCCCACCCGGCGCATATGCCAGGCGTTACGAATCCCTATCTGACCGACTGGCTTCTCTACACGTCCAGCCCGCTTCATTTGCTCGGGGGACAAGACGCCGGCGCTATCCCGACAGCCGACAAGCATCTTGTCGGCCATCTCCTCTAGCTCAGTCGGAGCATCCTCCACGGATCGAATCCGAGAGAGCCGACCGGTCTGCCGGCGAGAGAGTGGGGATGTCCGCTTGTCAGTTGCCATGGAAATGTCTCCTTATATATAAGGCAACTTGTCCCGCAAAGCCTGCTGGCAAAGGCATCCTGCGCCCGGACCTATACCCGCCACGCGCGCGATGGGGGGAGGAAACAATACAGGGCGGTTGGTGAAATCTCAGTCGTGTTCGCCTTCTGTTCTGTGGCTACGTGCCCATTCCGCATAGCGACGCCAGCCAGGTGGCATTTCGTGGAATTACGGTCCGGTGCTAATTTGGTGCTAATTATTCGGAGACAAGCAGACTTTTATAGGGTGCTGTAGTCCGTTTCGTGTTTCCGGCCACCCCCGGGACTGGCGTCAAAAGGCCGTCTAAACACGGGGATTCGGAGCATATTCGGGGGGAAGCGGCGGAATACGCCTCTTGCTTCCGACGCGCAACGTCTAGGCGTTCAATCTGTTGCAGGTATTGGAATTGCGGAGGCGTATTTTTCGAGGTGCCACTTTTGGTGCGAATAGGAAGGCGGGGTGAGGTATGGCGCGACCTGGAGGCAGAGACAAGGGACTTTTCCAACGTCCATCAGGGTCTGATGTGTGGTGGGTCCGGTGGCGTGGGGTGGACGGAAAGTATCACCGGAAGAAGGTCGGGGCGAAGTCTCTGGCTACTGCCGAGTATAAGCGAATGTGTGGGCGGGTGGCAATCGAGGTTGCCACGCCCAAGGCTCGGGCTGCCGCCACCCTCACCGTGGCTGGGCTGGTCGAGCGGTATGCCGAGCACGCGAAGACGAACCTGACGAATTGGCGGCTGGCCGCCCTCCACGGCAGTTACTGGGTCGAGTTTATGGGGGACAAGCTCATCGAGGACGTGCAGCCAGCGGACATCGAAGCCTACAAGACGGAGCGCCTGTCGGGCACCCAGCGCAACAAGACGGGGAAGCGGGTGAGTCCGACCACCGTCAACAAGGAGGTGCGGAGGCTCGGCCGGCTGTATGAGCTGGCACGTAAGGACCGGATTACGACCTACAACCCGACTCGGTTGGTGGACTCGCTGAAGGAGCCGGTGTGGCGCTATCGCTACCTGGACGACGGGGAAGAAATCCACCTGCAGCCGTTCTTCCTGCCGCGGTTCTGGGTGCTGGTGGATTTCGCCATGCGGACGGGCCTGCGGAGGGGCGAGCAGTTCGGGCTGCTCCGGACTGACCTCGACTTCCAGGGCGAGTGCATCAACCTGCGGGAGACGAAGAATCGGCGGGGGCGGGTCATCCCGATGTCGCCAGCCCTGAAGGAGTTGCTACTGGCGTGGTTGGCACAGGAGCCAGCATCTCTGTGGGTGTTCACGTCGCGGACGGGCAAGCCGTTCAACGGCAACAACATCCGGCGACGCTTCGTCGAGGTGTGCAGAAAAGCGAGCATCCTAAACTTCACCTGGCACGACCTGCGGCACACGTATGCCTCCCGTATGGTGATGGCGCGGTGCGACCTGACCGCCCTGAAGGAGCTGATGGGACACCGGGACATCTCGATGACGATGCGCTACGCTCACTTGGCGCCCGGCCGACTCCGCACAACGCAAGCTCTGCTCGACGCCAGGCCATTGCCGCCTATCCCGGCGAAGAAGTAGAGCCGTGGTCTATTCTGACCAATTTGCTTGGCCTAAAGCACCCTATTCCACCCTATCGGTGACTGCAGAAAAACGGCGCCAACTGGTCGATAGGAACTCCTAGAGCCTCTCCTGAAGAAGCAAAAAGCCCCGAGGTGCTTTGCAAACATACCTCGAGGCTTAATCGATGAGATGAGGCTTAATTCATGGACACCGATCCTAATCCCTTCTTGGGCATGCCGCCAGAACCCTCCGGCGACGCCCTTGCCAAGCTGAGATACAGAGCCATGCGCGGCACTCTAGTGCAGCGCATTTTGGAAGCGGCCATAGGTTTGATAGAAAGCGGCCTTCCTGGGGTCAGTATCCCCCAATGGGAGAACATCGCCCTTCGCGACATTGGCCGAGCGATTGAGGAAGTGCGTCCAGTGTGGACTCGCTCCAAGCATCGACGCTTGACCCAGGGCCGATACTCCACTGCGATGGACTGGCTCAAAGCCAAGGGTTACAAGAATCCCAGCTTCGGGCAGGCGTCCTCGCTGTGCCGACGAGCCTTGCAATACAACAAGAAAAACACCACGGAGTGCCCTTATTACGGCGATGGTGTTGTTGAACTGCTCAAGAGTAGCCGGGTGGTTCGCTATTTCAATGATCGCATCCTGGAGATCGTCCACGACTACAAATGGACCCCGAAGAACGCGCTGGTCGCGGAGGCCCAGGTGGACCTGGACTGCACGCACGGACCCCTTCAAGTCCCCAACTTCGCCAAGGGGGGCTACTAGTCATGAATCTTCAACTCGTCACCACTGGAAACATTGTGCCGACGTGCGCCAATGACTTTAAGCACCGTCCTTTTCCATTGGACTATTTTGGCCAGGGGTTTAGTATCAACGCCATCATTC
>ERZ1292625.2575-Hain-H41-01um-R1-2575-length-16437-cov-19_pt2 | contig 14523 bp, 14 predicted proteins | sample MGYA00564400_ERZ1292625 | MGnify/ENA primary metagenome ERZ1292625 (study PRJEB36523, sample SAMEA6512639) | groundwater metagenome | collected 2019-01-08 | study: AquaDiva: Metagenomics assemblies of 32 groundwater samples | reverse complement strand
TCATATGCTTGGATGTTAACGGTTAAAGTGATTCCAAGCTATTGAACCATTACGGCGCGTTGACATTTCCCTCTAACCCGAGGTGGGGAGCTTAACCACAAGGTCAAACCATCAAAGAACTAACTATATCTATTCTAGCATAAGTGGTGGGTGGTTGTCAAGGGTTTGGCGGGGGCCAGTAATAAGGGTATTTTACAAACTACTCGCCGATACCGACTTTACGCTCAACGGCCTCGAGACGACTTTCAAGATCTTCTACTTTCCGTTCCTGTAAAGCAAACATGCCAACGAGGGGTCCGAGGGTAGTTTTGATGTCTCGGATATCATCACGAATATGTTCAAATTGATCGGTGTGGGCCCGCAAAATTCTGCTCATCGTATCCATTTTGCTTTCGTTAGCCGAAAATTGTTCCTGCATCATCCGCGCCAAATCATCAAGCGTTATTGATTTCTTTTGAGTCATCTTCTCTATTTTACCCGACGGCTAAATTTTTCCCAAACCACGAGCAGGGGCGAGGCGATGAAGATTGAGGAGTAAGTGCCAACGATCATGCCAATGGCTAAAATGAGCGAGAAATATTTAGTGGACTGACTGCCGAAGAAAAAGATAGCCAACAAAACTAAAATAACGGTGAGAGAAGTATTGATGGAACGAACAATTGTTTCGTCTAAACTCCGGCCGACGAGCTCGGGGAAGTTGGCGCCCGATGAGCCACGTAAGCGTTCGCGAATCCGATCAAAAACAACAATCGTGTCGTTAACCGAGAGAGCCAAAATGGTTAACAATGCGGTTAAAAACAAGGCATCAGCCTCCACTCCATAAAAATGGCTGAGCAAAGCAAAAACACCAGTAGGAATAGTGATGTCGTGTAAAAGAGCAACAATGGCGATTAGTCCGTATTTCCACGATTGAACCGGCCGCGACACGCCGCGAAAAGCCCAAGTGATGTAGAGAATGATCAGCGCCACGACAATCGCGATGGCCGTTAGACCGCGCTGTTTAAGCTCCCGACCCACAGCTGGTCCAATAGAACTAAAACGTTTTTCCAGTGGTGCCACTTTGTCAACGGCGAGAGTCGAGAGTAGAGCTCGATGTTGATCGTCGGTTAATTCTTTGGTGCGCAACAATAACCCCCGCTCGCCCAATTCTTGAACCGAGATGCCGGCCAAATCAGTCGCCACAATTTGTTGACGCACTTGCTCGATAGCCGGCCGAGCGGCTGGATACTCCACTTCCATAATCACACCGCCGGTAAAGTCTGGACTCAAGCGGAGTCCGAGGGCCACCAGCGCAACGATTGAACCGGCGACCAATAAGACGGAGAGTAAGAAGAAGACGGCACGATATTTGATGATAAACATGTTATTTGTAGAGCGAAAGAAGTAAGGTACGAGTAATGGTGGTAGCCGTAAATAAACTAATGACGATACCAACGGACAGGGTCACAGCAAAGCCCTTGATCAAACTGGTGCCAAACCAATACAAAATCAATGATGAGATAATGCCCGAAAGGTTGGAGTCGCGAATCGCCGTCCAAGCGCGAGTGAACCCCTCAATGGCCGCGTCGCGCACAACGCGGCCGCGGCGACGCTCTTCCTTGAGCCGTTCAAAAATCAACACATTGGCGTCGAGAGCAATGCCGAGCGAAAGAATCAGGCCAGCGATGCCCGCGGCCGTGAGCGTCACGCCGATTAATTTGAAAATTGAGAGAACCAAAGCGACGTAAAAAGCCAAAGCCACACCAGCCACGATCCCCGGCAAGCGGTACCATAAAATCATAAAAATTATCACCGCCACAAAGCCGATAACGCCGGCCCGCACACCCCGATTAAGCGCCTCTTCACCCAAGGTCGCGCCGATGGTTTGCGTCGAAACTAGGGTAACAGGCACGGGCAAGGCACCCAAATTAAGATCGCGCGCCAGGGCCTTGGCTTCTTCGAGCGTAAATTGGCCGGTGATCTCGGCTCGACCGTCCGTGATCTCGCTTTGCACCACCGGCGCGGAAATATTAACGCCATCAAGATAAATGCCAATCCGTTTGCCCAAATTTTCTTTAGTCAATTGAGCAAACAGTGCCGCCCCGTCAGTATTGAACTCCAGCGAGATCGACGGCGAAAGTGCTTGTTGACCAAATTCCACCCGCGCGCTATTGAGAAAACGCCCCGTTAATTCGGTCGGCACAAAATAGGGATCCTGGCTGATCAGCTCGGGATCAATATCATCGGGCGCTTCGCCTTTCGCTAAAGCGTCTTGCACTTTTTTAATCTCGGCGATGATTGCTTCTTTCTCCGCTCCCTCGGGACGCTCAGCGCGAAACTCGAGTACAGGCGTGGCCTGGATCGTCTCGCGCGCTTGGCCAAGATCGGTGACGCCGGGTAATTCCACGATCAACCGGTGTTTAGCATCAGCATTAAGACCCACCGTTTCCACCTGAATAACAGGTTCGGCCACGCCGAGCGCGTTGATGCGCCGCTCAATCACCGTGCGCAAAGACTGCATGGCCGGATCAATATCGGCCGGTGACGCTAAAAGCGAAACATCCGCTTCGTAAACTAAGTGACTGCCGCCACGCAAATCAAGTCCCAATTTAAGTGGTCGGTAATCAGAATAAGCAAAGTAAGCTAGACCTGTTCCGACAGCCAAAATAAAAACCGGCCAAAAGATACGCTTAAACATCGGCGGCATTATAGATGAGCGCCCCTAGGGGCGCAAGAGCGTGGCCACGGTACGCACCACACCCATAAGTGACCAATCTTGCGCCAATGGAGTCGCGGGGGTCACGGCAGACGGAGCTGGCGGCGCTTCCGGCGCTGGCTCTGGCACGGGTTCTGGCTCACTTACCGGCGCCGGCGGCAATTGGCAGTCCGGCGGCTGACCGCCGCCGTACAATTTATTCATGGCCGCCCGCGTGCGTGGCCCAGCCCAACCATAAGCATTTGTCTCCGGACTGCCGCTCGACAAAATGCCATGCTGACTCTGAAAACTCTGAACGGCGGCGATGGTTAATTCGTCATAGTGACCGTTGATCTCCACCTGAGGTGTAATCGCTGGATCGCTGGCTAACATTTCTTGCAACAGTTTAACCTGCTCGCTCCTCATGCCCGGCGCAAACAATCCGACCAATTTAGGGAAACGGGCTTCGGTAGGACAAGCCGTCGGCTCTTGCGCCAACGCGGGGAAAAACATGATCCCCAACACCACCACTCCCATCACCCAGCTCAAGTTCTTAATCATAGCTAAGCAAATTATACCATGCCGACCGCCAATCACCAGCACTTGCTGTTGTGGATGAGGTTTGCTATAGTCTGGGTCGTGCAACTGATCGGCAATATTCTGCCTTGGGCCCAAAATATCGTGGCGATCGCCGTTATGGCCGCCGTTCTCCTCCAGCAAAGTGACGAGGCGTTAAGTAGCGCCTTTGGTGGTAGTGGCAGCGGCGTATGGCGCACCAAGCGCGGACTGGAAAAAACTTTGTTCGTCCTAACCATTTCACTCGCGGTCATTTTTATTTTACTAGCCGTTTTAAATTTGTTCATCACCAGTTAATTCGCGTGAACCAAAACATCACCCCCGTTGGTCGCACTTCTCGGCCAACTCTTAATCTTCTTATCAACTCTTTCTCGCGCCGCCAGATGGTTGCCTTTTGGCTGTTTAATTTAGTGCTCGTGGGTAGTGCTGTTTGGGGCCTGTGGCAACTTAATAATTATGCCTTACTGCCCACGCCCGCGCGGGGCGGCAAATTGACTGAAGGTATCATCGGCTCGCCGCGATTTATTAATCCGGTTTTAGCTATCTCCGACGCCGACAAAGATCTAACGGCCTTGGTTTACTCTGGTCTTATGCGCCTCGAGTCAACTGGTAATTATATGCCCGACTTGGCGACCGACTATGAAATGACGTCTGACGGCAAGAGCTACACTTTCAAACTTAAAAATAATCTGGTCTGGCAGGATGGCCAGCCGCTCACGACCGACGACATTATGTTCACCATCGCTAAGGTCAAAGATCCGGCGATCAAGAGTCCGCGCTGGTCAAACTGGGATGGCGTAGAAGTAGAAAAGCTTGATGAACACACTGTTAAATTTGTTCTCAAACATCCGTTTGCCGGCTTTCTTGATAATGCCACCTTGGGAATTTTACCGAAACATTTATGGAAAGATAGCGACGCTGAATCGTTTCAGTTTAACCCACTCAATCAACAAACGATTGGTTCTGGCCCCTATGCCATTGATCGCGTGAAAAAAAATTCCGACAACGTGCCCGAGTGGTATCAACTCAAATCCTTCCGTCATTTTGCGTTGGGTCAAGCCAAAATTGATCAAGTGACAATCCGTTTTTATCCGAACGAAGAACGTCTAGTACACGCCTACGAGCGGGGCGAAGTTGATAGTTTGAGCGCCGTTGCGCCAGTCACCGCCGTCCGCCTAGAGGCGGACGGCGCACGGGTAATGCGCGCGCCGTTGGCGCGCGTTTTCGCTGTTTTTCTTAATCATAATCAAACGGCTATCTTTACTCAACCAGAAGTTCGTCGCCTTTTAACCGAAACCGTGAACCGCTCCGCCCTCATTAAAACTGTTCTGGCTGGTTTTGGCTCGCCGGCTACCGGCCCGCTGACTCCGTCCACCAACACTGGTGACCTACCCGTGCTTAGTCCAGCCGAAGTAACCTCTCTACTGACACAAAACGGCTGGAGTCAAAACGATGACGGTGGCTGGCACAAAAAGATCAATAAGGAAGAAGCTAATCTGGCCTTCACGCTCACCACCGCCAACACCGTAGAGTTAACCGCCGCGGCCAAAACTATTAAACATGACTGGGAAGCTTGGGGCGCCAAGGTGGATGTGCAATTTTTTGAATCCGGCGATCTTAACCCCAACGTCATCCGGCCGCGCAAATACGCTGCCCTATTGTTTGGTGAAATTACCGGTCGCTTGCCCGATCCTTACTATTTTTGGCATTCTTCCCAACGTCTCGACCCGGGACCAAACATCGCTTTGTATGCCAATCCGGCGGTAGATAAAATCCTGGAAGAAATGCGAGTCACCACTGACCCAACCCAAAGAGTCGCCGCGTTGGCCAAGTTTGAGGCCGCGATCCAAGCCGACCGACCGGCCGTTTTTCTTTATGCGCCAGATTTTATTTACATCGTCCCAGCCAAACTTGGTGGTCTCAAATTACCCACTCTTAATCACGGCGCCGAACGCTGGGTTGGTATACATCAATGGTACGTAAAAACCGACCGCGTCTGGCCAATTTTTGCTAAATAAAAAACGACATGAACCCACGCCATCATTCCTCACGACACCATTTGGGTCCGCGCGGAGCCACCCAACGGCCAGCTAAAAAAGTTCCGCCCCTCACCCCGGGCAATGTGCGCATTGTACCGCTTGGTGGCGTGGAAGAGATTGGCAAAAACATGACGGCCATCGAGTTTGGCCACGACATTATTGTCATCGATATTGGCTTAGCTTTCCCCACCGACGATGCACCGGGAGTCGACTACATCATTCCCGATGCCACCTATCTAGAAGAAAACAAGGCGCGGGTGCGCGGCGTCATTATTACTCATGGCCACCTTGACCACACCGGCGGCATCCCCTACATCATGCCCAAGATCGGCAACCCGCCACTTTATACCCGCAATCTAACTTCGCTGTTTATTAAAAAACGCATGGACGAATTTCCCCATGTTCAACCGCTCAATATTATTCTGGTTGAGAACGACGAGCGAGTTAAACTGGGCGATTTAACAGTTAGATTTTTCGGAGTTACTCATACCATCCCCGATTCGATGGGTGTAATTATTGAGACTCCCTACGGCTTGATCGTAAATCCCGGCGATTACAAACTCGACCTCGACAAGGTGGATGGTCAGCCAACGGCTGGCGAGGAAGAGCGTTACAAAATTTTTGACGAGCAAAAAACACTTCTGTTAATGGCCGACTCCACCAACATCGAAAACCCGGGCTTTTCCATTCCCGAGCGCGTCACCAACAAAAATCTTGATGAGATTATCAAGAACGTTAGGGGACGACTGTTCATCGGCACTTTTGCTTCACAATTGGAGCGGATGATCAACATCATTGGTAGTGTGGAAAAATATAATCGCAAGATTATTATCGAAGGCCGGAGTATGAAAACTAATGTTGAGGTGGCCGAGCTAGCTGGCCTACTCAAGGTTAAAAAAACCACCATCATTCCAGCCCAAGAGATTGATAATTACCCCGAGGATCAGGTGGTGGTGCTGGCCACCGGCGCACAAGGCGAGGAATTTGCCGCCCTAATGCGCATGGCCACCAAAACCCATAAATACCTGCGCTTCAAAAAAGGCGATACGGTACTTTTGTCGTCCTCCATCATTCCGGGCAATGAACTGACGGTGCAAAAACTGAAAGACAATATCGCCCGCCAGGGCGCCAAGATCATTAGCTACCGCACCTCCGAGATCTACATCCATTCCTCCGGTCACGGCAATCGCGGCGAGATCGAGTGGCTCCATCGCAAAGTTAAACCAAAGTTTTTTATCCCCATCCACGGTTCGCATCATCGCCTGCGCCAACACGAGGAGCTGGCTATCGAGTTAGGTATGCCAGAAAAAAACATTGTCGTACCCGATAACGGCATGGTGATCGAAATTACGGATGACGGCGAAAAAATCGCCCCACTCAAAGAAACTGCCCCCAGCCGCATGGTCATGGTTGACTCGGTGGGCAACGGCGACATCAAGGAAGTGGTGGTGCGCGACCGAATGATGCTGGCTCAAGAAGGCATCTTCGTTATCATTGCTATCGTCAATATCAAAACCGGCAAGGTCATCAAATCGCCCGATATTATTTCCCGCGGTTTTATTTATCTCAAAGAATCACAAGACCTGCTACGCTTTGTGCGACTCCTAGCCAAACGTAAAATTGAAGAGACCACGGCCAAGATGCAACCGATCAACTTTGATTACGTTAAAAATCTGGTGCGCGAGGAAATCGGCAAATACCTCTACCAAAAAACCCACAGCCGCCCCCTCGTCCTGCCGGTGTTGATTGAGGTTTAATTAGAGCCATTTTTGGTGGCATTGACAAAGATTATGGGGTTATGCTACAATGGGGCGAGAGGGTCAACGAGCTAGCCTTTGAGCAGTTGACAAAAATTGACAATCAGAAACCAGCAACAGAAAGGGAAACGATGACCGAGACCAATGAGCCTCATCGTGACGCCGGAGAATTGTTACTAAGAACAATTTTTGGAGAGGAGGCAAACGTCATGAGCCGTGATGATTTTTCGAAAAAATCACCGCAAGAACGAGAAACCATTCGGAGTCGGGTTGAGGAAGTTCTAAGGTCACTGACCTATCGCGAGCGTGAGATCATTAAGTTGCGCTACGCGATCGGCGATGGCCACACCTACACGCTGGAAGAAGTCGGGAAGATTTTCAAGGTCACTCGTGAGCGTGTACGCCAGGTTGAAGTCAAAGCGATTCGCAGGTTACAGCATCCCACGCGAGCACGCAAACTAGAAGGTTTCCTTGTTGATCCCCCAACCACCCCCAACGCAACCAACAACGGCTAGTTTAGTTCTACCAATTGTTCTTTTTTACCCCAAGTCGCGAATAATCTCGCGGCTTTTTGTTTCCCAAGCATTATCCGAAGTCAGACTTCCAACGGTGGTTGGGAAAATGTGTTGTGATTTTTAGAAATAAAAAAGCCCCGCCGTGGTGGTGGGGCCCAAGAGAACAGACGGGGGAGGTAAAATTATTAAACGGGGGTGCCCTTTTTTGTTCTCCACTGCGATCGGTGTACTCGCGGAGAATAGTGGTCGCTCGCCACTCGACACCGGATTTTGCGGCAAACTGGACAGTGATTTATTTTTCTAGCGGTACCTCGTGACCGACTGACGGTCCAAGAGTCAGCTAGCACGCGGAGCACGTCGTCGATCAAACTGGCAGTTAAATGGAAAATAAAACCAAAACCCGGAGTGCCACTGTAGTAGCGATGGCACTTTTCGCATTGATTAATCCACAAAACTTTTGATCCTTTTCGACCCACGTTTTCCTCCTTAAAAATTAATCTCCCAAAGAACCATGACTCCTGATTCTAGCCCAAGACGACATGGACCACAAGCGACAAGCTGGGCATTGTGGATCGTCACAACCGCGGTGGACAAATTCTAGATCGAGAATTTCCGCGGCAGTTTTATGAAGTAATTTTTCTAAATCAGCCATCTCTTGGGCCGTGATCGGCAGACGATATTTATGATAATTACCAGCCTGGTCAGGTTCGACAAAATCTATCTCCCCTGCCTCGGCCCGATAGCGACCATCGGCAAAATGGTCGAGCAGTAGACGGTAAAAAACGAGCTGGCGCCGATAATCGCCGCTGGAACCTTTATTCAAACCGGCCACGTCGCGGCCGCTCCGCGGTCGCCCAGTTTTATAATCCACCACGGTCACCGTTCGACCATCGGCAGCAATTTCTAGTTTATCGATCATCCCTTTTATTTTAAGACCAGCTGTGGCGGGTAAAATAATCGGCGGGATTTTAAGCTCATTAATGGTCTTTCCCACTTGAGCCGCGCCACGAGATTTGAGATAGCCCGTCAGCGCCGCGCGGCCGCGGCGTGCCAGCAGTTCACGATCCAGCGCGCCGAGTGGCAAACGTGCCACATGGTGGCGCCAACGCCGCAACATTAGGGCTGGCGATGGCCGACCATCAAAAACATCTTTGAGTGTGGCGTGCACGGCTTGGCCGTAAAGCGTGGCCCGATTTTGCACACTAGTGAGTCGCAACAAATTTTGAAAAAAATAGCGTCGGGGGCAACGTAAATAATTATTAAGTGCCGTGGCCGAAAAACCGCGTTGACCTAGTAAGTGCTTAATCAGTGGTTGATCAATTTTGCTTTCCTGCGGTGGCGACAAGCGGAAATAGGACGCCACGGGCAAACTCGATTCCAGCCTGACGACTCGCAAATTAGACTGGCCGATCTCTTCAATAAACTGACTGGGCAGATAAAGTCGATCGTCACCGACAGTCTGAAAATAACTTATTGTTACTCCGTACCGTGCTCGCGTTAAGGCCACATAAAAAAGTCGCCGCTCATCGTCGTTACGATCGCTCGTGACTAAATCCACGCCACGACCAGGGAGGAGAAAGCGTGACCGTTGCCGACGGTTACCAAAGTGTCCGTCGTAAGCATTGATGATGTAAACATAATCAAACTCGAGACCTTTGGCTCGATGAACCGTCATGAGACGCGCGCCGGCGACCACTAGTTCAGACTCGATCGGAATAGACAATTGGTGTGCCTCGACCAAATCCAGATAAGCGATAAAGTTGGCCAAACGGTAATCCGGTTGCCCGGCCGACAAACGTTTAATAACAGTGAAGAACGATTGCAACCTCGCCAATTTTAATATTGAATCCGGGCGCTCAAGCAAATGGGCTAAAAAATTTGTTTCCGTAAGCAGCTGCCCAAACAAGTCGAGGAAATGCTGATTGCTGGCCACCCGCCGCAGGCGAGCCAATCGCCGATACCAAGAACGTAATTTAGCCACGCGTCGCACGCCGGCGTTTCGCAGTTTTTGCTTCGACCGAAGCAGTTCGTAAACAGTTAAACCATGACGATCAGCATAGGGCTTGAGTACCGCCAAATCACTTACGCCCAAACCCAAAAAATCAATCGGCAAAACCGCCAATAAATAATCATCTTGACCAAAATAATGAACGGCACGGAGCAGAGCCGCCAATTTAGCCAAGTCTAAATCAGCGAGCACGTTGGTCTCCGACTCTAATCGGCTTGGCACACCACACTCGGCCAAGGCCGCGGCCAGAGGTAGACCGTCTTGGTTGTCGCGATAAAGTACGGCGATCTGCGATAGATCTTGGCCAGCGGCCCGCCGCTCGGCGATATCTTTAGCGACAAAGCTGAGCTCGTCACTGGCGGTGGCAAAAGATCGAAAAATGACGGGAGAAGCCGAACTTTTTTTTGTGCGCGAACGAAGCGGCACATGAACAACCGAGTCAAGCCCCTGGCTGTGACCAATAAGATGATGAGCTGAATCAAGAATGTGTTGGGTCGAACGATAATTATTAGTCAGAGCAATTAGCCGCGCCGCCGGGTACAAACGCCGAAAATAACGAAAGTTATCCAGCGACGCGCCCTGAAACTGATAGATGGCCTGCTTGTCGTCACCAACAATAAATAAATTGGGTTGCGAATGAAAGCTGGCCAAACGTTCCAACAACTGATTTTGGGCGTGATTAGCATCCTGGTGTTCATCGGCCAAAAGATATTGGTACTGCTCCTGCAAATCAAACAACAAATCCGAGCCCAGCGCGGCCGCCTGCAAAACTTCCATAATCATATCGCTAAAGTCGTATAAGCGGGCGGCCGCGAGGGCCCGTTCGTAAGCTGAATAAATTTTGGCCAATTCAAAATTTTTCACCATTTGTTGATCACGATCACGGTAACTGGCTTTAAGGCGGCCGCGATACGGGCCGCTTTGGTGATAGCGGTCCGGCGCGGCCGCCAACGTCCGCGCCTGGGTCGTAATTAATTTTTTAAATTCGCGGGGTGACATGTTTTCCTTTTTCAAATGTTCGATGGCGCTCAATACCGGCCGCAAATAATAAAATGGATCATTGGGCGGTCGCAAGCGTTGTAATCGAAGTTTGGGCTGCCCAATGATACCTTCCAACAATTTAATCTGATCCACTGGCGTTGCGGCCGTGGCTCCAACGATTCGTAAAAAATAATCCGGATAACGACCAATAACGTCGTGACAAAAACCATGAAAGGTGTAAATACCCACCCGATAGGCGACACTGCCCACGATCTCGGCTAAACGCTGGCGCATGGACTGCACACCCGAACGAGTAAAAGTTAGAGCGAGAATACTATCCGGACTCGTATCCGTCTGACGCAAAATGTTGGCGATGCGCAGAGTTAAAACTTGCGTCTTACCGGTACCCGGGCCAGCCACCACCAATACCGGCCCGTCGATGGCGTCTACTGCTTCTTTTTGTGCTGGATTTAAGGCCGCATACAGTTGGTCAAATTTAGCTGTGCCCAATGTCATTGTGTTATAGTATTCACATGTTGCACCAAAAGATCAAAGATCAGATTAAGGAATTTATGTTGGCCAAAAATCCGTCACGCCTCGCCGCCACGCGCAACTTGTTGGCCGCACTAACCAACGACCTAGTAGCCAAAAAGCGCAAGCCCAACGAAATGCTTGATGATGCGGCCGTACTTACCGTAGTACGCCGTCTGGTTAAGCAAAGACAGGATTCGATCGCTCAATTTCGCGCCGGCGGACGTGACGATTTAGTGGCCGAGGAAACAGCCGAGCTGGAATATTTAAACGAATTTTTACCACCAGCGATCAGCGCTGAACAAATTACTGAAGTGGCTAAACGAAAAATGACTGAACTAGCCCTGACTGGCTCCAGCGCCGCCGGCAAACTCACCGGCGCAGTGATGAAAGAGCTCGGCCCAGCCGCCGACGGCCAAACCGTAAAAACTGTTATCGAAAGACTCTTAAACTAACTTAGGGGTTGGATTTGACAAAACTGGGGTATTTAGTATAGTCACGAGTGGAACAACAGTCGCCGCGTGGCGATTTTCTAGACCTTTCCCAACTGAATAAGGAGAAGAGAATGATCATCAGCGATGGGGCAGTAACAGCAACGACGGAAAAAACCGTAGGTCGGTCGCTAAGCTGGGAATTATCTGTGATGTTTATCGCCGTCGGCGCAATCAGTTTCTTTGGCGGGTTATACGTAGCCGACGTGGTAAAAAAAGATACACACGAGTTGGCATTCACGTCTGCCGCTGACTATAAGATACTCGTGACCAGAGGAGAAAACCCCTTCACCGTAACTCCCGAGAACCTGCATTTTACAATCGCCGCCGACTTGATATATCGTCGTGAATTTTCATTAGATAAAATTCCTTTGGAAATTTTCTTCAACGATATACTGATCGCGTTGGCTACAAAATATCGCACTGGTCACGAAGTCTTTGGCCAACTCAAATTGGAAGACGGTGGCGGGATCAGGTATTTGGATTACCAAAGCACACTAGCGATGACCGATAGCCCCGCCGACCAAATCGATAGAGATTTCCTCTGTCAAATTCAGCAAAGATGCTTTAGGGGGCAAGAACAACTGAAAATTGCCACAGCCTATCTGGAAAACGCACCCCGAACCACATTCGAGTGCGTGCCACCCGAATTGATCACCAGAGAGTTGGCCGAGAAAAAGGTACGGGAAGATCCCAAGGAGCTGATCTATCTGCCACCCGACTTGAAAAAAGAGGACTTATGCCGCCTCGCATTGTTCGACACTTCGGGTAATACAATTCATCCTGAGGCCTACCAGTTTGTCCCATTGGAAATCAAAACGGCCAACAATTGCGCTCTGACTTGGGAGGTGGTCGAACGGAGTGACAACATAAAACGCGAGGATGTGCCACTAATCTGCCTAAAACCAGATTAAGCACCTCATTATTTCTCCTCTCAAAACCCGTTCGCCGCGGCGAACGGGTTTTTTTAATCAATCTCGTAACGAAGAGTGATGTTGACAATAATGTCTTGCGTGCCGGGCTCGATACGCGGCGCGGCGGCTGGGGCGGCAAAACTCTCGGCGTCACCACCCATGCCAAATTTGGAATAAACCGGAAAAAAACCGCCTTCATCAATACTAAGCAGTCGGCCCACCTCAAAATCTCCGGCCTCGGCTACCGCCTCGGCCTTCTTTTTAGCATCTTCAATCGCCGCTTGCCGCGCCTGATTTTCGGCTTCCGTCCGATCATCAATATCGAAGGTCAATTGCGACACCACGTTGGCACCGGCGGTGGTCACGCCAGTAATAATATCGCCGATTTTATCGAACAAATTCTCCCGTACCTTCACCCCAATCATCTGACTAATCGTGTAACCCACAATCTCGGCTGGCGGGCAAGCTTGAGCAGTACTTGCACCGTTGGGCAAAACGCGAGCGGACGAACAAACAAAACTTTGATAGCGAGGCTCGAGAGAATAATTTTCGGTTTTAATATCATCAGCATCAACACCAATCTGCTTTAAACCATCAATCGCGCGGTTGGTACGCTTACTATTATCGTCACGCAAGGCGGCAATATTTTTACCACCCTCGGTGCGAACGGTAAAGGTAAAACGAGCAATGTCCGGCTTGGCCACATAACGACCCTCGCCATTAACGGCAAAGCTACGAAAGGTCGATGGTGTGATAGAGCGAGAATAGGTGCTCGTGTAACTAACAATGCCGTAAGCCAAAACCAACAATGCCAAAACCCCCGCCCACCCAAGATAATTTCGTGTATTATTATTCATAGTAGTTTGTATAGCACAATTATTGTTTTTTCTCCAGATCGAGACAAATCGAGTTAAGGCAATAGCGCTTACCGGTGGATGTTGGGCCATCGTCAAAGACATGCCCCAAATGCGAACCACAATTGGCACACACCACCTCAGTGCGATGCAGGCCGTGCGATGTGTCGTCAACATATTTTATCGCCTCCGGTAAGGCCTGATCAAAGCTTGGCCAGCCAGTACCCGACTCAAACTTGGCCGAAGAATCAAAAAGCGGCACGCCACACGCCAGGCATCGATACGTACCAGTGGTCTTTTCATGAAGATAGTGGCCACTACCGGGCGCCTCGGTTCCCCTTTCTCGCAATACTCGATACTGTTCGGGAGTTAATTTAGCTCGCCACTCGGCTTCGTCTTTTTTATGTTCGGCTTTCATGTTTATTAAGTAAAGCAGAGAATTGTTGACCAATCTTTGCCAACTTAGGATTAATGACCAACTGGCAGTATGGGGCATCGGCATGAGTGGAGTAATAATCGCGGTGATAATCCTCGGCCGGATAAAAACACTCTAATGGTTCGACGGTCGTCACAATCGTTTTACCGTGCGGCGTGGAATCATTAATTTGGCGAATAAACGTCTCGGCCGCAGTTTGTTGCTCGGGCGTGGTAAAAAAAATCACCGAACGATACTGCGTACCCACATCATTGCCCTGACGATTAAGAGTGGTAGGATCATGCGAACCAAAAAACACAGTCAGTAAATCCTGATAACCAATGTGCGCTGGGTCAAAAGTGATCCGCACCACCTCAACGTGGCGACTGGCCCCGCTCGACACAACGTCATACTTGGCCTCCTCGGCCCGGCCACCAGCATAACCGGATTCGACTGTCGTCACCCCGCGCAACATTTTAAACACCGCCTCCACACACCAAAAACAACCGCCCCCCAATACCGCTGTTTCGTTAGTCATGCTCATTTTTACAACCATTTTATGAAAAATTAATAAAAACGCCAATCTTAACGCTTTGCGCTATAATCAACCCCATGATTGCCGACCTGACGATTAAGCTAATGGCTTGGGCCAAAGTAGTACCGTTGGAAATGTTTACCTTCGCCGGCGCGCTCACCGAAGAAGTGATCTCACCTATTCCCTCGCCGCTCGTCAGTACTCTCACCGGCGCCCAGGCCCAAGGCCAGGGC
>ERZ1292625.2970-Hain-H41-01um-R1-2970-length-14525-cov-5_pt1 | contig 14525 bp, 15 predicted proteins | sample MGYA00564400_ERZ1292625 | MGnify/ENA primary metagenome ERZ1292625 (study PRJEB36523, sample SAMEA6512639) | groundwater metagenome | collected 2019-01-08 | study: AquaDiva: Metagenomics assemblies of 32 groundwater samples | reverse complement strand
GACGCCCCAATCACTAATGAAACATTTCACAGTCAAGTTATTATTAATAACTCTTCAGCGACACCTCAAGATACGACTCCGCCGTCCATCACCATTACATCACCATCTACAATTGCCTCAACAGAACCACCCACATTATCGCCGCCGATCACACTACCTCCCACCCCTGTTACAGAATCTCAACCTACGCCCCTGCCCAAGACCTTGACCGTAACCCCCCTCGCGACTACACCGCCGAATATAACCTCGCCCCAACCACCCGCTCCTGTACCCATAGCTTTCTTGCCTGAACCAAAAACTCCATCAAAGAAATTTAATATTGGTGATGAAGTTATTGTTATTGAAAATGTTAATGTGAGGAGTACTCAAATAATTTCACATGAGACTTTAATCGGAGGTCAACAAGTAGGCGCTCGTGGTAAAATTATCGCTGGACCTCGTTGGGGCTACAATCATTGGTGGTGGAATGTTGATTTTAAAATAAATAAAACAGGTTGGGTTGCAGAAGACTATATTTCAAAAATACCCTCCCTACCACCTGAAATAATAAAAACACCCGAACCAATAAAGTCCCCTCCTCTGCCAGAGCCTGCTTCACCTCTACCAACCATTACTCAATCTAATGAGTCTGTAAAAATCGACACCGATAAAGATTCTCTTTCAGATTACGACGAAGAAAATATTTATCGTACAGATCCTGCAAGTTCAGACAGTAACGATAACGGAATCAACGATCCTGAAGAACTTCTTGTAGGCAAAAACCCAACAAGCAAAAACCCCCGAGTAGATATAATTTATCAACCGCCTACGGAAGCAAGCCCAGAGAGTGAAAAACCAACCTTATTTAGTGTAGATACTATTCAGGCAACAAGAACCGAAACACTTCCGAATCAACCCCCCAAGATAAAAGAAATCACATTTACCGGAAAGGGCCCAAAAAACGCCATTATAACTCTCTATATTTACAGCAACCCGATAATTGTTACGATCAAAACTGACGAGAACGGAATATGGAGCTATACCCTCGACCAAGAACTCGATGACGGAAAGCACGAAATTCATGTGGCACTGACTGACTCGACGGGAGAAATTGTTGCGAAAAGTAGCCCAATCCCGTTTGTAAAAACAGCTCAAGCAGTTGGACTTGGCACTGACATTCTTCCCATAACTCGCCCAGAGGAAAAGCCTAATTTTTATAACTCTATTTATTTTTGGGCAATCATTGGTCTTATTTTTATAATAATAATCATTGGTCTTATTTTTATGGGCAGACATAAAGATAACTCAACAACTGAAGACCAAAGTAACTTTATCGTTTGGAGATAATGGGCCGCATACTTGATGCTATTGTACGAGGAGTTTCGTTTGTCAGAACAAACCCTCAAATAGTCTATACTATCTTTTTGCTCATACTTATTCCTGTCGCTTTCGTATTAAACGGGCAACAATTTCTTAATGCTGCACGAGAAAACCAAGAACGACTTGAAAAAGACCGTATTGGCCTCATGCATGACACTTTTGTTACATTTGCGAGCGGCTACCTAGAAGAGCGCGGAACTCTCCAAAAATATATAGCTGACATTGCCGAGAAAAATCCAGCACTTACTGAATTAAAAATCGCACACTTAGAAAGCCCTGCCCCGCTCGTCATCGCCTCCCGAGATACAACTCAACTTGGCACGGCAGACTCTAGCTATACGCCTATGTATGAAGCCGTAGGGCTCAACACACGCGCTTCTCTCATATTTGAAACATACGACGACGGCATTCGATACTGGAAAGCATTTCGTGGAATAAAAGACCCTCAAGGTAAAATAACCGCCGTTCTTATGACCGCTACTTCAATGGCTCAAATTGATGATCTTGCTGCTCGCAATATTCGTAACGCATATGTATTTCTTGTTATTATAATTGTTGCAATTTTTATTCTTCTCCTACGCCATGCGCGCATTATTGACTACGCAACTCTCTACCGGCGACTCAAAGAAATTGACCTAATGAAAGACAGCTTCGTTGCGATGGCTTCACACGAACTACGTACGCCCCTAACTGCAATGAAGTGGCAATTAGAGACAATGGAAGAAGATGCTAAAAACCAAAAAGGTCTTACAACATTAAAAGCATCAGCCGACCAATTAGGAAGGCTTGTCGAAGATATCTTAGATGTATCACGCATCGAACAAGGTCGTATGAAATTCGAAATGCAAAATATTGATATATCTACATTAATTTCTGAGACCGTTAAAAACCTCGAACCTCTCGCTAAAGAAAAAAATCTGACCATAAACCACAGCTCTCAAACTCTGCCTCATATATCTATAGACTCAGCTCGCTTAATACAGGTTCTCACCAACCTTATTGGAAACGCGATTAAATATACTATTCAAGGGTCAATAACAATTGAAACTTCTTCTGAACAAAAAGAGCTTATCATTCGTATACGAGACACTGGGATAGGCGTTTCAGCAGAAGACCAGAAAAAATTGTTTCAAAAGTTTGAACGCATTAAATCAGAAGAAACACGAAAAATTAATGGCACAGGCCTTGGTCTCTGGATTACAAAATATATTGTAGAGCAAATGCACGGATCCATTACCGTAGAATCAATACGTAATGTAGGATCAAGCTTTATCGTTTCGTTCCCTGTTGTTACTGAATAGGATTTTCTGTCAGTAAAGATATGGCGACTCCATCGCTCGTAAATATAATGCGCCCTGATTGGTCTGTGCGTAAAACTTGAGCGTTTATTTTATTAAGTCGCTCAAGCGTTTCACTTGTCGGATGTCCATAATGGTTTGTAGACCCGACTGAAATCGCGGCATACTTCGGATGAACACGATCTAAAAAGAAATCTGTTGAAGAATATTTTGATCCATGATGTGCGACTTTTAATACATCACTTTTTAAATCTGCGCCCGACTGTGTAAGTCGAATTTCGTCAGCTCGCTCAAGATCTCCCATAAACAAAAAGGTTTTCTCACCGTACCTTAATTTTCCTACAATCATTACTTCATTCGCTCCTTTAGGTTCCGGACTAAAATCTTCAGCGGTTGGCCCAAGCACATCAAACACAATGTTGTGATCAAGTACAATACGATCTCCTGCTCTCACGGTTTTTCTAGTATTCCGACTCTGAGAAACAGATTCTTCCCAGTTTTTATATATATTGGTTTGCGCTATAAAACCATTGCCGATGACAGCGCTAACGCTATAACTTTTCAAAACTTCAACAAGCCCACCAAGATGATCCATATCGGTATGCGTAGAAAGCACAACATCGATTGATTTATCATACGCCGGCATTATCTCACTCAATTCACTTAAAACTTTTCGCCCTGGGCCACCATCAATCAAAACTTGATTACCAGAAGGAGTTTCAATAAAAATAGCATCCCCTTGTCCCACATTAAGCACTGAAACCGTCAGAACGCCTGATGCCTGTGTAAAAAGTGCGTACCACGCGAGACTCGCCGAGCAAAACAAAATAACCAAAACCACCTTCTTCCAAAATGTCATGTATATATTCGTATAGATTTTAAGAAAAATGGCAATGCCTTGTAAAATAAAGAGTGTCTTATAGACTACGGATAGTAGAACCTACCGTGGAAAGGAGATCGACGATGACCTTAGGCACCCATCTCAACGAAGCAAAAATCCTTCGTGCAGAACAAAGACGAGAAACAACACGCGCTGGGGAGCTCGAAAAGCAAGCAAGCAGTAAAGGCTGGAACATCAAAAAATCGCTGACTATCGGTGATGTAGAATACTGTCGCTTTCTTGAATCCCTTCTGGAAGAAGAAGTTCTCGATACGGGCGAAGTGCTGATTGTAATAGCTGAACAATTCCGTATTCGGGCAGGAGAGATCTGGGTAGATCATCGTAAATCCCTGACGGAAATCATCGCGTACATCAAAGAGTAAACATCAACCTAATTCGAGCGGCCCCGCCGCTCTTTTTTTGCTTGAATTTAAAGCTCATTCCTTTAATATGCGTTCAGTAGCACTTCGACAACAAGAAAGGAGGCGTGGTCATGGCAAAACGCAACTTCATGAAAATGCTTCAAGCTCAATGGGAACGGGGTAATTTCATCTGCGTCGGGCTCGATAGCGACTACGACAAGCTACCTCTCAACATAAAACAGGACTGTAGTAAAGAAGTTGCAATTTTCAATTTTAATCTCCGTATCACTGAGCATACCGCCGATGTCGCATGCGCATATAAGCCGAACTTGGCTTTCTATTTACAGAAAGGTACTCAAGGGCTTATGGCTCTTCGATCTACAATTGGATGGATCCACGAGCTCGCTCCAAAAGTACCCGTCATTCTCGATGCTAAAAATGGCGACATTGGCAATACCAACAACGGTTATGCTGAAATGGCATTTGACTGGCTTGGTGTAGACGCAATCACGGTTCATCCGTACATGGGCAAAGAATCTTTGAAGCCATTTCTTGATCGAAAAGAGAAAGGAATCTTTATTCTTTGTCGCACGTCAAATCCGGGCGCTGGAGAATTTCAAGATCTGCTCGTAAAAGAAGATGATCATCTTTCTCGCATTCATCCCGAATCAAAAAAACTTATACCACTCTATGAATATGTAGCTTCGCAAATTGCGAATGAGTGGAACGAGAATGAAAATTGTGCAGTTGTAGTTGGTGCAACGTATCCTGCGGAACTCCAACGAGTGCGTCGAATTGTCCGTGAAATGCCGATCCTAATTCCAGGCATCGGTACGCAAGGGGGGAATCTTGAAAAAACCGTCGCGGCAGGAAAAGATAGCCGCGGCAAGGGCATGATTATCAACTCATCAAGTGGCATCATTTTTGCCAAAGACCCGCGCCAAAAGATACTCCAGCTTCACAACCTCATCAACCAGTACCGACAAGGAGGTGTAGCATGAAGCGTCCAATTACAATTGTTCCGAACGATCCATTCGAAACACTCCGGCTCGCAGATGGGTACTACGAAACACCCGAACGGGACGGCAAATTCTTTGGTCCTCTCGTGGGCTATGCAGGTAAGTACGACGCGCCAGACGGCTCAAAAAAACAAAAGGTTGGTAAAGCGTACCTTAACTTTGTTAGAGCCGAACAAGAGCCAGCTCTTCTCCGGTACTACGCTCAGGGCATTGCTGAAAAACTCCATCGCGAAAGAATATCCATAGATGCATTCCTTGGCGCTCCTATGGGCGGAATCAAGCTCGCGACTGTCATTGCTGACATCATGGGAGTTCGTAGCATTTTTGCCGAAAAAGTAGTCACGCGAGTTGCGACTGAATCACAGCGCGAAGAATCAAAGCTCGTTCTCGGAAGATACGAAATCGATAAAAACGATCATATCGTCATCGTGGAAGACGTTTGTAATAACTTTTCCACCGCCGCCGAACTCATCGACCTCATCAGAATAAGCCAAGGATTTACAGCCGGAATTGCTTGTGCATTCAACAGGTCCGATAATCTTCGCATCGTTGCTCACGAACCCTACATGGTCGTACCAGTCGTATCATTTGCCTACAAACCCACAAAACAATACACCCAAGAAGAGCCGTGGGTTGCAGAAGCAATTCAGACTGTAGGACTCGTGACTAAACCCAAACATGAATGGCAACGGTTGGAAGAAGCTATGCGCCTCTTCCGAAAAAACACTCTTTAGAAAAACACAAAGCCTCTACCCGTCAGGGATGGAGGCTCTTTTTTATTTAAAAAATCGATATACTCGCAAAAAACTTTATAAGAGTAATTTGATATGTACTTAAAAGGTATACCGGCCAAGCGATCATCGTTGCAAGCATGGGTGATGCGAAACCAAAAACCCCAACAAGAAACCCCACAAACATAACAGCTGGGATTGTTGGTAAAACCAACATGTTCACAATTGGTGCAAACGGAGAGAAAAATCCAAAATACCAAAGCACTAACGGCAATGTAGCTACTTCCGCCGCGAGCGTAGAGATAAGAGCATCACGAAATCCAAACACTTTTGGCATAAACTGCAAACGAGCTCCAATCGGCCGTTCAAAATAAACTAGTCCTAGAGTAGCTGCAACCGAAAGTTGAAAGCCGATATCGCCTAATAAGAGCCCCGGGTCAAAAACGAGCATAATCAGTACAGCAACTGCAAGCGCATGAGGCGCACTATATTCGCGCTTCTCACTCTTTGCAAGTAATACAATGCCGCCCATTATTGCTGCCCGCACCAGCGAACTTGCTGCTCCCGTAGCAATTACAAAAAGAAAAATAAAACTCCCAGAAAACCACATAGACGGAATAATTCTTTCGAGCGTCCTCGCAATGATGGTCACGTTGTATCCTGAGAGGGCAAGAATATGAGATGTACCAGTGCTTCGAAAAGCTTCTTTTAAATCATACGGGATGCCACTCTTCGCACCGACAAGAATACCAGAAATATATGAAGCGTGTGGCTCGGGAAGTGCTCGTACAACATTTCCTACGAACGCATCCCGAATATTCTCAAGGGGTGTTACTGCATATTCAACATATGGAATATTGATTGAACCCGACTGAGCTCGTAAAAAGCCAAAAAGCATAAACACAAAAAATATCGCTACAATACGAATGTTTTTATTGAAAACGCTCACACATAAAACCACCGTAAGCAAAACGCATAAGTAGAAAAAAATGCTCTGAGAAAATGGAAAGAGCGAAGCCGCACAAATGCCTGCAACAAAAAATCCTATCGCCCATACCATCGCGCTAGATGCTTGCATGGACTTATTCCTAGCGAATTTTTAAGACTAAAGCAAAGAGTGCTGCTCACCGTCGAGCGCTTGGTTTACCATACGATCGGCATCACGATTTTTTTCTCGCGGCACATGCGTAAACTTAAGAACTCCATGTTCTACTTGAAAATTATTTATTTTTATAAATGCAGGAAATAATTTTTCGTTTTCAATTTTATACTCTCCAGAAAGCTGCTTTTGAATCAACTGTGAATCCATACGCATTTCTATTTGAATACTTTTTAGCTTCGCAGAACCAAATAATTGCTTTGCTTTTTTAAGCCCATATACTACTGCTTCATATTCTGCTTCATTATTTGTCTTAATACCAAGCGCTTCGCCATATGATTTAAGCGTTTCGCCTTTTTCATCTTTTATAACAACACCGAGAGCTGCAGGACCTGGATTACCCCGCGAACCACCATCAGTATAAATAATTATTTTTTTATGCGCTTCCATGGAAATTTTTTGCCTATTGGGAATGAAAAGCCAGACGCTTGCCGATGCCCTCCTCCACCAAAACGAGCTGCTATTTTTGAAACATCAAAATCACTTCGCGAGCGCAAACTTACAACTATGCGATCCTGCCTTTGACTCCACACAATACCAAACGGTCCTTTTTTCTTCACGAGTGCTTCCCCTATTTCGGATGTCAGTGTAAAAGAATTCGCTGCAAACACTTTATGCCCTGCAAGCTCCACTAAATCTGCAACATTGGCACTTTTTTTAATAACTGCTGCCTGATAGCGCAATATTGCAGCACCATCAGCAATATACTGTTTACGAAGTGAGGATTTTTCAAAGTTTTTTATAAACTCGTCGCGCGCCTTAAAATCAAACGGATAAGTAGATAGGATTGCCCCCACTTCGCGTGTCCCAGGCCAACGAAAACGCCATAAATCATAATCTTCAACATGCAGTAAAGCGCGCGGTATACGCTTACCTGGATGAAAGTATTTCCATGCAATTACTGACCCTGAATGATCAAGCTCAAAACGATAGTCATGCGCACGCATTACTGCCTCTTTGCGACTTATGTGGTGATCAAGAACAACAAGACGCGCTGCCTTTTTTAACAATTCATTAAAATATTTATCTTCGTAACAAAAATCAAGAGTATAAACCTCTTTACCACTCAACCCTCTTGGTAACGGTTCAGCGTGATTCACACCAATATACTCTGCGCGAGTACCAAATTTCTTCCATGCGGCCCACGCAGCACCAAACCCATCAGGGCAAAAGTTATGATATAAAACAACTATTTTTTTCATAAATAATTTATCGTGAATAACCAATTTGCCTCAACCAATAATTATTTTCCCATTCCCACAATGTTTTCGCAGCAAGAAATGCCTTGATGTCATAATAAAAATATGGAAATTCACGAAGCTCGATATCACCCTCAGTCTCACCCCACTCGTGTTCATCTTCTCCACACGCCGGATTACTCTTGAGTCGCCCGTTGCGAATCTTTACTCGCCCACCTTTATCGCGTCGCGTCGCCTTACATTTTTGGCAAATTTTTCTTTGATCGATTCGTAATATCCAACGCGTCTCAATTTCGCGCGGCAAACCCAACGCTTGCTTAACATCGTACTCACGAAGCGCCTCTACATAGGCTGCTGTTTGCAAATTATATTCTGGATAAAATCCTGTGGATGTTTTAATATCTAAAACTCCAAATTTACCATCGACAGAGGCCAATCCATCAATCGTACCTGCATATCGGTGACGAGCTGACCATACTTGCCGCTCAATATATTCTGGGTGAAATTGAATATTACGCTCTTTATTAAACTCTAAAAATGCCTCAACTGCTGGGCGAACCTCTTCGGGAATATTCACATCTTCGCCAACCACCGCCCTCTGAACAGTTTCGTGTACCAATGTGCCATGCTCGGCTGATTTATTTTTAACAGCATCGGCCGCCTCGGCACTACCCATTTCGAAGAAAAAGGCCTGCAGCGCTGGCTTTGCCTTTACCTCGAGAATTTTAGTAACGCGCGGCAGCCATACCCCGTTAACCTCGTAGCCATTTTTCTGCTTAAAATCATCACCATCAATATGCCGCATTTCAACACTATACCAGAAAATAGTGCTATATTCTATTTAAATTAATCAAAGAGTTCTGGAATTTTTTCCCACAAATCTGGAAATGCTGTTCCTATCGTGACTGCTTCCCACGATCCATTTACTATATGTAAAATTACCCATGCTCTATCGTTTGGTGCTTTTGGGATCACTTCTACACGGGCCCACCCATCAACTTCCTTTTCTAACAATAAAGTAGAATCTGCGTAATCTTTACTACTGTGCGCCCTCATAAAGATTCTTGCAACTTCTATTATTTCCTGACTTTTGTCTTTTTGTGGCTCAAAAAATTTGAGAGTTGAAAGCATGGTATTAAAAATTGGAATATTCCGCTTTGCATCATCGTAACTCCCTTCGCCACGACTAGTTGCGCTAGACCATGAATGAATTCTAAAAAAACGTTTCCCTAAAGATAAAAGAATAGTTCTATCCACTTCGCCATCAAGATCTAAATAAAAGGCCGGTGCTTGACGTCCATCTACATATACACTTTTTCTGATTACAGTAGGGTTATCTTTCGATTGTTCGATCTCTGCGCTCAAGGCATCTTCATAACTTTCATAAACACCGTCTCGATCAATAAGATGAAATGAAAAGCAACTAGGTAACAACCCGGCATTACGCAGACAACCATTTTCGACATTTGTGAATTTCTTTCCCTCATTTTCAACAAGCAAGTTATTTGGATACCTCAACTCAAACCCATATTTTTCATTGCGATATGTGAGCCAGCTGGAAGTATCAATATTATTTGAGCTTTGCTTTTTGTGAAGGCGATTAAATGTATCAAGAAATTGAGCATTGAATGAATCTACACCGTATTGAGTCTCAATCATATAAAATACTATCGCCCACATCAAAAGAAGTGCGGTGATTATAGATAAAACAATTGTCCAGACAAACCACCTACGCGGATAAATTACTTTGAACATAATTTTATTTTAATACTTTCTTAGATTTTTTGAGAGCTTCAATGCCCGGAAGCGTACCATCAGCCAAAAAATCAAGCATCGCCCCACCTCCCGTTGAAACATGATAAAACTTTTTATGTAGTTTCATATGGTCAAGGACAGAAAGCGTGTCACCACCCCCCAATATGACTTTGGTCTTAGGTAAGCGTGACAATGCATTTAAAAGTTCGCGAGTACTCTTATCGTACCCCTTCTCAACATATCCCAACGGGCCATTCCATAAAACATACTTTGAAATTTGAGCAAGACTCACAAGTTGTTGTATCGTATCAGGACCTACATCTAAAATGCTTTCTTTGGAGCTGACATCAAATACATCTTTAGTCTCACGAGCCGTACGAACATCAAATGGCAACAAAATCTTTTTTGATTTCAGAAAGCCCTTTTTAACTGCGGGCAAAGCATGACTTTCATACATTGAAGTGCCAATCTCAATACTGTGTGCAGCAAGAAATGTATTTGCGAGCACTCCACCTAAAAAAACGAAATCCGCTTTGGGAAGAAAATTTTTCAGTAACGCATACTTTGTATCAAACTTTGCCCCACCTACTATCAACAAGAATGGACGCGCAGGATGAAGCGCCGTACTAAGCGCCTCTACCTCATGCGTAAACAGTTCCCCAGCATACGATGGAAGCAAACGAGGTAAGCCAACAATTGAGGCATGTGCCCGATGAGAAACGCTAAACGCCTCGTTTATATATAAATCGCCAAATGCCGCAAGAAGATTTGAGAACTTTGTATCGTTTTTTTCTTCGCCTTTATGGAAACGAACATTTTCAAGAAGCACTACTTTGTTTTTTAAAAATCCCTTCTGAACAGCACTTCGAGAATACTCTTCTACAAAACTTAAGCCTTGACCAAGTATACGAGAGAGTTGAACCGTATGTGATTTAAAACTTAACTGTTTTTTTGTTATGGGGTCCTCAAGATGCGCCAACAATACTACACGCGCTCCACGACGCAAAAGATCTTTTATTAAAGGAGCTGTATTTTTGATTCTAAAACTATCAGCAATTTTTCCGTTTTTAGTAGGCTCATTAAAATCGACTCGAACAACAGCAGTTTTCCCTTTGAGCGACTTCGGAATTGTTACGATATTAAACGAGCGCATTCAATTATTCCTAAAAATTCTTTTGGGTTAAGACTTTCTCGACCAACCAATAATCCCGCTATTTCTTGTTCTTTTAAAAACGATGTAGCATTTTTTGCATTTACTGACCCGCCGTATATAACCTTCGATTTGCGCGCCGAAGCAACATCATAAAGATCTGCAAGTGTTTTTTTTATAAAAAGAGCAGCTTCTCTTGCATCTTCGGGGTGCGCAGCTGTACCCGAGCCAATCGCCCACACAGGCTCATATGCAATAATTATTTCCCCCAGATCTTGCTTCTTTAACTTCGCGAATGTCGCCTCAATCTGCCGCCGCAAATCTCCAAAAAACAAACCATCGGGATCGCGCTTTAATTCGCCCACGCATACAATAGGGTGAAGACCTGCCTTTAACACCGCTTTTAATTTTTTATTTACAATCTCATCACTTTCCGCTAAATATCGCCGTCGTTCTGAGTGGCCCACAATAACATGCGTAATTCCAAGATCCTTTAGCATTGAACATGAGACTTCCCCAGTATACGACCCTGCTACCTCCCAAAACACATCTTGTGCGGCAAACTGAATCTTTTTTGTGTGTGCTATCATTCCAATATATGGAAACGGTGGCGCTATTACAACCTCAACGCGACCAAATCGAGCCTGCCTTTTAGCAATCTCACTGTACAATGTTTTCGCATCGCGTATTTTTTGCGGATTCATCTTCCAATTTCCGATAACGATATGTTGTTTTGAATTCATAAATTCTAAATTCACTAATCTTATATTGCTTCTCTCAAATAAGTAGCCGCGTCCTCTGGAGGCATAGTAACGACTTCTACTCCGGTACCCAATTCCACACCAGCCAAATGCGAAGTTTTTGGTAACAGTTCTAAATGCCAATGATAGTAATCATATTCCCCGTCGCCCACAGGGGCTGTATGAATAAAATAGTTAAATGAAGGATCTTTGAGTACCTTTTTGAGCGCTCTCAAAGTATTTGTCAAAGCTTCTGCAAATAATAGCCTATCTCCTTTTGTAATGCGTTCAAAACGCGCATCGTGATTTAGTGGAAATATTCGAACTTCAAACGCGACATGCGACGCAAATGGTGCGACAACAATAAAAGATTCATTTTTATAAATAACACGCTCGTTTTTTTCAAGCTCCCACGCAATTAAACGACAATGTACACATGCGTCATGCTCTTGTTGATACCTATGCGCTCCGTGAAGCGATCTATAAACATCTGGTGGAATAATTGGGAGCGCCACAATTTGTGAATGCGGATGATAAATTGAAGCGCCTGCTGACTCACCATTATTATGAAACACAAAAACATACTTGAGACATTTTTCTTTGGTGTGATATAAAATTCGCTCCTGATAGGCAGAAATAATCCGCTCTGCCTCTCGGGCTGTCATCGCACTTAAAAACTTTGTATGCGAACGCGGAATAATAACTTCATGAAAACCAATACCTGCCATCTTACGATACGATCCGTACGGTACCGGCATGGGGCACACACCTTCGTGACCCGCAACAACTGGATATTTATTTTTAACTACTTGTAAAACCCAATCTCGACGAAGTTCGCCATCTTCCTTGCCATTTTTTGAGTACCAAAGAAGCGGGTCACCGTTACCTGACTTCTGAAGATCTTCAAAGGGGCAGGTTGACTTCGGTGCCTTGCTCCTTTGAGCCTTCAATGCAAACGCGTGTGGCCGCTTACTTCTTCCCGGCGCAATTAAAACCCAATCGCCACTTACTACATCTTGGCGAAGCTCTGGAGATTCGTTCATACTTTCTTACCGTACGCGCCGAATATAATATTTAAACGAATTTTAACCGTCTCAAGTAGGACTCCTATGTACCCTGAAAGTTTTACATGACTCTCAGTATCATTGATCCAATGTGCGGGAATAATACGAATCGAATATTTAAAACGACGAGCGAGCGCAAGCGCCTCAATATCAAAACCCCAGCGATCAATACGAGAAACAGAAAATATTTTTTCAGATGCCTCGCGAGTAAATGCTTTGAAGCCACATTGCGTGTCCCAAATACCACGCACCGCTACAATCTGTATAAAAAGATTTCCCATATTACCGAGCATTCTCTTAAAAACTGGCTGCGGTACCGCTTGAGTTGCGCCAGCCACATCTTTTGGATCGCGAGAGGCGATGACAACATCACCCCCTTCATCAAATATTGGTTTCATTTTATCAAAATGAGATATATCCGTAGAATTGTCGGCGTCTGTAAAAAGGCGAATTGATCCGCGTGAAGCCAACATCCCCTCTCGAACCGTATAACCCTTACCCTTGTTTTGTTTTCGGTCAATGACGCGAACGCCACTCTTATCTTTTGAAAACTCTGCTATCTTACCCCCCGTCCCATCGGTCACACCATCTAAAACAACTAGGACCTCCCACGAATACGTCTGCAGTTTCAGGTATCCAAAAATAACATCGAGTGTTTTTGTAATACGCCTTTCTTCATTATATGCTGGAATCACAACCGAAAGATAAGGATCATTCATAGTATTATTTTATCATATCTCGCCTTCGTTCCAAAAAACTTTGCAATATAAGTGCGGCAGCTGAAGCGTCAATAAGCGCCTTTGGCGTTTTACTATGGCTGGCCTCCTTGCTACTCAAAAATTCATCCTCAGTCTGAATGGGTATTTGAAGTGCTTTTAGAGTATCGACAAATCTCAATGCATGGTCCGTCATTTCAGTATCTTGCATGCTCGCGAGCCCGCGAGGAATGCCAACAATAATTCCCTCTACGCCTTCTTTTTTACAAATATCGCCAATACGTTGTTTGATATCGTCTGGCATAAGCCCTCCAATATCTAACACCCCGTATGGGAATGCCATAAATTCTCGCTCGTCAGAAAGTGCAAGCCCCACCCGTCGCAAACCATAATCAATCCCTAAAAAGCGTGCCATTTTACTCGGTAATTATCTTAGCTCCATTCTTAGTAATTATGATTGTGTGTTCAAAGTGTGCCGCATTATTGCCACTTTGAGTTTTCCACGCCCAACCATCTCGCGAGACTTTTACGCGCGGCGAGCCAACTGTCAACATTGGTTCAATCGCGAGCACCATACCCTCAACTAATTCATGCCCCGTGCCCTCTCGGCCCCAATTTGGTATCTCGGGCTCTTCGTGCACCGCGAGCCCCACTCCGTGACCTACAAGCTCTCGCACAATACCGAACCCTTCCCCTTCTGCATATTTCTGTATTGCATTCCCTATATCACCGACCCGCGCGCCGGGTCGAATTTCGGCAATTCCTATCATAAGAGATTTTTTTGTGACATTAATAAGGCGCTCACTTTCTTTATCGATAGCGCCAACCCCTACTGTCACCGCCATATCTGTATAAAAACCTTTATACTCCATTCCAATATCCAGCCCTACAATATCGCCCGCAGTAAGTATTCGATCTCCGGGAATTGCATGCACAACCTCATCATTTATAGACACGCAAAGTGACGCAGGGTAAAAAATTTTTGTTCCATGCGTTTTATAATTTTTAAACGATGGGCGTCCGCCAATATTTCGAATACCAGATTCTGCTACCTCATCTAAATATTTTGTTTTTACTCCGAGCTTTACTTCTC
>ERZ1292625.484-Hain-H41-01um-R1-484-length-60532-cov-14_pt1 | contig 14531 bp, 9 predicted proteins | sample MGYA00564400_ERZ1292625 | MGnify/ENA primary metagenome ERZ1292625 (study PRJEB36523, sample SAMEA6512639) | groundwater metagenome | collected 2019-01-08 | study: AquaDiva: Metagenomics assemblies of 32 groundwater samples | reverse complement strand
TACCGCCAAAGCTCACTATGGTTGCCCCGGTAAAGTTAGTTCCGGTGATGGTTACTGTAGCGGCAGAAGCAGCACTGGTTGGAGAGAATGAAGAAATAGATGGGGCAGGAATAAAAATAAATCCTGTTTTTGTTGCTGTTCCACTGGGAGTAGTTACTGATACACTACCGGAAGTTCCTGTACCGACAACAGCCGTAATGCTAGTTGCAGAAACGACTGAGAAAGAAGTTGCAGCCGTACCGCCAAAGCTTACAGCTGTTGCCCCGATGAAGTTAATGCCTGTGATAGTTACAGTTGCACCACTGGCACCATTGGTAGGCGTGAAGGATGAAATAGCGGGAGCATTGATAAAAGTAAATCCTGTTTTTGTTGCTGTTCCACCCGGAGTGGTGACTGACACACTGCCGGAAGTTCCTGCACCTACAACTGCTGTAATGGTGGTTGCAGAAACGACTGAGAAAGAAGTTGCAGCCGTACCGCCAAAGCTCACTGCAGACGCCCCGATTAAATTAGTTCCAGTAATGGTTACTGTAGCTCCACTGGCAGCACTGGTTGGCGTGAATAAAGAAATAGTAGGAGCAGGGATAAAAGTAAATCCTATTTTTGTTACTGTTCCGCCCGGAGTGGTTACCGACACACTACCGGAAGTTCCTGTACCTACAACAGCGGTAATGCTGGTTCCAGAAACGACCGAGAAAGAAGTTGCAGCCGTACCGCCAAAGCTCACCGCAGATGCACCAGAAAAGTTAGTGCCTGTGATGGTTACAGACGTGCCAATGGCACCACTGGTCGGAGTAAAATTTGTGAGTGTGGGAGGTGCTGAAGTTGTAAAGATTTTGACCGTTCCATATCCAACTCCAACATTATTAACCGCATAAGACCTAACATAATATTGCGTTCCAATAGTAAGTCCAGTCATAGTACTTGAGAATGACCCTAAACCGCTTCCGTCTAAAGTTGTATTATCAGAGGTGGTGGGTAGATTATTTGAATTACTCCAGCAAACGCCCCGAGCAATCACGGGATCATAACCATCAGAAGTTATATTTCCTCCACTTTGTGCTTGGGTTTGTCCAATTGAAGAAACGGATAAAGTAACCACTGTTGGCTTTTGAGGGACAGTTATATTGAAATTGTCCGCAACCTGTTTATTGGTGTTATCAAACGCAGATACAGTTACAACTGAGCCTATTGTAATATCTGGTGCCCCAATTAGTTTTAAAATATGATCGACTGAAAATGTTGTTTGGTCAAAGGAAATTTTAGCATTGTTTGTGTTGACAGTAAACGAGAGAGGAAGTCCATTCGGATCTGAAAACATATCATCTAGATCACCTACAACCAGTGTCTCATTCGGCCACAGTATTTGATCAGGTATTGGTTGTGCGATTGTGGGATTTCCTGTTGAGCTGAGTACCGAATAGGCTAGCCCATTACTTGTTCCGTTTGAATTTGTAACAGTAACTACCCCCTGGCTTATTCCACTGGGAACTACAAATGTTATGCTGGAATTATTCCAGGATAAAATAGCTGTACTTTGAATGTTTCCAAATTTTACTGTGCCCGTAGTTCCTAGATTTGTTCCGCTTATAGTGATTTCATCATCTGCTGAAAGGAGTGTTTTATTCAATGAGGTAATTGAGGGAGGAGGAGCTGCAACAGTAATAGTTAATTCACGAAGAAACTTGTCATTGTTTGATAAAACTGAAGCTAACCAAAATGAATATGCACCAACAGTAGCGTTAGAAGCTATTCTGAATTTATATTGAATCCTATTATTGTTATCAAAACGTGTCAGTGAACTATACCATCCATCAACAGTGGGACTTTTATAAATTTCTGGGCTAGAATTTCCAAAAGTTCTCGTTGAACAACGACCAGTGAAAATTGCATCACCTCCAGGGTATACAGTAACATTTGTCTCATCAAATGTTACGAAGTTTGTATTCGAGTACCCAAAGCTGATAAATGCTGATGGAGTTGATGTTGTCACTTCGCAGATTAATACTGAGGTTTGGCTATTATATTCGCGAAAATCATACTTATTAATTTGTTGAATTGTTCCTGTATTTTGCCGTACACTAATATTGTTGGTCGCAACATTTGTTAATGTATAGGTATTGCCATTAAATGTGTGAGATGTAATACTATTACTCAGTTCAACGAATGATTCTGAAGCGGTTATAGAGTATTGTCTTGCCGAGCCATTTTGCCCTACAATTAGAATATTCGATAGAGTGTTGTTCTGCGTATTACTATCCTTATCTGGCAGCAAGGTGAATATACATGTATAGTTGCCGTACGTATTTTGGGTATTTACAGTCGTTGAAATGGATGTCGATACTGATCTACTAAGTGAAGCTATAGTTCCGCTTGGCGATGAAATTAATGTGCCGGAGGGGTTGAATAGCTCAAATTTGTATGGAACGTTATAATAAATTTTATCATCTGTGTTTGAACCATTGTAGACAGTTGCGGTAACTATAACTGCCTGACCTGTTAACATGAAGGTAGGACTAGCGTTTAAACTTGTTGCGCTGATGTCCCAGCCGGCAACGCTTTGACTAACATTAAAGCTCAATGTTCCTGTAGCGGGATACCTTAAACCTGTTACGCTACTATTGGCACTTGCTTCAAAGTAGTAATTGTGGATCCCCGCATTGAATGTGTTTGTAAGGCTGTAACTCGCCCCATTGGCCCAGTTTGCACTTGTTGTGGACATAGTATACGCAATCCCATCTACATATACCTTTACATTGTCTGGCGCTTCGGAAGGTTTGGAGGTATAGTTTATTTTGAAAGTGATCGGATCAATACTTGAAGCGCTTACAGGTGAAATAGTTGATGAACTCAAGTATTTTATTGAGGTCGATAATGTATATTCATATTTATAGCTGATGCTATTTGCATTGCCGTTTACCCATATGAAATAAGTTTTATTTGGTGCGGTACTATTGAGATTTATGCTTTTTTCACCTGAGCCAGGTTCCGAACCAATATTTCCATTATCATCACTTAGTGCAAGTCCAGTTGTAGGGGCTGAACCGGGCGAGAGCTTTATTGATAGTCTTCCATTGGAGGGTGTCGTTATTTTATAGAGATCAACATCAGTTGGATTGCCAATACTATTGCTTCTATAAGTTATCCTGCCTCGAATTGCGTCTCCGAGCGAGATTCTGTAAGCAAGGGTTTTTATTTCAGGTTCGTCAAGACCTCTAATTATGCCCTTTACATTTTCTGTTTCATGTGTATGATATTCAATAAGTTCAAACCCTGATATTGATAAAGTATCAGATATAGTCATTGGGCTTGGTTGACTCTGTTGTGTATATAGCCATTGCCGGTCAGTTAAAACTATACCATCATTGTCAAGGAGAGTTGTTCCACCACTTGATAACATTGCTCCTATAATCCAAGTATATTTTAGATTAGTTGGGAGTTTCAATAAATGATTATCATATGTTCCATCATTAGGTTCATTTAGCCCAATGATGTCGTTATTAATTTGTCCATTGCAGTTGATATCTTTATTATATAAGGTTTGATCGTCCAGCGGTTGAAACAAGTTAGCCTCATTCCCCCCGAAAAGATAATAGCCAGTAAAAGGTCCGGTAATGAAGGACGAGTTGTACCTTAAATCGCGAACAGCTTCAGAATGTACGTCTATTCCCTTAAAACCTTCAAACCCAAAAGCATTTGAATTTGAGCCTCTATGTGGGGTTCCTATTGTTACTACGTGTGCGACTTTGTGGCCATCAGCTACACTTGGTTCAATCCAATTAGTTCCATTATCTCTTTGTAAATATTCTCTTATAGCTAATCCACCCATTGAATGGCCCACAAGAATAACTTTTTCGACATTCTCGACTTCCAATACTTTTTGTATCATTAATTTCAAGGCATAGCCTTGTTTAGTAATAGCGGCCTGGTTGCTAAGGTGAAATGACGATCCGCTATAAACAGAGTTTGAATTGAATCTACTGTTGTCAAAATTTAACAGGTATATCCTTGAGGATGCTGGTATACTACCTGGGTACCTCCAGCCAACAGGCACTACATCTTGAAGTAAGTTTGCAGTAGCATCATTTCCATCTGAGTTAAGGGATATGTCATAGGTACCTATAGTCTCTCCAGCAGGAACAATAGAATTTAAGGCTGTAAACCATGTCTCATCGCTTGAATTTAATCCGTGAATAAAAATGATAGGGTAAGGAATTTTGGGTTGCGCTTGAAGCAGAGTAGTGATGAATGAAAAATACAGCAGCAGCAAGACTCTGATCGTTTTCATGTCAATTTTCAATGAATTGGAAACGAACCCAAGGAGTGCAGCGAAAACCAGAATGAACTTGTAGACCATAATCCGAAGGTCTTGACAATTAGAAATACCTTTTGAAGTTACGGTTTAGTATCGGACAACAACTTCCAGAATTAGGTTACTGTATAAAGTAATGTTTATACCGTATGAGCAATCATGATAAGTGTGTGAACAATTAAGATGCACAGCACCAATGAACTGTTATAGGATACCTAGCGGCACCCACACCTCCACCCTTGTCCCTGCAGGTTGGCCACCCTCGTCAATCAGGTCGGAAATTTTATTGCGGATTGGGCGGGGGAGGGTTTGGTTGAGTGTATCGTAAAACTCACTATTTAGTTTTAGTCCTTTTCCGGTGGAGTTGCTGAGGCTGGCAGCTTTGACCCTTCCTATTCCATTGTCCTTGAAAGTGAGTTTCTTCCTTCGGAAGAAGAAATCCAGACTGGTCTAAATTTACTAAATGATAAAATATATGTCATAAAGTAATACTATTTGATTAGTTTTGAATCATGTTTCAGCGTGACATTTTTCCGGATTTAAAGGAACACCTGGCTTCGCCACAGGCAACGGTGATCACCGGCATGAGGCGCACGGGCAAAAGCACGGCCTTGAAATGGCTGCTGGAGCAGGTGAAGCACAGCAACAAAATATACATGGACTGCGAGCGCCTGGAGGTGCGCGCTCAACTGCGCCAAGAAAATTATGAGGCCATTATGGAATGGTTTTCTTTAAAGGGCCTGGATTTAAGCAAGCCTTGTGTAATCGCCTTTGATGAAATTCAATTGGTGAGCAACCTCCCAAGCCTCATCAAATATATCTATGACACCTACAACACAAAGTTTTTGGTAACGGGCTCGAGTTCTTATTATATGAAGAATCAATTCTCTGAAAGCCTTGCGGGCCGAAAGCGTATTTTTGAATTGTATCCACTCAGCTTCAAGGAATTTTTACTTTTTAAACAGTCAGGAATAAAGTCGCTTGAAAAATATAGTTGGAAGAAATTCAGTGCCCCTTGGTATGAGCGATGCAAGGCCTTGTATGAAGAATATTTACACTATGGTGGGTTTCCGGAAGTAGCACTCCAGATAAAAATAAAAGACAAAAGGGAATATCTGAATGATATCATCGACTCCTACATTGCGCTTGATGTTAAACTTATTTCTGATTACTCGGTAAGCGATGATCTTTACAGACTGGCAAAATTATTAGCAGCCAGAGCCGGCAACAAGGTGGATTACTCTAAACTGGGAAGTGTTGCCGGAATAAACAGACAGAAGCTGAAAGAGTACATCCATCTTTTTGAATACACGTACTTCATTTATGTAGTTACCCCATTTTCTAAAAACATTGATAAGGAAATTTCTCAGCAGCCTAAGCTTTACTTTGCCGATACAGGGATACTGAACGAACTGGCTGGCGTTCAACTATCCAGCGGTCAGCTTTTTGAAAACGCTATTGCGGCTCAATTGAAACCACAAGGAGTGCTCAATTATTATCAAAAGAAAACCGGCCAGGAAATAGATTTTATCTGGAACGAAAAGACAGCTATTGAAGTGAAGGAAACAGCCCTCGAACAAGATTTGGCGGTGTTAAAACAACGAAGCCAGGCAATTGGATTACAAGACTATGCTTTAATAACACGGTATGTAAGTAAAACAAAATTCCGCAACTTAATCTGGGGAGGAAATGTATATTGAAAATGACATCCACACCTCCACTGTTGTGCCACTGGTATCTCTGCAATGCTATGGTGGAAGGGCATGAATTCACTTGATTTGTCGAGGGGTATATAACCTTCCGGATTTTCTACCTTCCGGGCTCTGTCTGACTTTGGCAGGATTACCACCAAATCAATTTTGATGCAACAAATTCACAAATGGTAATTTCTGATTCGGTTTCAATCAGAACGACAGTATATTTTTTAGTGTAGTTGACGCACTTAAAACCTAACCGGGAGCGTTTAGGGTCTTTGCATGTCGGGTACGACTTTCGTTCATCCGCCAATGTTTCAATGAAGTCGTACACTGCATCTGAGAATTTTTCAGCAGTTTTAACCATGCCCTTCGATTCAATGTACAAAGAAACCACGGCAATGCTTTTTGCTACAGATAGTTTTACCGTGACTTTTCTTTGGCCCATTTACGGATAAGCGTTTTGGAATACGCCCGGGCTTCACCTAGCGATAATGTCTTCTCTGGCTTTGTTTTTAAAGCAGCCTTTTTTTGCAGAGAATCATACTCCTTCCTTGGAAGGATAATGAATTTTCTTTTGTTAACAATTAGCTCCGTCATAAGCCTTCTTTTGGATTGCTAAAGTTAAAGTAATCTCAAATGTCTTACAATAGTTATTTTATGTCTTGGTCGGTGTTGTTACAGTGATAACACTGTCCAAGTGCAAGGCATCTTTGAGGGAAATCCTGATGTCAAGTGGATTTCTCACAACTCCATCGGCACCCACACCTCCGCCCTTGTCCCGGCTGGAAGATCAGCAACATCAAACAGGTCTGTAATTTTATGACGTATTGGTCGGGTATTCATTTGATTGAGAATATCGTAAAACTCGCTATTCAATTTTAGTCCTATGCCGGTCGAGTTGCTTAAGTTGGCCGCTTTGGCCCTTCCTATTCCATTGTCTTCAATGGTGAGTTTTAGATCCTGGTTTTCGCGCTGTATTGAAATTTTCAGAAGCCCGCCTGCACCTTTATGCATCAATCCGTGCTTGATGGCATTCTCTACAAAGGTTTGAATAGATAACACAGGCACTTGTTCTTTGAGAGTTACTCCTTCGCCAATGTCAATGGTAAAATGAAATTTATCACCAAACCGAAGTTTCTCTAATTCTAAATAAACTTTAACAAACTCCAGTTCTTCTTCTACCGGGCGATAAACCCGTTCGGCATCATTCAGCATTTGGCGAAGTAAGCGAGTAAACTTAATAAGATGATCGTAGGCTGCCTTGCGGTCGTCCAGGTATAACAAGGCTGCTACCGTGTTAAGTGCATTGAAGGTAAAGTGCGGATCAAGCTGACCTTTGATAGCTTGTAATTGTAAGGTCTGAAGTTTTCGTTTTTGATTTTCCCTTTTTTCAATCTGTGTTGCGTTTATATTTTTAATTAATCCAATAAACAAGACAAATGCTAAATAGATTGAGGGGTAAGCCAGGTATCCGGCCCAATAGTATGGGTTATCTTTTAGCTGCAGAAAATGGGCACTGTTACCCGATTTAATAAATAGTTTGGTTTCTCCATCTTTGTTCACCTTGTGCGACACTTGCCATTCGTAATCCGGAACATTGAAAGGAATGGTACCGTATTCTTCAAGGTCAGAGTTATAAATGATCATCTTTTTATCATCCTTGGAATATAGGAATAGTTCTTTTTGTTCATCGTAATCTAAATCGTACCGATACAAATAATAATCCTGCTGAAGCGGTATTTTCCTTTTCTCGATAATCTCCAACTGTTCACTTAGTATAAACATGGAACTACCCATCAGTACAATTCTATCCTGTTTTTTTGTATGCAAAACTGCTGACTGGACTCTTCCAGGCAATTCCAATTCAGAAAAGGATACTTCCTTGATCAACTTACCGTCAACAGAGTAAAACATAATGCCGGGTGTCCGAACGGGTGTGCCAACACCTTTATAATTGTAGACCACAACAAGCCTATCACCAATATTGTAAACATCAAGCGATCCTCCGAAGCCCGGAAACCCGATCGGAGGAAATTTAAACTCAAACTGATCGGTGAGGACCATCAGCCATGCGCTGTAATCGGTAAAAGGGGTGGGAGTTTCATAGTTTCCTGCTGCTGTCATGCTGCTGAAAATCTCAGGGCATGCATCTCCGTCAATGTCTTTCAGTATTGGATCATTAAAATTGATTCCGGTAAAAGGGCTGGTCTTTAGTTTTTGTTGAGCCAGATCATAGAAATAACAGAGTCGTGGCCATAATCCAAAACCTGTATTGATGCGGAAATAGAATTCTCTTTTGCCGTCTTTGTTTTGGTCAAAGAACCCAAAGTGTTTAATGTTTGAATTAATATCGCCTTCCACAAGATTAACGGTGGCAATAAACACTCGTTCCAAATGCAATCCTTCGGGTTCAAAAAACTCGTTTACATTTAGAAAGATAGAGTCCAGGTGAGTTGTGAATACATAAATTTCAGCAAACAAATCCTGATCGTGGTTGCCAAAGTATAGGTTGGAGATATCAGATGTCAGATTATCGGGTAAATTCCATTGGTCAAAATAGTTTCCTTCATTGTCCATCACCAGCACAGTATTCAATGGTGGCCCCAGTTTGGCGTGGATCATTTCGGTAATGCCATCACCATTCAAGTCAGAAAAAGCAATCCGGTCAAATTGACCAATCTCCTTATTTTCAACAGTCACAGAATATCTCCTGCCCACGTCTGCAATAAAGAAGTAAATAATGAAGGATGGGATGATCGCCCAAAACCAGGTGGATACAAAAAACTTGTTTAATCGCAGCTTCATCGCACCTGTTTTTCCTCCAGTTTTTTCACTTGGGCCTTCGAGATGTTCAACGTGTACATCTTTGAGTCCTTCTCGAAAGTGATAAGGCCTGCCTGACCGGCAGGCAGGTTTGTTTTGCGATCCACTTTTGTGATGAAATCAAATTTGACAATCAGCGAACGGCCTAACCGGATGAAACCATTTTTCGGCAGCATGCCTTCAACCATGCCCAGTTGTATCGAACATAAGTGCTGTCTATCACCCAAATCAATATACGTGTAGTTTCCATCTGCTTTACAATACAAAATGGAGGAAGGATCAATGAAAATGTAACCGGTCCTGGTATTGATTCTAAGTTTTGACGTTTCCTTCTGTGATCTTACATATTCAGAAAGGCGGTCAAGAATGTTCGGTACTTGTTTTCGGTTTCTGTACTGGTTGATACAATCAACTAGTTCTTTGCGGTCAACTGGTTTTAACAGATAGTCGAACGCGTGGTTCTTTATCGCTTGCATGGCAAACTTATCGTACGCTGTAACAAATACTACTTCTGAATTAATTTTTAGATCGTGTAAGTCTTTTAAAAGTGAAAAACCGTCCTGGCCTGGCATTTTGATATCAAGGAATATCAAGTCTGGTTCGACCTGATTTAATTTCTGAAATGCTTCAACGGCAGAAAAGGAAAATTCAATCCTTGAAAATTGCAACGTATCTTCGAGTAACTTCTGCAGCAATTCAACTGCTTTAATCTCATCGTCAACAATAAGTGCAGTAAGTTTTTTTTGCATTGGTTCATCACAAAGGGTGAACTAAGCTACAAAAGTAAGTTGAATAACGAATCACACTATTAGGTAAATAGGCAGATGTGGCAGTTTGATGTCGCCCTTCACCAACGTGCCATCATTTAAATTTAACCGGAGTTGACGACAGAGATTTTCAAAACAGTAATGTGGCTTTGTGACGTACGTATCGATTCAACATCATTGATCGTCACATTTCCTGACCAACGTCATTTTAAAGCAAAAAACCACACACAACTTTGTTAAAATTTGACTTACAATATTGTCGTCCGATATAGAAACGTGACAAGCTCGTATTGCATTTGATATTTATTGGTGCTGATTCCTATTTATTAAACAATATTTATTAGTTGAAAGTGTAATGGTCGACTTTGTCCAATCGGAAGCCCGGACAGGAACTTTGGCACCAGAGTCAGTCTGTGTGAGTTTTCATTCGTTACCATATTTACGCAGTTCAAAAACGCGGGTAGTTTTGCCACTCAAAACCATGATCGTTTTTTTCTTACTTTCACTAACGAAAGTAAAAAGCCTATGAAAAAGCTATTACCCCTTGTTATTCTTCTTCTTTCCATCCATACCAGCTATGCACAATGGACCCGTGAATGGTCAATAGGGTATGCCTATGCAGCGCCCACGGGCAAAATGAAACAAAATATAAATCAAGGTAATGGGATTGTAATGGATTTTCATCTGACCGCACCTGGCGAGAGATACTCTTTTGGTGCTGACTTTAATTACTCTATGTATGGGTATGATCAATCACGGCAACAGTATATGTTTCCCGATGGCACTACAGCCGACATGGATGTTAATGTCACCAACTCCTTCATGAACCTGATGGCTTCGGGTCGATATAATTTAATAACAGGAAAAAATATATTGCCATATGTTGGAGTAAAAGCTGGCTATTCATGCTTCAGAACCGATTTGAATATCTACGATCCTGATGATAAGGACAGCTGCTCACCTGTAGAAACTGATCTTTTACAGAAAGATGGAACGTGGATTTATTCCATTGGTGGTGGTTTGAAGTACGATCTTTCTTCTGTGTTTAAGAAACTAAAACATGGATCAATGTTTATTAACATGAGTGCGTACTACACTCAAGGTGGTGCTGTCAATTATATGAATACAGATGTACCTGATCAGCATCGTGTAGCTTCTCCACCTAATCGCTCCAGCGATGTTGAGGCCGAATTTATAAATACCCAAACGCAGGTTGTTCATAAACACCACGTAGGGTATGTTTATTCCAGCTTTGCGCAGATGATGGACTATCGGCTTACGTTCACATTCAGGAAGGTTAACTGAAATCAGGCAAGCCTTTAAAGGTCTTCCTACGTTAAGGCAATTCATTAACAAAATAAAAAACCCCGATGAATAGGGGCCTTTTATTATTTAGAGAGACAATCGCAGCTCTGGTTTTCTACCAGAAGATGGCATAAAGTATTGCGCAAATAATCACAATGACCGTGGCTCCGATATTGAAGGTGGGGCTTGTTTTAAATAATTCCGCAGTCAGGTTGATTCCTTTTTCATTCACTTTCCCTTTTCCTTCGAGGTAACTAATAAGCAAAATAATGGCGATTGAGAGGAGTGCGGTGATGAACATTTGATTCATGAAAGGTATGTTCACAAAAATGGCAGAATCCGACCAACCATTGGATGCCACTTTAAAGTAGAGGGCGATGGGAATCGAAAGAATAACACCCCAGATAGCAGCGTTGTTTGTAGCGCGTTTCCAGAACAAACCTGTGAGAAACACCGCTAGAATTCCCGGACTAACAACGCCAGTATACTCCTGAATGAAGATGAAGGCTTGTCCTAAGTTTCCGAGAGCCGGAGCAATGATCATGGCAATCACTAAGGCAACAGCTCCGCTAATACGGCCCACGCTAACTGTCAGCTTATCGGAAGCATTCTTATTAATGTAAGGCCTGAAGATATCCATCGTAAAAATAGTGGAGGTAGAGTTAAGCATGGAAGCCAACGATGAAACGATTGCGGCTGCTAGTGCAGCCAATACCAATCCTTTTAGTCCTGACGGAATGAATGTTCTCACTAACCAGGGGAAGGCGTTATCATTAATAACTCCACCGTCTTTATTAACGAAGCTAGGATCAAGGGTTTGCGCGGTTAACTGACCCGAAGCATCAGCATTCATTACATAAGCGATAATACCAGGAACAACTACAATTAGTGGGATGATCATTTTTAATGCTGCCGCAAACACAATTCCTTTTTGCGATTCCTCTAAGCTCTTAGCGGCTAATGTTCGTTGAATGATATATTGGTTAAACCCCCAATAGTAGACATTAGCGATCCACATACCTCCGATAAGTACGGATAGACCCGGTAATGACCACCAGGCATCCACCCCATCAGGTGTAATAATTTCTCCTTTCGACAAGATCATCGAAAACTTGCCTGGTACGGTATTATAAACATGAACAAACCCATCTATAATGCCGCCTGTGGGTGATACATGCTCAAGAGTAATAAAGGTTGTCACCAATCCTCCTATAACGAGCAGTACAACTTGCACCACGTCTGTCCAGGCCACAGCGGAAAGACCACCCCATAGGGAATATGCAGCTGAAAATAATCCGAGTGCGAGAATGCTGTATATCATCAGGCTTCCATCGCCTGTACCGACTACGGTGTCCATAGCGCGAGCGCCCAGGTAGAGAACAGTAGTGAGGTTGACAAAGACAAAAAGAGCAATCCAGAACACGGCCAGAATAGTTTTCAGATTGGTGCTGAATCGCTTCTCAACAAACTCAGGTATGGTATAGATTTCTTTTTTGATGAAGATCGGAAGGAAGAATTTGCCCACCACCAAAAGCGTGATGGCCGCCATCCACTCATAGCTCGCAATGGCAAGACCAATGGCAAAGCCCGATCCGGACATTCCAATGAACTGTTCCGCAGAGATATTAGCTGCAATCAACGAGGCACCAATGGCCCACCAGGGCAGCGACTTACTCGCCAGAAAATAGTCTTCTGCATTCTTCTGATGGCCTTCCTTATCACGCGAAACCCAAAGGCCAATGCCGAGGATCAATGCACAGTAGGCTAAAAATATTGAAATATCGAGTATGGATAAGCTCATAGATCAGGTTTAAGTGTGAAGTTCAGGTTTATGGTCTTCATTTGGCAAGGAGTGAGCACCTTGAGAAAAGTTACCTGAATAAAAATCAGGTTCTTTTTTGAAAGTAACAACATATTTCTTCGTGTGCTCCTAAATAATATTTTTCTATAGCAACTCCTTTAACCTGATTTAAGGACTTCGCCCAAAACGGCAACCCATTTGGGGAGCCCCAAAACAACACCAGTTAGTTCCTGCGAGGTTTGCACTCTCCGATCTCCTGGGATTTTTCATATCTTTCTTTATCAAAACTAATCCCATGAGAAAACTCTTCTACATCTTCCTTTTTATATCGGCTAATTCATTTTCGCAGTCGAAAGCGCTGGTTGGCGGAACACTGATCGATGGCTTTGGCGGAAAGCCACTGCAAAATTCTGTTATCATTATTGAAGGTGAGCGCATCAAAGCAATCGGCCAGGTGGGTGCAATTGAAATTCCGAAGGATGCAGAAATCATCTCCACGGAGGGGATGAGCGTGATGCCCGGCCTGTGGGACATGCATGTGCACCTGATGATCAACGGCCATAGCGACTACGCGCATTGGGATAAGACCTATCTAAAACTAACGAAAGATGTGATCATGCCATCCTCGGCACATCAGTTGTTGATGGCCGGTGTAACCAGCGCGCGCGATTTGGGCGGTCCGCTCGAACCGAGTCTCTCCGTGCGCGACCGTATTAACAAAGGAGAAATTCCAGGACCAACGATGTACATGAGTGGTCCATTCATACAACATGAAGCCTATGCGGGTACTGCTGAATTTCGCTGGGGAGTGAAAGGTGTTGAAGATGCGCGGGCGAAAGTAAAACAGTTGGCGAAAGCAGGGGTGAATTGTATCAAACTGATCGACCAGGATGATATGACTGAAGTGGAATATATGGCAGTAGTAGACGAAGCCCATAAGAACAAATTAAAAGTAGTAGCACATTCACACCGCCCGGATGAAATACGCAGAGGCCTGAAAGCAGGTGTAGATAATTTTGAACACACCGGACTAGCGGCCGCACCCGAATATCCAGACGACATCATATACATGATTAAAGAGCGCACCGCCAAGATGAGTCTCGGCCCATTGTTCTGGACTCCTACTGTGGAGGGTCTATACAACTACGAATACATGCGCGATAACCCCGAAGCGCTCGACAACACGAGTTGGCATTTGGGTTTGCCAGATTCCATTGTTGCCGATATCAAACAATCGATCAAATACCCGGGCCGCCTCAGCTACTTTGGGTTGAACCCGATACGCAAACCTACGCTCGAAAAAAAAATCAACCAGCTGAAAAATGCTGGAGTGGTATTACTCATTGGCACCGATAGTGGCATCCCCATGAAGTTCCACAGCCAGAGCACATGGAACGAACTCGATGTGTGGGTAAATAAATTTGGCTTCGACCCGATGTACACCATTCGGGCAGCTACATACTGGCCTTCTGTCATGATGGGTGTAGATAATGATTTTGGCACGATTACCGAAGGCAAGTATGCCGACATCATTGCCGTGAAAGGCGATGTGCTAAGACACATAGCGTTGCTCCAGGATGTGAAGATGGTGATGAAGAAGGGGAAGAGGTATAAGTAATGAACAATGGAAGGTCGAAAATGGACAATGATTGCAGACATAGCCTCATGTAAACCGCGATGAATTTATTTTACGCTAAAAAACAGATTGTTTTCAGTTTGAAGTTAAATCTCATACCATGTTCAACAAAGTATATTTTCTGAGCCTTTTACTTTTTCCTGTTTTCAGCGTTGCAACACCCTAGAAATTTTTTTGTGCGATTTGGTAC
>ERZ1292625.2969-Hain-H41-01um-R1-2969-length-14545-cov-5_pt1 | contig 14545 bp, 11 predicted proteins | sample MGYA00564400_ERZ1292625 | MGnify/ENA primary metagenome ERZ1292625 (study PRJEB36523, sample SAMEA6512639) | groundwater metagenome | collected 2019-01-08 | study: AquaDiva: Metagenomics assemblies of 32 groundwater samples | reverse complement strand
ACTAATTGTTGAGTTATTGTTGATCCACCCTGAAGTTGTTGTTTAAATAACGAATCCTTGATGGCGCGAATCATTCCGCCAAATATTGAGATACCGTTATGTTGATAAAAACCTTTGTCTTCGATAGAAATAGATGCTTGGGTCACATACTTAGGCAAGTCGTCAATCTTTACTGGTGATCTTTTTTGTTTTTGATAAAGCTGATAAAGCAATTTTCCGTTTCTATCTAATATATGAGTTGACAGCGGAGTGGCTTTATAATCTTTTAAACTTTGAGGCGAGGGGAGTTTGTAGAAAATAAAAAAGTAGATAAAGACAAAAAATAAAACACCAAGAACCAATGTAATAATTTTTTTGTCATTTTTGATGAATACTGTCATTTTATACAATTGTTCGTTCATAAAATTACATTTTAGCAAAAATAGGGGCGAGAGACTAGGGATTAGTGACTGGATTGTTGTGGCCACGCGATTCTAACCTCCGAGGTTAGAATAAGTTTGGCAAACATTTCAATTTTGAAATAGTGCCTCAAATTGTTGTTGATATTGACCAGTCGTATCAAGCAGATGTTTTAATATTTCAGGTATTGGTGGCCCTTTTCCTTCTGAATAAGCTTTTTCTGCAATCCTTACAAACCTTTCGATCGTATTTCTTGGATTACATAAAGAACATCCACCGACACATCCATGTCTGAATTTAGTCTTATCAAAGTTCTGATTTAACTTGGCTACTGCAATTGACTGAAGAAACAATAACGCCGGGTTAACGGCTGGAAATGCTTCAAGACGCACCGGATCTTGCTTATTTTTTCGCATATTATTTTTTACCGGATTAATATCAACTCTAATTCCTGCATTAAATAATTTTTTGATTCCATCAAGTTGAGTGATTAAATATTCTTCGTCTGACATCTCTATCGGTTTCAATCCGAACAAAATTAAGCTGTTAACCAATACTTTATCACCTACTTTGTCCTTAAGCTGATTTGCAAACTTAACAAGATCGTCTGTTGTTGTTTCTTTCTTATTAACACCCTGTAAGAACATAGATTCGATCTCATTTTGTACAACTTCTTGATTCATCGCCAAACTTATATCCCAACCTTTTTTAACATATATTTCTATTGTATCTATAATACCTTGCCAGCTTGTCTTATCTTTTGGTAAAATTATCTCCAATTGGAGCCTCATTTTAATTGGATTTATTCTATTTTTATTTGCAACAGATAATTGATTATCTAACTCTTTAAGTGCCCAGCCAAAATTATGTGAAAATCCGCCATCAAGCGCCTTTGAAGAGCCGCCACTCAAGGTAGCTCCAAAAAATCCACCACTCTTGTCAGGAATGTTTTTAAACATCTTCTCAAACACAATTTTTCGCCTGAGTTTATCTTCATAGGTCATTTTTCCGTTTCCCCTGGGGACTCCACAAAATAAACAATTTTCGGCACAGTCACGTGCTAAAATAATGATTGCTGAATTTTCAGAAGCACAGAAAATTTCTATCTGTCCAACGTTAAAATTTTCATCGACAGGTTCTTTATAATATGGTTTTGCTATTGTAGGGACAAATTCCCATTTCCATACGTTTTTGCCTGGCGTCATCATTTCTGCAACCAAAGTTTTATCGACTAAATCGAGTTTAATTGGAGAAATATCTCCAAGACTAAGCAAGTCACCGGTTTCACTATCTAAAGTTAACATATTCTTGGGTATCGCACCAGAAAGTCTTATACCCTCTTCATTTAGTGGAAAAAGCAAACCAGGAGAAGTGTCATGGTTTGATGTAAATTTTATCTCTTCACCACCTCGCAATATCTGAAGGTGGGTTTTGGCTTTAGAAGTAAGAGATGGACCAAAAGAAGAAAATATGCAATCAGCAAACGCTTGTGTAAGTGCTGAATTGGTAGGATTTTTGCTTAAATTATCAAATGAATCATCTATTTCAAGAAGAGTAATCGCATCATTAACCTGCCCACCGACTTTTTCTTTATTAGTCGCAATCCACAAATGATTCCTTTCTAATCCTATAAGATTCATTGAGTCTCTATAGTTTTTCCACAATTGTCTTGCTTCAGTCATATATAGTATTATTATATAAGCCTATTGACAAAATACATAATTGGTGTCATAATTGTTGACATATGGTGACACCGAATGAATATTTAACACAGCTTGGCCTGTCAAATAAGCAGATCAAGATTTATCTTGATTTATCTGCATACCCCGAATCGACGGTTGTTCAAATCTATAAAAGGATCCAGGAACCAAGAAGTTCAATCTATCTTGAACTTGAGCGTCTTATTGGAGACGGTTTTGTTATTTCAAAAAAAGTCGATAAATCAACCTTTTATAAAATTACTAACCCCAAAATATTAGAACTAACTCTTGAAGAAAAAACCAAAAAACTTCAATTCTTGACTGAAAATTTAAAAAATTTTACCACAAGTATCAAGGAGTCTGAGGTTGTTAAAGATTCTCAAAAGACAATCAATATATATAAGGGTCAAGCCGGCATTAAACAGCTTTTGTGGAATATCCTACTTTCGAAAGCTGATCTGGTGATCGGTTTTAGTCCGGGAAAACTTGAGGACATAACTGACAGGAGTTTTTCGGAAAAATGGAGAGAGAAATTTAGGGAGCTTAAGATGCATAATAAAATAATTTTCAACAAGCCCATCCCTCTTGATTGGTCAGAGATTCCTGGTTTTTTGGAAGAGAATGTCGAAGCTAAAACGTTGGACGAAAAAAAAATTAAGTTTGATCGGATGATGTTGATATATAAAGACACTCTCACGGTATGTAGTTTGAAAACAGACAGTGATCAATATGGTATTGAAATTAAAGATGACCTTCTGGTTAACTCACAAATACAACTGTTTGATTTTTTATGGAATCATGTAGCAAAAACGTTGAAATGAATTTGACTATTTGGTAAGGCGGAGGAAGAGGGGGGAGATTTTGGTGATTTTTCCAAAGGTTGCCTTCAAAATCTTTTCAGCGGTTTCAGGAAGAAATGGCTGGAGTTCATAACCGATTTGATTAATTCCGTTTAACGATTTCGTTAAAAACTCTTTACGTTCTTCCGAGGTTTTTTTCCAGGGGGCAAAGTCATCAGTTTGCTTATTTAAAGTTTTAATCTGCTTCCATATGTTCTCCAAGATTAGATTAAATTCGAAGTTATCGAATAAGAGTGTAGGGGGTAGGATATAGGGTGTAGGTTCAATTTTTAGTCCGTCTTTTTCAGCGAGAGTGGTAATTCGCATGACTAGATTACCAAGCTCGTTGGCCAAATCGGAACTATAGACTTCGTTCATTCTTTTTTCAGAATAATCCCCATCATCTGCTGGAGGGATTTCTCTTAAAAGATAATATCGAACCGCATCGATGCCATATTTTTTGATTAAGTCAAAAGGATTAACAACATTTCCTAAGCTCTTACTCATCTTTTGACCATCGGAAGTTATAAATCCATGGATAAAGATTTGCTTTGAATTAGGTAATCCGGCGGACATTAACATTGCTTGCCAGATAGCGGACTGTTGGCGTAAATTATCTTTACCGGCCACTTGAACAACCGGCCAAAAATCATTAAAATTTTTTTCATCTTTTGGCCAACCCAAAGTAGAAATATAATAAATCAGAGCATCAAACCAGACATACATCACGTGTTCCGGATCATTAGGTACGTCAACTCCCCAAGGCATTTTTTTCTTGAGACGGGAAACGCTAAAATCTTCAAGACCTTTTTTGACAAAGTCATAAATTTCTTTTAGTCGGTAGCTTGGGAGAACAAAATCGGTTTGCTCTTGATACAATTTTAGTAGCTTTTTTTGATATTTGGAAAAACGGAAAAAATAATTTTCTTCTTCAATGATTTCAATTTTTAACTTTGGATGAATTGGGCATTTATTATCGACTAATTCAGAGTCAGTTTTTTCAAGTTCACAACCAATACAATATTTAGTTTTATAATTTTTTTTATATATATCATCATTATTAAAACATCTTGTCCAGAATTCTTGAGCTGCTTTAACGTGTTTGGGATCGGTTGTTCTCATAAAATAATTAACGCTCAAGTTCAGCATTTTTTTCAGATCATCAAACTTTTTTGCATATTCATCACAGTACTTTAATGGATCCTTTTTTTGTTCGAGAGCTTTTTGGTAAATTTTTAAGCCGTGTTCATCGGTTCCAAACCCAAAAGCAACTTCATAATCTTGCAATCTTTTAAATCGAGCAATAACATCAGCTTGAATAATTTCCAAAGCAAAACCAATATGCGGATCGGCATTGACGTAAGGAGCAGTGGTAGTGATATAAAAATATTTTTTTGTCATATGTAGATTATAACGAAAGAGAGGAAAAATGATAGCCTACTTTATCATTATGAACGAGTATGATAAATTTGATTATCTTGCAAAGTATAGAAGGGCAACTCCACCACCAGTTAAGGTTAATGCTGATACAATAGCAAATCTCACAAGATTTTTTATCTTTTTCCTATAACTTTGCTCAACAATATTATGTTTGGCAATATCTTCAGAAAAAGAAAATCCTGGAGCACTTATTTCTTCTCGCCTTTTGGGTGATATGGGTGAATTATTCATACGAGAATTGTACTACTACTACTTGTCAAGGGGCGCTGAAAAGTCATCCCGTGAAGACGGGGATCCAGACTATATAGTCTATCGTCATTTATTTTCTTTCCTAACAATCTAATCGCCTTATTTTGTAGGTTATAAGCGGTAGACATTGTTTTATTGCAATTTACAATTAATGAATAAAATGTCCGATAAATTTAGAGATAAATATAGAATTCCATCATCCCGTTTACAAAATTGGGATTATTCTTCAAACGGGTATTATTTTATTACCATTTGCACCAAAGACAGAATAGATTTTTTTGGTAAAATTATTGATGATAAAATACAATTATCAATAAACGGTGAAATCGCCAAAAAATATTGGTTAGAAATTCCAATTCATTTTTTATTTGTTGAATTGGATGAATTTATAATAATGCCAAATCACGTGCATGGAATTGTGATTATTAATAATATGTCCAATGTAGAGACGCCCAATTTGGGCGTCTCTACGATGGGAAAAACAAAACCAAACAATTGGGAACATGGATGTTTGGGTGTAATTATTAATCAATATAAACGTATTTGCACAATGAAAATTCGGAAAATAAACATTAATTTTTCTTGGCAAGCGCGATTTTACGATAATATAATTCGTAACGAAAAATCATTTTATTATATTCGTAAATATATTAAAGAAAATCCTATGAATTGGGAACAAGACAGAAATAATTTATCTAATCAGCAACCCAACGGCAATTGATAAGCTTATAACCAAAACCAGATTTAATAGATCAAAAAGTTTAAGGGATAATAATGTAATTATCAAGAAGATCGGTAAGGTAAAAGTAAAGGTGAGTCTTTTTGCCAAAAATATTTTGAATAAAAAATAGAAAAAAATCCCTACTAGTATATTCATTATTAATATAAGACCCAAGTTTGTTGGCGGGATTATAAAAGCAAAAATAGCAATAACAACCAAAATAAAAATCAAAAATACAGATTTTTTCCAAAATTTCCCAGTTGCATGTATCATCGTCTTCAATTATAATGGGAATCTATGGCAAAAGAAAAAGCAAAGAAAACAGTTAAAACCGCCTCCGTTAAAACTTCCACCTCCGCTAAAGCTACGGTGGACAAGTCGGCGGTCAAGTCAGTTAAATCGGGCAAATCGGTTAAGGAAACAAAAGTAGTTAAAGCCTCCTCCGCTAAAGCTACGGCGGCCAAGGAAGTCATTGAAACTCCAAAATCTAATCTTGAAGATGATAAGCAGAAAATAATTGATAAGTTTGGGCAAAAAAAAGGTGATACAGGGTCTCCGGAAGTTCAGGTAGCTCTTCTTAGTCTTAAAATTGATAAATTAGCTGAACATTTAGAGATTAATAAAAAAGACAATCATTCACGACGTGGTTTACTTAAGGTGATTGCTAAAAGGCGAAGGATTCTTAATTACCTGCAAAAATTAAACGAAAAAAGATATAAGAAATTGATAAAAGAGATAGGACTTAAAAAATAATGAAAATCATAGAAAAATCGATAGAACTAGATGGTCAGAAATTAACTCTTCAATTTGGAAAGTTAGCTCAAGCAGTTGACACTTCAGTTTACGCAACCCTTGGTGATACTGCCGTTTTAGTTACGGTCGCAATTGGACCGGAAAATCCCAATCTTGATTACTTCCCTCTGTCTGTTGAGTATGCTGAAAAACTATATGCCGGAGGATTGATTAAAGGCTCCCGATGGGTAAAACGAGAAGGTCGACCATCTGACGAAGCTGTATTAAATGGACGTATTATTGACCGATCAATTAGACCACTGTTTCCAAAAACCTACAAAAAACAAGTTCAAGTTGTAGTTACTCTTTTATCCGTCGATGGCGTCAACGATCCTGAAGTTCTTTCAGCTATTGCTGTATCAACAGCTCTTTCAGTTTCCTCAATTCCTTGGGCTGGTCCAATTTCAACAGTTCGAGTCGGTTATGTCAGTTCGGCAGAAAAAAAAGAAAGTGCCTTTATTTTATATCCAACAGAAAATGAACAGGAATTTTCTGATCTTGATTTGGTTGTTTCTTCTTCAAAGACAAAAGTTTTAATGATCGAAACAAAAGCAAACATGATCCCCGACGAAATTATTCAAGAAGGAATTGAAATGGCCAAGATCGAAAATAAAAAAATAATTGAGTTTATTGAAGACATCACAAAAGAAATTGGCAAGAAAAAAGATGTTGCCCCTGAAGAGGCTAATTATTCAGAAATTACTAAATTAGTTAAATCTAAATATGCAAAACAAGTAACTGATGCAGTAAAACAGTCGGCTTCAACCGCCGGTAGTGACAGCAAGATGATTAAGGAAATAGTTGACACAATTTATGAGGAATTGGAAAATAAATTTGATACCAAACAAATCCTTGCCGCAATTACGAAATATAACTATGCCAACATCAAATCAGATATGTTGGATAAAAAAATTAGACCTGATGGAAGAAAATTTAATCAAGTTAGAGATTTGAATGTTGAAGTGTCACTTCTTCCACGTACCCACGGTTCAGCTTTGTTTCAAAGAGGGCAAACTCAAGTTCTTTCAATCGCCACTCTTGGTTCAACAACACTCGAACAATTAATTGAGGGACCAGAGGGAATGGAATCAAAAAGATATATTCATCATTATTCAGACGGACCTTATTCCTATGGTCAGACAGGTCGAATGATAGGTCCATCTCGCCGCGCAATTGGTCATGGAGCTTTAGCTGAAAAAGCAATTGAACCAGTCTTACCTTCAAATGAAGATTTTCCATATGCAATTCGAGTTGTTTCTGAAGTTCTTTCTGAAAACGGATCTTCTTCAATGGGAAGTGTCTGCGGATCATCTTTATCCTTGATGGATGCAGGAGTACCTCTAAAACAAGCCGTTGCCGGAGTAGCTATGGGAATTGTAACCAAGTCAGATTATGAGTATGTAGTTTTGACGGATATTGTGGGGCTCGAAGATTTTGCCGGAGAGATGGATTTTAAGATCGCAGGTACGGTAGATGGTATAACGGCGATCCAACTTGATGTCAAAAACAAGGGTTTAACTTCAAAAATGATTAAAGATATTTTTGCCCAGGGAAAAGAAGCAAGAATGGAAATATTAGCGGCAATGAACAAAGTTATTGATCGCCCTCGAAAAGAAGTTTCCCGCTATGCACCTAAGGTTGTTGTCTTGACTCCACCCCCGGATAAAATTGGAGAGATCATAGGACCAGGTGGAAAAAATATCCGAGCTTTAATTGCTCGAACTCAAACTGAAATTAACGTTGACGATGATGGTAAAGTAACGGTTAGTGGATTAGATCGAGCAAAAGTAGATGAAGCTGTAGCTCACATTGGGAATATTACAAGAGAAATTCAAGTTGGGGAAGAATTTGAAGGTGAAGTTAAAAGGATGCTACCTTTTGGGGCCTTTGTGGAAATGGTTCCTGGTAAAGAAGGGTTAGTCCATGTTTCCAAAATGGGAACAGGTTTTGTCAAACATCCGGAAGACGTTGTTAAACTAGGTCAAAAAGTCAAAGTCAAGGTCTATCAAATCGATAATATGGGTCGGGTGAATCTGCAGATGATAAAGTAATTGATTTTGTCCTTCATAGCGGTTACAATGAAAAATATGGCAAGAAGAAAATCTTTATTTAAATTACCGTTTTTAAAATTAAAAATTAATAGAGGGACAATATTTAATATCTTTGGTTTTATTATATTTGGTTCCGCTTTGATTTTTCTGGTTTCATTTATAAGAAGCTTCGCCAGCCAAGAAAACGGACGAATGCTTTATCTATTAAACCAAATATTGATTACAAAATTTGGTGGCTTATCTATTTTTATTCCTCTAATTTTATTGTTACTATCGGTTCATTTTTTTAACACAAAGAAATTCAAGTTTATTAAACCTAATATTACCAGTGGATTAATAATGATTTTTATTTCTTTAATTGGAGTTTTTCGATCGGGTGAAATTGGTTCGAGTATTTTTGAAAATTTAAAATTAGATTTCTCTGTTGCGGGAGCAGTCATCATAATCGGAGTCATTCTTGTTATTGGATTAGTGCTTTTTCTAGACACTTCAATTGATGCTTTCTTGATTTTTGTTTTTGCTATTCTAAAATCAGGGTTATCTTTTATAAAGAACTATTTATTTAGAACTTTCTTTACTAAAAGCGATGAAAAACTGGCTAAACAAGATAATCAATTTATTGTTGACAGTAAAATTGAGGAAAAGGCAAAAAAATTAGTTACACCTCTCTCTTCAGCTTCAGTAATCATGGAAAAAAAAGGAGAAATAACCATAAAACCGTTACCGCAATCAACAAATTCTACTTGGGTTTATCCGCCAATTAGTTTATTAGCAGATGTTTCTCAAAAGGAAGCTGATAGAGGAGATGTTAATTACAATGCTTCAGTTATTGAAAAGACTCTTGAATCTTTTGGAATTCGTGCTAGGGTGGCTGAAGTAAATAAAGGACCGGCCGTGACTCAGTATGCTTTGGAAATAACCCGAGGGACAAAGTTGTCAAGAATTACAGCCTTGTCTAATGATTTAGCACTTGCACTAGCCGCAACAACTGGGCAAGTAAGGTTAGAGGCCCCGATTCCGGGTCGAGCACTGGTTGGAATAGAAATTCCTAATAAAAGACCAGAAATTGTGACAGAAAAACATTTATTATCCTCTCCTGTGTTTACCTCAAACAATGATCCATTATTGGTTCCTTTAGGACTAGATGTTTCTGGACAGCCTGTAGCGGCTTCAATTGCCAAAATGCCTCATGCATTGATTGCCGGAGCAACAGGATCAGGTAAATCAGTCTTACTCAATGCTTGGATTTCCGCTTTCTTATTTCGAACTCGACCCGAAGATTTAAGAATGATTCTAGTTGATCCAAAGCGGGTTGAACTTTCGATCTATAATTCCATTCCGCATTTATTAACCGAGGTTATTGTTGATGCCGAAAAAATTATTTCGGCCTTAAAATGGACAATTGGAGAAATGCAGGATAGATATAAGCTATTTGCTAAAGTCGGAGCACGAAATGTGGAGGGTTATAATCTTGTCAAAGGTGTGGAGAAAAAACCTTATATTATTTTTGTTATTGATGAGTTAGCCGACTTAATGATTTTTGCCCCTGGAGAATCGGAAGAATTAATTACTCGAGTAGCTCAAATGGCTAGAGCAACAGGTATACATTTAATATTAGCTACCCAAAGACCTTCGGTCGATGTCATTACCGGTTTAATGAAAGCCAATATCCCAACCAGAATTGCCTTTAATGTTTCCTCAATGATTGATTCCAGAGTAATTATTGATATGCCTGGTGCAGAAAAATTATTAGGGAGGGGGGATATGTTATTTTTACCTCCAGACAAAGCTAAACCTGTTCGTATTCAAGGACCGTATATTACGGAAAGTGAAGTCAATAATTTAGTTAACTTCCTCAAATCTCAAGCTCCCGAAGTTCACTATACTCAAGAAGTAACCGAACAGGCAGTTAATATAAAAACCGCTGGTGGCGGATCTTTTGCCGTCAACGGTGGAGAAAATGATGTCTACTTTAATCAAGCAATTGAGATTATTATGCAACAAGATAAAGCTTCAGCCTCTCTACTACAAAGACGTCTTTCAATCGGTTATGCCCGTGCGGCCAGACTTCTTGACCAGTTAGAGGCGGCAGGATACGTCGGGCCAGCAGAAGGAGCTAAACCCAGACCAGTGATAAGAAGGCAAAACATTAATCAGGAATAATTCACTTGCATTTTAAATTAACTTCTTGTAAATTTACACTAATTATTATTTAAATTATTATAAAATTATGGATAATAAGCCTTTGAGGTCTTTCCTAGAGATTCCTTATGACGAATTAGAAGAAATGAATCTTCAAGCTAAAAAGAAAAGAAAAGACAATATTTCCGAAAAAGAGTTAAAAGAATTTTATCTCAATTATTTAAAAAAAGAAAAAAGATTAAAGGCAGTAACGATGGGTTTTTCCGATCTGGAGGGACGCTTTCACATGATCGACTACGATAAAAATTTTTTTTTAAACTCCTATGACAACATGACGTTTGATGGATCATCGATTAGAGGTTTTTCTCGTCAAGCAGAATCGGATTTAAGACTAGGAATTGATTGGGGTGCCTTTTGGTGGTTGCCGAGCGACGTCTTTGGTTCGGGTAAAGTTTTAATGATGGGAAAGATCAATGATCAAAATGAAAAACCTTACTCAATGGATGCAAGAGGGATATTGAAAAATTATTTAGATATCCTAAACAAGAAATATCAATATAAAGTTTATGCAGCTAATGAGGTTGAAGGATTTTTGGTTAAAGGGATGGATGCAGAACAAGTTTATAATGAAAAAGTCGGATTTGAATTAGTTTCAATGGGTGGGTATTATCACTCGCTACCTAACGATGTTTTGAGAAATTTTATTGATCGATCGGCTGAGGCTCAAAGAGCGATGGGTTTTGAAAATGAAAAAGATCACCCTGAGGTAGCTCCGTCTCAGTTTGAATTAAATTATTCTTACGCCGACGCAATGATTGCCGCTGATCAGATTCAAATATATAAACTAATCTGCCGCCAGGTGGCTCGAAATATGGGGATGACGGCGACATTTTTACCAAAGCCGGTTATGGGCATTAACGGTAGTGGCATGCACACAAATATCTCTATTTTTAAGAATAATAAAAATCTTTTTCATGATAAAGGCGGTCGGGGACAGTTGTCAGATTTGGCCTGGAAGTTTATTGACAAAATTTTATCGAATGCTAATGATATTTGCTTAATATTAAACAGTAGTGTCAATGCCTACAGAAGACTTGATCCGCATTTTGAAGCTCCAAATGAAATTAAGGTTTCAGAGATCGATCGGGGAGCCATGATCAGAGTTCCACTGCACAATGAAAAGTCGGCTCGTATTGAGGTAAGAAGCGTTGGAACAGACGCAAATCCGTATTTATTAATTTATTCGTTAATTAAGACCGGACTTGAAGGAGAAGTTGAAAAAGTTGATAAAGATAAACGACTTCGAGCAAGATTTTTACCAAGTGACATAAATACAGCTATTAATTATTTCCGCCAGAGTGATTTAGTTGAAAAAATTTTGGGTGACGAAATGAAGAAAAAATTTATTGATCTTAAACAAAAGGCAGCTGATAGGTCACCTGCAGATCTAGGAACCAAAGTAAAAAATTCTGAAGTCATCTATCATCATGAAATTTACAACCAGATGCTTTGGAATGATTTTTAATGAGTTGTCTACAATTTGTAGTCAACTGGAGTTAGTGGTTTGTCATCCCCGTGAAGACGGGGAACCAGTCTATAATCACATTATATAAAAAACAAATAAGGAAATTTTAGTCTGGATTCCCGCCTCCCAGCCTTCGTCAAGACTACGGCCGGCAAAGCGCGGGAATGACATTTCTTTACTGTAAATATTTATTTATATTATTTTGGTGCTCCTCAAGCGTTATTGCGTAGTGCATGACGCCGTTTTTGTCAGTTAGATAATACCAATACGGCGTGTTTTCGTTAGCGTTTATGACGGCTTTAATAGATGATAAACTTGGGTTAGCGATCGGCTCCGGCGGCAAACCCTTATTTTTGTAAGTATTATACAGCGAATCAACCTTGAGGTCTTCTTCTGTCAACTCTCTTTTCCACCAGGATTTTTCGGTTGGCTGATAACCAAGTACGTACTGGACGGTTGCGTCAATTTGAAGAGGCCAATCGGCTAAATATCTTTTCAGAATAATCCCAGCCACCTTTTCACGTGTTGAAGACTGTCTTGCCTCTCGCTCAACAAGCGATGCTAAAATCAAAACTTGTTTTTCCGTTAATTTTTTATTCTTTGCTTGAGTATGTAGCTTTTCATCAAATTTTGATTTAAAATTCTTCTTAATTATCGATAATACTGTTTCAGCCGTTGCCGTTCTTGGAACCAAATAAGTATCTGGAAATATATACCCTTCTTTGGTTGTTCTGACAATTTCAATTTCAGGAATATCGAGCGTTTTGGAAATTATTTGAGCCATCTCTTCTTTTCTCATTCCTTCAATTAGGGTTAACCAAATATCTAAGGTTCCGTGAGTCAAATTCGTGGCGACCTCTTGCGCACCCATATTTTCTGAAATTTTAAAATCACCAGCCTGAATTTTTCTCTCTATTCCAAGCCTTTTGACGATTAAATAAAAAACTATTTTATTTCTAATAAGGCCTTCATTAGCAAGGTTATTAACAATAGTATTGAGAGGTTCACCCTTTTTAATTACAAATATTTTTGAGGTGGAACTTTTTTTGTTGACTGGAAGGGAGCCTTCTTTGTAAAAAAGGTAGAATGCTATAGAAGTTATTATTATTAAAAACAGCAATATATTAGTTTTCTTCATATTTATTCAATCTTAAATATAGGTAAATTCTTCAAGGTTGCTTCAGCCTCTTTTAATCGATATTTATCATCAGAATACAAAATAAAAATTGATTCGTTACGGTTGACTGAGTGATCTAATTTTTTCAGTAAATAAATACCAGCCTTTTTATCATTTGGTGCACCCAAGATCTTTGCCACAGTGTTCAGATTATGATTATTTATATCCTTAATTTTACCAGATGTGGAAGATCGGACATCAAATTTATTTTTGGCTAGTTCCAGAGAGTCGGAAGTGATTTTATGAACACCTCCTTGATTTTTTACAATTTCCTGAAATTTTGTTAAGGCAGTTCCTGATTCAAGAATTTTTCTTGCTTCATCCTCGCCATTTTTATTAATTTTTTTCTCTTTGTAGCAAAGATCGAGAAGTTCACCGGCAAGCCGTACCGACTTGGCTTCCAACCGAAGCGGGCGATCTGTTTTTTGTTCCAAAACGTACAATACGTCTCTGACTTCCAAAATTGGACCAATACCGCGTCCAGCTGGTTCAAGAGTCTCGTTTACGTCACAGATTACTTTTATTCCAAAGCGTTCAGCCAGATTCTTGAATTTTTTAGCCACTTCCTCCCCATCAGAAAAACGGTGTATTTTGGCGGTTTTTCCTATAGGTATATCCAAAACTAAATGAGTTGTGCCGGCTGCGATCTTTTTGGCCATTACCGAGATAATAATTTTATCAAATGATTCAAAAGAGAGAGGCTCTTCGACACGAATGATAATGTCGTCTGCGGGAGCGATGCCAAGTTTACCGTTCCAGGCGATACAACCACCAACTTCGTTAACGATCTTTGTTATTTCTTTGGGAGTAAATTCTACTTTAGCAACAGCCTCCATAACATCGGCGGTTCCAGCAGGGGTTGTAATTGCCCGAGAAGAAATTTTTGGAATCTTAAAGCCGGCGGCAGCAATGATCGGGACAATGATCATCGTCGTTCTAGTGCCGGCGATTCCGCCAACCGAGTGTTTGTCAGCGACCAGGCCTTTAAATTTAAGTTTGTTACCTGTCTCAACCATGGCTTTGGTAAAGTAAAAAAGCTCTTGAGGTGTATATCCTTCTTTAAATGATGAGGCTACAAAATAAGTTGTCAAGACGTCAGAAAGTTTCTCTTGAGCAATTTCGTCCATGACAGCATAAATTTCAGGGTAAGTTAACTTTTTTCCTAATAGTTTTTTCTGAATAGCTTCTATCGCTAATAATTTTTCTTTATCATCATTCATATTGAATGTAAATTTCTGTAAACTTTTTCTGGTATTCTTTTAATTTTAGAACGAGTGATGTCAATAGATATATTTCTTTTAGATTAAATAACCAGGATAAAAATAAGTATAGTACAAAATGAATTAAAGCAACCGAGGTAAGAAGAAAAAATACATTAATTGTCCGACTAGTATCAAATATTAGCCCATCTAAAAATTTCATAGAAAAATAGCTGATAAATGCTGCAAAGAAAGCAGAAAAAAACATTTTACCAATTTCAACAAAAATACTTTTTAAACCTAAACCATGA
>ERZ1292625.2966-Hain-H41-01um-R1-2966-length-14564-cov-4_pt1 | contig 14564 bp, 14 predicted proteins | sample MGYA00564400_ERZ1292625 | MGnify/ENA primary metagenome ERZ1292625 (study PRJEB36523, sample SAMEA6512639) | groundwater metagenome | collected 2019-01-08 | study: AquaDiva: Metagenomics assemblies of 32 groundwater samples | reverse complement strand
TAGCAACGACGCAATTCGAGTCTACCGATGCGCGTCGTGCATTTCCGTGTTTTGATGAGCCGGCGCAAAAGGCAACATTTGAAGTGCGACTTGTAGTTCCACAAGGAAGCACTGCGATTTCAAATACGATGCCGGTTGAAATTATCGAGCATCAGAGTGGTTACAAAACAGTGCAGTTTGCTCCGACTCCTAAGATGTCGACCTATCTCCTCGCGTTTATTGTTGGAGATTTTGAATATGTTGAAAAGAAGACGCGAGAAGGCGTGCTCGTACGTGTCTTTACGACGCCCGGCAAAAAACATCAGGCACAATTTGCGCTTGAGTGTGCTACGCGTACACTTTCTTTTTTTACTACATATTTTGATATTGCCTATCCTTTGCCGGTGCTCGATCTGATCGCGATTCCGGATTTTGCTTCAGGGGCTATGGAAAATTGGGGCGCTATTACTTATCGGGAGTCTGCACTGTTGATCGATCCTGAACACTCATCTGCTATGAGCAAACAGTGGGTAGCACTTGTCATTGCGCATGAGCTCTCTCACCAGTGGTTTGGCAATCTTGTGACTATGGAGTGGTGGACACATTTGTGGCTCAACGAAGGCTTCGCTTCATACATTGAATACTTAGCAGTCGACCATTTATTCCCAAAGTGGGATATTTGGACGCAGTTTATCTTTCTCGATCTTGGTGAGGCGCTTCGTCTCGATGCGCTCAAGAATACTCATCCAATTGAGATTGATGTACATCATCCTGATCAGATTAGCGAAATATTCGATGCAGTAAGCTACTCAAAGGGAGCGAGTATTATCCGTATGCTCGCGCGATACCTTGGCGAGAAGGATTTTCGCGACGGCCTCCGCTACTACTTAAAAAAATACAGCTATACCAATACTTCCACGGAACATCTCTGGGATTCGTTTGAGAAGGTATCGAAGAAGCCTGTTCGCAAGATCATGAGACATTGGACGAGAATGCCCGGTTATCCGCTTGTTACGATTGAGAAAAAAGGACAGCAGCTCGTGCTTTCACAATCTCGTTTTTTTCTACACCCGCATTCTAAGAAGGGAGCAAAGAATACAACCGTCTGGCATATTCCGGTAGAGTTGAAGGGTCAAAAATCTTCGAAGAAAATTATGTTTGATACGAAGACAAAGCAATTGCCGCTTTCTTTCGTCGGACCACATTTCAAGGCAAATTTTCTTGAGTCAGGATTCTTCCGGACCAAATATCCAGCTGAAATGTGGCAAGCATTTCATAGAGATATCGAACAGAAAAAACTGCCCGCTTCAGATCGCCTCGGTTTGGTGCGCGATGCAGTTGCGCTTGCAGAGGCAGGGGAGGCAGATATTATTGCTGCGCTTGAGTTCATTCAAAGCTATAAGAAAGAAGATGATTATACCGTCTGGCGGCAACTTGCCTCCGGTCTCGGGAGGGTTTATTTGTTAATTGCTAAAGAATCTTTTGCGAGTGAATACAAAAAGTTTGCTTGCGCGTTATTTGCTCCAAGCACAAAAAAAGTAGGGTGGAACAAAAAAAAGAAAGAAAACCATACAGAGACTCTTCTTCGCAGTCTCATCCTTGCGAATGCTGCGGCATACGGTGATCAAGCGATAATTACTCATGCACGTAAACTTTTTGATCATGCGACCGCAAAGAAAAATACCATACATCCCGATCTTCGTGGCGTTGTATATCAGACTGTTGCCAAGTATGGAGGGGTTAAAGAATATAAAAAAATGCTTGAGATGTATAAGGCCGCGACACTCCACGAAGAAAAAAATCGTATTGGCGGCGCACTGACCAGTTTTGAAAATGAGAAACTATTACAGCAAACGCTTGATTTTGCTATGACCAAGCACGTTCGCCTTCAGGATGCAGTTGGTATAATCGCAGGAGTTGTTACGAATCCTTTTGGTGGAGATATTGGGTGGCGTTTTATCAAAAAACACTGGCCAGTATTTCTTGAGCGTTATGCTGGTAGTCATGCGATTGCTTATCTTGTGCAGTCACTTGGCGCCCTAACTTTAGCGCGTGAGGCAAAAGAAATTTCTATATTTTTCAAAAAACATTCTGCACCTGGTGCTGATAGGGCAGTGGAGCAGACCGTCGAACGGATACAGGCTCGTGTTCTCTGGCTTGCTCGTGATAAGCAAGCACTCTCAAAATACTTTTCGCGTTAGAGAGTTTTTTGAAGGCAACATCTGTAGGAGGTGCTACAATAATAGAAAGTGATAACACTAAACTATTTAAAATCATATAATTTTGAACAAGATGAGTTCTAAGCCGGTTAGAAAAGAATTGGAACCCAAAGTACCAACAGATCTTCGTCGTGCTCTTGCGACTATGCCAAAGGCAAAAGCTCAATGGAATGATCTCACGCCGATCTCACGGAGGGATTTTGTGAGCTGGATAGAATCAGCTAAACAATCAGAGACGCGCAAGCGTCGGGTCGAGAGTATTCCCTCCCGGCTTGCATCAGGAAAGCGGCGTCCATGTTGTTATGCAATAGTACCAATGAATTTGTATAAGGCTCTTGGGTCTAATATGAAAGCAAAAGCTCAATGGAGCGATCTTACGCCAAGCGAACGGAGAGACTTTGCTGATTGGATAGACTCAGCTAAAGAGTCAGAAACGCGCACTCAGAGAATTGAGAAAGCTTGTGGCATGCTCGCGTCTGGGAAGCGGCATCCCTAGTGGGTGGAATTCAAGATTATTAACGAGAGCTTCGAAACATCTCTAGTGATCAAATTGTTATATTGAGTATAGTGATGGCTTGAGCTCCTGTTGTGTAAAACATTTCATATATGAATAAAAAATTATTTTTGGCAGGCTTCATATTACTTTTAGTGATTAGTATCTTTTCTGCATTTAAATATAATTCTGATCGACAAGTGAGTATTCTTACTCAGGAAGATGCCATAAACGCAGTTATCAAATTGCATCCTGAGTTGGCCTCATATAGAACTACATCACTTCCGCCAAGCTCTATTGAAGCAAAGGAAACGGCTGAAGGGTGGTATGTCGGGTTTATTCAGTCAGGAAGCGGTATACCGGGTATATTAAATGCAAAATGTTACCAAGTGCGTGGCGGAAAGAATGTGGTATCAGTCGGAACTTATGTCAAACAAAATGATAAGACCGTTCAAAGTATTGCGCTTGATACCTGTAGTCCGATATTTGCGGAAGCTATAACTCCGGCGGTTTTACCTTATGGTTATGTAACGCTTGCATTAAATCAGCGCGCTATATTTAAAGATATATCTATACGTCCTCTTTCTATTGAAGAAGATAGTCGTTGTCCGAATGACGTACAGTGTATTCAAGTAGGGACAGTGCGAGTTCGTGTAGAGGTTGCATCGGGCATGGGAACAAGTACGAGTATTCTTAAGCTCGGACAAGTTTTTACGACGGAAGCCCAATCAGTGACGCTTAAGATTGTTATGCCAGACAAAAATTCCAAGGTGATGATCGCGGATGCAGATTATCGACTTACATTTAATGTAGTGCCACAAGAATCTTTGATACAAGAACCTCAGAAAACATGTTATGTGGGTGGATGTTCGGGACAGCTATGTAGCGATCAGCCTGATATTGCTTCCACGTGTGAATATAAAGAAGAGTACGCTTGTTACAAGTCTAGTACGTGTCGAAGACAGTCGAATGGTGAATGTGGCTGGACGCAAACAGCAGAACTTTCTGCATGTCTCACAAATTCAAGAAGATAAAAATATAGTAGGTGATAGAGTGGGAATCTTTCTATTTGAGTGAGGAAATGGCACAATACGATGACCAAATAGAGTCATAATTATGAAAGCAAATATACATAATACGCCATCAATTTTTGTCATTATGGGCGTAACCGGTGATCTGGCGGCAAAGAAAATTATTCCTTCTTTGTGGCATCTTTCTTTGCACGGGTTATTGCCGGATCGGTTGGCGGTTATTGGTTTCGCACGTCGGACGCTTTCGGACGCAGAATTTGAAAATCTGGTCAGAGATGCCGTAATGAAGCAGGGCGGGATTAAAGTAGTGGAAGAAGATTTTTCTCGTTTTTTCAAACTTTTTTCATATCACTCGGGAACATTTGAGGACGAGAGGGCGTTCCAATCGCTCGCGAGCCGTATTGATGAGGTGGGGAGCACGTGGGGAGTGTGCGCAAATAAGCTTTTTTATCTTGCGACTCCACCATCATCGTACGAATCAATATTTAAAAATCTTGCGGCGGCAAAACTCAATCTTCCCTGCGATGATGATCTCGGATGGAGTCGGCTGTTAGTCGAAAAACCATTTGGTACAAATCTTACAACAGCAAAAGAGCTCCAAACTCTTTTAACAAAGTATTTCAAAGAAGAACAAATTTATCGCATCGATCATTATTTGTTCAAAGAGATTATTCAAGGAATTGAAAATTTTAGGTTTTCTAATAATCTTTTTGAAAATACATGGGACAATACAACGATTGAGCGTATCGACATTCGTTTACTTGAGTCAATCGGCGTAGAGTCACGGGGGAATTTTTATGACGCTGTTGGAGCTCTTCGTGATGTTGGGCAGAATCATCTTTTGGCGATGCTTTCCGCTATTGCTATGGAGTATCCGTTGGGTATGGAAACGAGCACGATTCATAAAAATCGAACCGCTGTTTTGGAGGCACTCGCGCCATGGACAGATAAGACGCTACGAGAAAAAACTTTTCGTGCAGAGCAGGCGGATTATAAAAATATTGCTGGCGTAGCAGAGAATTCTCAAACAGAAACTTATTTTGCATTAAAAACCGAGCTTGTCCATTCGCGATGGGAGGGCATACCTATATATATGGAAGCAGGAAAGCGTATGGCCGAGGCACGTAAGGAGATCGTTTTAACACTCAAGCATCCACCGATGTGTTTGTTGTGCCAAGCGGGGCCGCATGAGCCAAATCGTATTATTTTTCGGCTTGAGCCAAACGATGAGATTATCATTCACTTTTGGACTAAAAAGCCGGGATTTGAGCGCATTGTTGAAGAGCGCGTTTTCTCATTTTTTCTATATGAAAAAGAGACGAAGGTGCAGTACGTTGAGGAATACTCAAAGATTCTGCATTCTGCGATGATGGGTGATCAGGTACGCTTTATCTCATCGAGCGAAGTAGAGGCATCATGGAAATTTATTGATCCGATTATCGATGGATGGAATCAGGGAGTTGTTCCGCTCGTTTCATATGAGTCAGGTACAACCCCGGCTCCAAAGTTTTTTGAGATTGTAGATGAAGAAAAGAAGAGTGGTGATCAAATTGGTATTATTGGTTTAGGAAAAATGGGTGGGAATATTGCGCGACGATTGCACTCAAAAAAGTGGCAGGTCGTGGGGTTCAATGAAGTTTCCGATGTGACCAAGAAAATAGAGTCGGAAGGTATCCTTGGCGCATACTCTATGCAAGAGCTTGTCAGTAAACTTTCAAAGTCGCGCACCGTGTGGCTCATGGTGCCACATCAAGTCGTCGATGTAGTGCTTGATGAGCTCACTCCATTATTAGAGAAGGGCGATACTGTTATAGATGGAGGAAATTCTTTGTATAAAGAATCAATTCGTCGAAGTAAAAAACTTGCTGTGATGGGTATTAATTTTCTTGATATTGGCGTTTCTGGTGGCCCGGGGGGCGCGAGAGACGGCGCCTGTCTTATGGTGGGTGGCAAGCGTGAACTTTACGAGAAATATGAATCACTCTTCAAAGATATATCCGTGGACGGCGGATATGGATACATTGGTGAATCGGGGGCAGGACATTTTGTAAAAATGATTCACAACGGTATTGAGTACGGCATGATGCAGGCAATAGGAGAGGGTTTTGAAGTTATGAAGAAGTCGCCATTTTCTCTCGATCTTCATTCCGTCGCAGAAATTTATAACCACGGTTCGGTGATTACTTCGCGCCTTGTAGGTTGGCTTGCCGATGCGTATAAAAAATTCAGTGATGAACTTAATGCGGAGGCGTGCTGTTCTGGGAAAGTATCACATAGTGGTGAAGGACAATGGACCGTTGACGCTGCTCATGAGTTTGGTGTACCGGTGAAGATTATTGAAGGTGCTCTTGAATTTCGTAAGCAGTCACAGGAAAACCCTTCGTATACTGGCCAAGTCGTTTCCGCTCTGAGAAATCAATTTGGCGGGCATGATACGAGCAATAAATAGTAATAGATTTTTGGCAGCAAAGAATCTTATATATCATCACTGTCGTTATAGTATTGGTATATGCCAAATAACTCTCAAGCAGATGTCTTGTTGTTGAAAAAGCCGAGCGCCTTTCTTCCTCTTATAATGTCGGCTAGCGCCTTAGGGATACTACTTGGCTATTTAGCTATATTTGGCGTTGTTCATGAGACTGACGAAGGGACGGCCGCTCACATTTTTCAATTACTCATGGGTATGCAGGTGCCAGTCATAATATCTTTTGTGTTGAAATGGTTCCCACAAATGCCCAAGCAAACCTTAAAAATTTTAGTATTACAGGCCATTGCTATACTTGCGGCGCTTGCTCCCGTTTTCTTTTTCGAGATGTGATTGATTGAAGGATATTTTTTTTAAATAAAAAACCGCAGCCATGAAAGGGAGCGGTTAATCGACGACGGGGATTTTAATACAAACCCTATCGAGAAATAGTTGCCACATTGTTTTGAAAGATGGACGGGTGGAAATGTAGATTAGACCCAAGATCAGGCAGACGATACTGCTAACGCCAATCGTTATGTAGTATTCAATCGGTCGTGCATCACCATTCAAGAGTCGAAGGAGGTAGTAAAAACCGCCAACAGAGGATGCGGCTATGAGAAGCCAGAATACGGGAGGTAGATTTATGAATTTATCTACCGAAGTTTCGGGACCGTCTTCGAGAAATTCAGTAAAATATCTTTCACTAAAACCAGCTGTTGGAATTTTTCCCCAAAAAAACGGCAGAATAGTCCAGTGTACGATAAGCGTACAAAACCAGATAAATACGCATAGGCAGAAAAAGAGTCCGCGTAGGAGGATTTTTAGTGGGGCGAGGATGAGTATTTTTCTATACTCGCACGTATCTGCGGGTTCTACGTTTACATCGCGTATGAATAGGTAAACTTTAAAGTGCCAGCTTTTTTTACTGATCGTTTCAAGTGTACTTACAAACGCAAATACGAAGATACACCAGAGGGTGTATGTGATGCCAACGACCTCGCCGATAAAAAGAACTGTCGACATGGCTTGCTCCTTCCGTTGAGTAATGTAGCAACGCAGGTAGATTATTTCAAGAGAATGAATCGGTTTTTGAATAGCATAATTCGAATAAGATATATACTTTATTAGAACTGCTATACTTATCTTATGAATCCACAACGATTTTTTATAGGTATAGCTATTGGCGTATTGCTCGTAGCGATTGTTGGCGGTGGTATCTATTTTTTCATGCAGCAAGAACCGGTATTAAAAGTAGCAACTTTTGGAGAATGTGTGGCGGCAGGAAATCCGGTAATGGAGAGTTATCCTCGCCAATGTCGGCACGGGGAGCAGACATTTACTGAAGATGTTGGCAACGAGCTTGAAAAAGCAAACTTTATTCGTATCGACTCTCCGCGCCCCGGCGAAGTTGTGAGGAGTCCGCTTGTCATCACGGGGAGTGCACGCGGCTCATGGTTTTTTGAAGCGAGTTTTCCGGTGTATATCACCAACTGGGACGGCCTCATCATAGGAGAGGGCATTGCCACTGCAAAAGACAATTGGATGACTTCAGAGTTTGTGCCGTACGAAGCAACGCTTACTTTTAGCGTAGATAAAAATACATATAGCAATAGAGGAACTTTAATTTTGAAGAAAGACAATCCGTCTGGGTTGTCCGAACACGATGACGCTCTTGAGATTCCGGTAGTACTTGCAGGAGTTACGGAGGACACTCCGCCAATAAATCAAAAACCTATTACTCGGTGCACGAAAGATTCCGATTGTTCCTCCTCACAATATGTATGTCAGGAAACGCAAGGCTCGGGGACCGTATGTTCCAGCACCGATCCCTCATGCGTTCCCACCCATGCGGTAATACAAGGAGAATGTAAATTAAAAGAAGGTAATCGTTGTACTGAGGATTCGGATTGTATTTCCGGAAATTTGTGCAATAAAAATGTTTGCACGAGTCCAATTGGAAGGCGGTGCGGTGGGTCGAATGACACAAGTTGTCCCGTGGAGTTTACATGCGTGCAAGGTTGCGGTTCGCCAGTTGCATATCCAGATGAGCCACCTCCTCCTTACTTCTGTCAGCTCAATGGATATATTCGCTCTTGTCCTATTTGTCTTGCAAAAAATACTTTGATTGATACGCCACAAGGTTGGATAGCAGTAGAAGATTTAAAAAAGGGCGCGCCAGTGTGGACGGTCGATAATTCCGGCAAGCGCGTTTCCGGAGTGGTCGTCGAGACTAGTAAAACACCAGTTCCAATAGATCACAAAATGGTGAAGCTTGTACTTCAAGATGGGCGTACACTTCTTGTTTCTCCCGGACACCCGACCACTGATGGACGCAGGATTGAAGATTTGAGTACGGGTGATGTGTACGACGGCACTCAAGTAATCTCTGTCGATCGAGTGGCTTATGATGAGGGGTTCACGTATGACATCTTATCCTCGGGCGAAACGGGGTTCTATTTCGCAAACGGCGTTCTTCTTGATAGTACTCTCCATGTTCAGGCGGCACCTAGGGCAAAGTTTTAATGTTAGGAAAATTTCTAGAGCGTTTGGAATTTCAAATAATGAGTTTTTGAAATAAATCTATAAGGGCTACGATGCTGTAATAATGGTATAGTTGTAACGGCGTATTATCGTACTTTTTAGATATAGGATTGAATCCAGGGGCTAATTAATTAAGTAATTTAAAAAAGATGAAACTATCAAAATTATTGCATGTTACAAGCGTTGTTGTAGGGTTTATCGGGGTGTTTGTATTTGGGAGTGCGCTTATTGGTGGTGCTGATAATCTAGTGTTTGGAATTACAAAAATAGATGCCTTACTTTGTGTGGGGGTTCTTATTCTTATCGCTATTTGGGCTCAGATTGGAGCAATCCATCACATGATGCTTGAGAAAAAAGGAGAGATTGTTTAATTAGATAAAAAACTATGGATCATAAAGAGTCCACGAATCATAGCGTTCATGCTGGACATGTAATGGGCGATCCATCAAAAATTGGGCTTTGGGGGAAGTTCAAAATGAGTATGTCCATGACTATGGGCATGGATCACACGGGTCTTGCCGGCCGAGAAATGGCGCGATTAATGGAGATAGATATCCGAAATAAATTCTTTTTCGCGCTTTTTTTCACAATTCCCATAATTTTGTATTCGCCCCTAGGAACTGAGTATTTGAAACTTAACCTGCTGTCCCCAATGCCGCTCCCGTGGCTTCTCTTTATTTTAACAACCCCGGTATTCTTCTATTCTGGTTGGATTTTCCTCTACTCAACATATTTTGCTCTAAAAAGTAAGGTGCTCAATATGGCGGTGCTTATTGCTGTTGGCATCACGGCAGCCTATGGCTTCAGTGTTTTACTTACTCTCATTGGCAGTGCCGATTCATATTACGAAGCGGCCGCCATGCTTATTACTTTTGTCTTGTTTGGACACTGGATGGAGATGAAATCCCGTCGCGGAACAACAGATGCCCTGCAAGCCCTTTTCAATCTCGTACCACCTCAAGCCAGAGTCTTCAAAGATGGCAAGGAGATGATGGTTTCCACTTCCGATATACAGCTCGACGACATTATCATCTTGAAACCTGGCGACAAGGTTCCTGTTGATGGAGAAATTACCGAAGGAGAAACTGCTATTGATGAATCATTGGTTACCGGGGAATCACTGCCTACCGCTAAAAAGATTGGAGATCAGTTAATCGGTGGGTCAATCAATACCGCAGGATCCGTAAAATTTAAGGCAACAAAAATTGGCAAAGATACTGCTCTTGCGCGAATTGTGGCGATGGTTGAAGAAGCGCAGAATTCAAAAGCCCCCGGACAAAGAATCGCTGATAAGTTTGCAAAATATTTGGTCATCGGAGCAATCGGATCAGGACTTCTTGTGTTCGGTATTTGGTACTTTGTAGCCGGAGCATCACTTCTTGTCGCACTTTCTTTCGCTATCGCCACGGTTGTTATTGCTTGCCCCGATGCATTGGGACTTGCTACGCCAACAGCTGTGGCCGTAGGGACTGGTCTTGGTGCAAAACACAACATTCTCATAAAAGACGCGCCGACTCTTGAACAGGTATCAAAAATTCAAGCAATTGTGCTCGATAAAACGGGTACTCTCACCGAGGGAAAACCAAAGGTAACCGATATAGCCACAGCAGATGGATTTGACTCAAATGAAGCACTCCGTTTAGTTGGAGCGGCTGAAGCGAAATCATCTCACCCATTGGCAGGTGCCGTGCTCGATGAGCTTAAAAAGCGCGGTCTTACATTGCCAGAGTCGGTTGATAAATTTGAAAATCTTTCGGGCTTGGGAGTGAAAGCTATCGTTGATGGGAAGCCTGTACTCATCGGCACAGTAAGGCTTATGAAAGAAAGTAGTATTACTCTCGGTGCATTGGAGAAAAAAATAAATGAGTTCTTGGAAAGAGGAGAAACGATTATGATTCTCGCCGTTGACGGTGCCATCAAAGCAGTGATCGGAGCCGCTGATCCAATCAAGCCAAATGCCATCAAAGCAGTGGAACGTCTCAAAGCACTGGGAATCGAAATCGCCATGATTACCGGCGACAATAAAATGACCGCGGACAAGGTGGCCAGTCAAATCGGAATAGAAAGAGTTTTTGCAGAAGTAATGCCTGCGGATAAAGCCAACTATGTCAAAAAGCTACAACAAGAAGGAAAATTTACGGCAATGGTTGGCGACGGTGTCAATGATGCGCCAGCACTTGCTCAGGCTGATGTTGGTATTGCGATTGGCGCGGGCACGGACGTCGCTATAGAGACTGCGAAAGTTGTTCTTATGAAATCTGACCCGTTAGATATTCTTCGAGCGATAATGCTGAGCAAAGCAACAGTTCGCAAAATGAAGCAAAATCTTTTCTGGGCTTCAATCTATAATGTTCTTGCGATACCAGTCGCTGGTGGAATTTTATACCCAAATTTCGGCATCATGCTTCGTCCAGAATTTGCAGCACTTTTGATGAGTGTGTCTTCGATAATAGTTGCAGTGAATGCGGTATTGCTTAAGCGCGTCGAGAAAAATTTAATTACTGTGTGAGAAATTATAAATTAATTAATAATAAATATATGAAAAACGATACGTTAAAAGTAGGTTTAGTAGGTTTAGTATTAGGAATTATCTTAACTTTTGTTTTTGCTTCGATGTGGGGTGGCATGATGGGGTATAGGAATTCGATGATGGGGTTTTCCAATGATACGTCGCAAGGAAACCGAATGATGGGGGCAATAGATTCTCATTTTATAGAGCAGATGATCCCGCATCATGAGGGGGCGATAGCTATGGCTAAGTTAGCCATCGAAAAGTCAAAACATCAGGAAATAAAAATTCTTGCAAATGCAATAATTGAAAGTCAGACGAAAGAAATAGAAGACATGGCAGGTTGGTATAAAAATTGGTTTGGGAAAGATGTTCCGAAGGGAAGCTCAATGATGATGGGTGGAGGAATGATGTCGGGAAGCGGAATGCATATGGGCGGAGAGGAAGATATGACAGCACTCCAAACGGCATCAGACTTTGATAAGGCGTTTCTTGAGGCTATGATTCCGCATCATCAGCTTGCTCTTATGATGGTGCAAATGCTTGAAGCAGGAACTAATCGACCGGAGATGATACAGCTTGCAAAAAATATTACTGCCTCACAGTCAAAAGAAATAGAAGATATGCAGGGTTGGTATAGGGATTGGTACGGTCAATAAAATGTAAATTAGTTTTGGTGTCTTGGTAGATCAGTAAATTGTTGGTGTATGCATTCCTTCATGTATACTAATAAATATGTCTTTACGATACGGAATTATCATTGTCGTGTTCCTTTGTGTTCTTATTGCTGGGGGTCTTTTTTTGAGAGCACGGTACAGTACCCCACAAGATAGGGTTCAAGACCCTTCGGAGTTTCAGCAATATTCAAATGCAACATACGGTCTTTCATTTTTATATCCTGACAGATATGTTTTTAGTGAAATGGATATACCAGGAGGCGCGATGCGCGAACACCACGTAATCACTTTGATGCGTAAAGAAGACTTGCCTCTACCCACGGACGGAGAGGGTCCGCCTACAATCACGATTAATATCTATCAAAATAATCTTGACAATCAAACAACTGAGGGGTGGATTCGTAACACGAATGAATCAAATTTTAAACTCAGTGAAGGAAAGTTTTCATCAACAACGATTAGCACTCTGGACGCTCTTTCGTATCGATGGTCGGGTTTATATGAAGGGACGACCATTGTTCACGCGCAATCAAATTGGGTTTATACTTTTACAGTAACGTACCTAGAAATGGGCGCTCCGATCGTGCAGGACTTTGTAGCGATTCGGGATAGCGTGAGAATTGTCGAGTAATGGAGATAGTCTCAGTACAAGATTATTCTTGAATCATCCACATTTTACGCATTTTCTCGGTGACCGTATTGAGATTATGGAGCGCCTCAAGATGTTAAAAATGTAAGAGCGGAGAGACGTGAGGGATGCCACTATTTTTATTTAGGGTGATTCTCCATTACAGTCGCCCTAGTAGGTGGAGAAAAATTTGCTATTATAAAGCCATGAGCCCCAGACACGAAGTATCACGAAAAAGCCTACATTCACAGATCCAATTTGAGCATAAATGGAGTGATACGGTCGCGGATCTTTTTACTCGTTATTTTGGTACGGTTTCTTTTCTTATTTTAAATATTCTTTTTTTTGCTGTTTGGTTGGTGCTTAATACGCCAGAGTTTGGCTTTGTCCCATTTGATCCATTTCCATTTGGTTTTCTAACGATGGCGGTGTCGCTTGAGGCAATATTTCTTTCAATCATCGTGCTTATCTCTCAAAATCGACAAAGCAAAATTGCTGATATTCGGCAGAGGATAGAGTTTGAGGTAGATGTACGAGCGGAAGAAGAGACGACAAAAATCTTAAATATGCTTCATGGGCTACATAAGCACTTAGGGATAAAGACAGAAAAAGACGGAGAGCTTGAGCGCATGGAGCGTCATATGGATCTCGGGGAGATTCAACGTAGTATTGAAAAAGAAGATTAATGAGTAGGATTTTTGCATAGAGTATGAGTATGAGAAGTTTCAAAACTACCGAAGAATACATCGCTAACTATCCAAAAAATGTTCAAGTAATCTTGAAGAGGTTGAGAATTATTATTAAAAACGCTGCACCAAAGGCAGAGGAAGCGATTAGTTATGGAATTCCTACGTTTAAGTTAAATGGTAATCTCGTGCATTTTGGAGCATTTACGAAGCACGTAGGCTTTTATCCGGCTTCTTCAGGAATCAGAGTTTTCAAAAAAGAGTTAGCGGCGTATAAGACAACAAAAGGCACTCTTCAGCTTCCATTTGATAAACCATTACCTGCGGGCTTGATAAGTAAAATCGTTAAGTTCAGGGTAAGAGAAAATCTACAAAAGAAAGCGGCGAAATCTTTGGGTGGGGCGAGAAGGGTATAAAATAAGAAGATAGCGGAAGATTTTTTAATGGCATAACTTGATGATATGGAAATAAATTACATGTTGATTGCAGGAGCGACGCTTGCTCAGTTTATACTTGGCGCTTTATGGTATTCACCGCTAATGTTTGGAAAGTGGTGGATGGAAATCATGGAGGTCACTCAGATTTCAAAGGAGGAGTTAGAGAGAATGCAAAAGGCAATGATGCCTTTTTATGCTCTTCAGTTTTTTCTCACATTATTTACGACGTTCGCGTTTGCAAATTTTATGGTATATGGCTCGGCGCTTGGTATTTACCATACTGCTTTTTGGATATGGTTAGGCTTTGTGGCTCCAGTTCAAATAGGTACTGTTGTTTGGGGGAGTACGAAAAAGAAGTTTTGGATTAAGCAGATTTTTGTGATGATTGGCTATCAATTTGTAGGGATCATGTTAGCCGCATTTATTCTCTCAATGTCATGAATAGCGTTGGATATTTTGAGATACAGGCGTCAGATCTAGAGAAAGCAGTTACATTTTATCAAAATGTTTTTGATTGGAAATTTACCAAAGAAGAATCATTGCCTATCGAGTATTGCCGGATTCAGACTAATGGAATTAACGGGGGGCTTCTAAAGCGCCCTGCAAAAACGCCTCCGTCAGAATGTGGCACCAACGCATTTACGTGCTCAATAGAGGTGATGAATTTTGATGAAATAGGAAAAAAGATACTTGATAGTGGGGGACAGGTTGCATTACCAAAATTTGCAGTACCGGGTAAATGCTGGCAAGGATATTTTATCGATACCGACAATAACGTATTCGGAGTATTTCAGGTAGATGAAAATGCTCGATAAAACTACAAAAACTATCAAAAAATTAAAAATATGCAGTCGCGGGCATAAGTTTTACAAAAGTAGTGATTGTCCTGTTTGCCCA
>ERZ1292625.2962-Hain-H41-01um-R1-2962-length-14571-cov-16_pt1 | contig 14571 bp, 14 predicted proteins | sample MGYA00564400_ERZ1292625 | MGnify/ENA primary metagenome ERZ1292625 (study PRJEB36523, sample SAMEA6512639) | groundwater metagenome | collected 2019-01-08 | study: AquaDiva: Metagenomics assemblies of 32 groundwater samples | reverse complement strand
GACTGAGCTAAAATGTCCACCCACTTGGACTCGAACCAAGGACCGCGGAGATATAAGCTCCGTGCTCTAACCGACTGAGCTATGGGTGGTTGCTTTGTATAGTATAGCAAATAGGGAGTACTCGCAAGATGGTCGTGGAGGGAGCTATTCCCAATGTGTGTCCTTGTGGTCGGCGTCCACACGGGCGCGGAGGAGGGGGTGGTGCAAGATTTTGGTTGAACTCGATCTTAAATGGGTTAGGTATCTTGATTGTGGCTTCCTTGCCCATTATTTATTTGAGTAATTCTGATTGCAACTTAACCCGTTTGTTAAATTGGTTACCAAGCAAAATTGCTACAACAATCGCAATATTAAAGAACAACAACTGTATTGGGGACGCAAGTAGTACTATGTCTAGTTTTCCAACCGACAGTGCAGAGAGTCCACTTGCGACTATTCCCAGAACCCACATTATTAACGTCTCACTTTGTGGATACTTGTATGATTTCAGCACAATCATTATGGCACCAATCCCATCAGCGATAAGAACAGAAATCAGCGCCAGAAGTGGGGACGAAAGTGTTTTCCAGAGAACAATCCCAACAATGGCAAGCATAAGACAGAAGATATTGATCTTGCTTATCTCACCATGGCCGCCGTTCTTACGAAATGAGAGCCCGACAATGATTATATTGTTTACAACAAACCATCCTGCGTAAAATAGCGATGCTTGTGCACCAAGAGCAGCCTGGCTCGCAAATGAGACAACGCTTAGGATGAGAAAAATAAGCCACGCGAAACGGTGCGGCAATGTCCTCTTGTGGTAAGTGTCCCGAATATATGCCGCTGCCCCGATTGTGCCGAGTATTAGGGCGAAAATCCCATAGACATTTTCCATATATTAGAATTATATCACATAAAATTCTATGACGTAGCTCTTGTCTCGCATGTTCGCGACAGAGAATTTATTCCCAATGCATATCCTTGTGGTCGGTGTCGACACGGGCGCGGAGGAGGGGGTAGGTTGCGAGTTCGGGGTCTTGGTCGAGGAGCTCATGGGCTTCTTTGCGCGCTGCTTCAACCATCTTGAGATTTTTGATTGCTTCCATGCCGAGGTCGGAAATGCCCCACTGCTTTCCGCCGGAGAGTTCGCCTGCGCCGCGGAGCATGAGGTCGAGCTCGGCAAGCTCAAAACCGTTTTTTGCAGTGGCAAGTGCGCGAAGGCGTTTCAAAGACTGCTCGCTCGCGGTGTCGGTGAGAATGTAGCAATACGGCTGATGAGAGCTTCGCATCACACGCCCGCGGAGTTGGTGCAAGCTTGCGAGACCGAAACGCTCGGCGCCCTCAATGACGATGATGGTGGCGTTGGGTACGTTCACGCCGACTTCAATGACGGAGGTGGCGACCATGATGTGCGTGTCGCCCTTCACAAACTTCGCCATCACTTTTTCTTTTTCTGCGGGCGTCATTTTTCCGTGCATGATGTCGATTTCAAACTCAGGAAAAACATTTTTCTTGATTCGCACGGCCTCTTCTTTGACCGACTTTGCGTTGAGCGCGAGCTCTTTTTCTGGGTCGGGGGCGTCGATGCGCGGGCAGATGATATATGCTTGGCGTCCGCGCAAGATTTCCGCACGAATTTCGTTTTCCATTTTTTTGCGATTGCTTTTGAGGACGATTTCGGTTTTGACCGGCAGGCGTCCCGCGGGCATTTGGTCGAGGAGGGTGAGGTCGAGGTTTCCGTAAATAGTGAGGGCGAGCGTGCGGGGAATAGGGGTTGCGGTCATGGAAAGAAAGTGAGGGAGAATCGCGTCTTTGCGTGTGAGACTGCCACGCTGGCGTGTGCCAAAGCGGTGTTGCTCGTCGACAATGGCAAGCGCAAGGTCTTTAAACACAACGCTTTTTGAGATGAGGGCGTGGGTCCCAATGAGAATGGGAAGTTTTCCCTCGGCAACCCATTTGAGGAGCTGTGCGCGGGAGATGGGGGTTGCTTCTTTTGATTTTGTTTTTGAGGGAAACTTTTTAGCGCCACTCCCCGTGAGGAGTCCGATTTCGATGGAGGTATCTTTGAAGTATTCTATAAAACTCTTGAAATGTTGTTCAGCGAGGATTTCCGTGGGGGCCATGTAGGCGACTTGGAGTGCTCCGTGCTTGTTGTCTTTGGGTGGCGTGGTCACCACGGCGTGCGCGGCGGTCGCGGCGACGAATGTTTTGCCGGAGCCAACATCCCCCTCGAGGAGACGCGCCATGGGAGAACCTTTTTTCATGTCGGCGAAAATGTCAGCGAGGGCGCGCGACTGTGCGTCGGTGGGCGGAAAGGGAAAACGGGCGATGAAATCTTTGGTTGATGATTTTGTGGCGTCGATGACGAAGCCTTTATGGAGGAGGGTTGCCATGCGCTCGCGACGACGGGCGAGTTGCACCATAAATACTTCTTCAAATGCAAAACGCTTGCGCGCGGCGCGTGCGTCGGGTTCGCTTTGCGGTGTATGAATCCAGACGAGTGCGGTCTTGAGCGTGGGGAGGTGGTAGCGCGTGAGAATTTCTTCGGGAATGGGGTCAATGAATTTGTCCAAAATGCCGTATTCAAAAAGACGTACAGCGTGGTGATGCAAAAAGCGCGAGGTGATGCCCCGTGTCTCGGGGTAGACGGGGTAGAAAAAAGCTTGCGCGTTGCTTCCGCGCGTCGCTGTGCCAAAGAGCGAGCTCGCGCTGTCGATGGGGAGCTCTTTGGTGCGCTCGACTTCAGGGTTGGCAAGGTAGAGTGCGCCTTTGCGTTCTTCGATACGCCCCGAGAGTTTTACCATGGTGTCGGGTTCAAGAATTTTTGCAATGTACGCTTGATGAAACCACACGACTTTGAGGCGCCCCGTACCGTCTTCGATGGTCGCCTCGGTCATAGGGATTTTTTTGTGGTACGCTTTTGCGGTTTTTGCTGACACCACCCGCCCATACACCACCGCGCTTTCGCCCGCTTTGAGGTCGCGAATGAGCTTCACTTCGGCGATCGTACTGTAGCGTGCAGGAAAGTAGTAGAGCAAGTCCTCGGCGGTAGTAACACGCAGTTTTGCAAGGGCCGTTTTCTGCCCCGGTGTCAGACGAAAAATATGCGCCAGAGGGGTGGTGGGGAGGACGAGCGAGCTGGGTTTCATGCGTCTATTTTAGCATATTCGCAGATTTCGTATTCACATTCTAAACGATTGACGAAAATTCTGGGGGGGGGGTACAATTATAGTGTATTGTTCGTGCCCTTATTAAATTAACTAAACATATGAATACGGATATAACTAATCTTTTGCAGGCAGATGAGAAAGTATTTTGGCAAGGGGTTATCAGTAGAAAAGTACTCAATTTTTTTCTTTTTGTGTCACTTGTTTTCGTTTTTATTGTTGCAGGAATACTTTTTTCTCAAGACTCAATTGAGTATACATCTGGCACTGAGACCAAGCAAACGAGTGGAGCACTCCTTGCTCTTATTGTTCTTGTTGTTGGCGTTCTGGCTTCGCTTGTTGGGTATCTCCGACAAATACTTACAGAATACGTTGTCACCACAAAGCGAGTGCTGATTAAGTCGGGTCTTTTTGGTACCGATTTTCAATCTATATATTTTGAACAAATGAAAGAAGTTTTGGTAGACGTTGGGCTTATTGGGAAAATATTTAGCGTGGGCACAATTAAAATCGATACCGGGAAAACTGAAACGTACTCTACCTCTACGGGTTACGGTAATAATCAACAAACTGCTCAACAGCGCGTCGACACGAGAACGATGTACACCTATTTATCAAACATCGAAACTCCGTACGAAGTATACAAACACGTTAACGAATCAGTCTCAACCCGAAAGGAAAGTTTATATTCCGGAAGAGCTGACCAAGAACGCCTTCAGCAATTAAATAAATAAACATATCCATCACTTACATTTTATGAACAGAATTTTTCTAATCCCCGTATTGCTTGTTATTGTGGGTTTTCTTGGGTGGGTATTTTGGCAAACAAAAAACACGAATACTGATGTGCCCCCAAGCACGAATACCAAAAAAGAGATTACTGCAATTGAGACACCTTCTCAAAAAAATGAACAAAGCCAGCCATCTGGTCCTCTTGAGACGACACTGGTGGCAACTCCCGCTTCTGTGGTCTCGGGTGGTTCGACTGTGGTTGAATGGTCAGCAAAGAATGCGGATACTTGTATATATTCATCATCAAGCACACAGCTCGGCTCCGTTAAAAGTCCCCGATCGTTTCCTGGCTCTGAAACCTACAAAGGACTTACTGCTCCTTTGACGATTGAGTTCACTTGTCGTAGAGCAGATGATGGACTTTCTATAACAAAAAGCTTAGTGGTCAACATTTCTCCCGCCAAGACAGCATCTGCGCCGAAGACCGTGGGTCCAAAGCAAACATTTTTAGCGATGAGTAAGGATTTTACGGCGTTAATATTAGGCAAGGATATTAATGATGTTCAAAATGTGGTGGCACCGCTCATTAAGAGTGCTGAATTCTCAAAGTTTGTAAATAAATATATGACCGCCGATTCAGTGAAGGAATATGAATCAATGCCTGATTTGAACAAAACAATGTTCTTTATGTTTGGGTTCATGTTGGTGCTTCCCGATCCAAGTGTAACTATCAAAGAAACCATTACTGGCAGTACGGCGACATTGAGTTATACAAAAAGTGCAGGAACTTTTGGGGATAAACCGGCAACAGCTAAATGTTTAGTGAAAATGGTTCTTGAGGAAGGAGCTTGGAAGTGGGAACGCAGTCCATTCACTAACGACAATACTGTCTGCAGTGCGCAATAATTGAACCTACTCTCCTAAAAAAACCTCCCAAAAGGGAGGTTTTTTTGTAAAGTCCTATTGCGTCTCATCAGGGATAAACTTCAGCGCGACGCCGTTCATGCAGTAGCGTTTGCCGGTGGGTGCGGGGCCGTCGTCAAAGACGTGCCCGAGGTGTGCGCCCGTGTCTTTGACGAAAAATATGCGCCAGGGGAGTGGTGGGGAGGATGGGGGAGCCAGGTTTCATGGGTCTATTTTAGCATATTCTTAAGTGTGGTAGTGGTGTGAAAATTGCCTGAAAAACTTGCAAGTAGTCGCTGGGCGTGTTAGCCTTCAGTTCAGAGACCCTGATGGTTCAAATGTCGAGAGGCCTCTCGACAACATCAGTGCTCTTTTGCAGGAGATTTAGAAATGGAAAAACATTTCGGGAATGGATGTTCATTTACTGTGAATGAACATGGTCAAAGTGTTGACGAGGACGGTTTTGCAACATCTTCTGTAACATATATCACCAACAGACGCACATGCGTTTCTGTTAAGATGGGGGATGGTGATATCCGAGTCAGAAACACGGAAGATCCGACTAAGTTGTCTTTGGCTTTTTCTCATGAAGAATGGTCGGCGTTTGTCGCTGGCGTGAAAAAAGGTGAATTTGACCCACCACGGTAAAATTCCCTGCATATACCCCTACCACAGTTTATTTGCTATGGTGGGGGTATTTTTAAAATATGGAACTAAAAATAAAATCCAAAAAACTAAAAGGTAAATTCATCTACGCAGACATTGCAGAGCACAAAGATGCTACCGTTCTCGTAGTGTTTTTGAGCGGGCTTTCGGGGAGTAAAGAGCTCCCTCTTTTTGAGCGTGCGTCAGCGGAGTTTGTAAAAAATGGTTTTAGTACCCTGAGGTTAAATTTTTGTGGAGATGAAGACGACAAACAAAAGTACCCAAACGCGTTTGAGCTTTCAGAAATCTCTTTTTCGGTTTATGTCGCAGAATTAAAAAATATTCTCGATTCTGTTGGTAAAAAATACACCAGCATTGTACTCGTTGGGCACAGCTTTGGCACACCTGTTTCCATTATGTTTTTGAAAAAGTACAAAAAATATACTTCCAAAACACAGCTTATTATTTGGGATCCAACTCTTCTGCCATGGAAGAAGGAGTGGATGGAAGAAGATTATATTTTTAATACGGATAAAAAACTTTATATTAGCAAGCACAACAAGAAAGAAGTAGTAAATAAGATTTTTTATAAAGAATGCATTTGCATAAAAAACACGACTGAGACTTTACAATCATTTGAGAAGGGCGTTTGTATTGTTGCTGCAGAAAAAGGTGCGCATGATGATGCCAAAAAATATTTTGCAAAACTACGCAACAAAAAATCTTCAACCCTCTCTATTATCAAAGGCGCAAACCACCTGTTTGATGGTAAGCGTGTTCAAAAAGAGCTGTTTGAGAAGACACTTGAGTTTTTGAAAAAGAAAGTTTAGTTTCAAGGGTGCCCCCTATTTTTTTCGCAAGATTTCTCGTTTCTTTGATATTTACCCCAACCTCTTGCTCCAAACAGAAATATCACTACTGCACCTCGTCGGGGATGAATTTCAGCGCGACGCCGTTCATGCAGTAGCGTTTGCCGGTGGGTGCGGGGCCATCGTCAAAGACGTGTCCGAGGTGCGCGCCCGTGTCTTTTGAAATAACCTCGATGCGTGGCGTGAAAAGCGAATTGTCTTCCACGAAGATAACATTTCCTTCGATTGGTTTCGTAAAGCTAGGCCAGCCAGTGCCGGAGTCGTACTTGTCTTCAGAACGATAAACGGGGAGCCCGGTGTCGGCGGTGACAAATGTGCCTTTCCGGTGCTCATTGTTGAGTGGGCTTGAATAGGGACGCTCGGTGCCTTTTTCATACATGACGTTGTAGGCCTCGGGCGAAAGCTTTTCTTTTATGGAAATAGGAATAGTGGGCGCGCTTTCGGTCTTCGTACTTTTTTGAGGAGTCGCGGACAAGGCGAGGTATGCCCCAAGAATGACGACGGTCCCTATCGCAGCAAACGTAAATGCGGTGCGTTGATTCATGTTGGATAGTATAGCATGAATGTAAAGTCGAGTGTACATGAGGGTGTTTTCAGAGGTCGTCATGTGAACGTTTCCTTGACACCTACCCCCCCCCGTTGTGCTAGTATCGGGGCTGGTCAGTTCTTTTAAAAGGAGGTGGTTATGGAAACTTAGCACAACATGAAATTCATTTTGACACTTTGTCGATTAACTTAATATACAACCCAGGAGTTACTTATGAGACCCGCAAAGGTTTTGCTGTTGTCATTATGGCTTATTGTACCAATCGTTTCTTTTGCCGCACCGCCCGTTTCGGAGCGGATTAAAGATGCAGAGGAAACATTCGGGCAAGTTTTGAAAAACACGCCCGAGAAGGAAATCCGAGCGGCGGCATTTTTCACCAACGACATGTCCTTGGAAAATGTGCGCGCCGCATTCGGCAAGAGCCCTCTCGTGGTCAAAGGTTTTCGCCATGGGACACAGTCCTACAGTGGTGGCTATTCTCTGAAACAAGGTGAAACATTGGACGAAGCGATAGCGAGTTACTCTCGCGACCATTTGTTTTTCTTGCAAAAGAGAATGGAGATTGAAGACCAGGCTCTCGCGAAAGAAACCAACAATGATCTGCGCAAAGCAATGGCAGACCATCGTAAAGAAGCCGATCAAATGGAAGCCGATTTTAAAAAGAACGGCATTCGCGTGGTTGGTGTCGAGGTGGCGGGGCGTGCGCGCGATGTGCAGGACTTTAAAGAGAAAAACTCCTTTGTCCGCGTTATTGAGCTCACGGAGCGCGGGAAACCCCAATCGGCAATTGTTCCCCAACGTTGAAAAGGAGAGGTGAGATGAGTAATTTCATGAGAGTGATGTTTGTCCTGTGTGCCACGTTTGTGTTGGGGATGCAGAATGCCTCGGCCTCAAGTGTGAGTTGCACAAATGCAACCGATACTCAGTTTGTTCCAAGTTGGGGGCGGGTTGAAGTTGGCACTGATCAATATTCTCGTTACATTATCCAGTATATGTATTGGGATAAGATACAGAGGATGCAGTGGCTCGGCACTAATGGAGATAGTACTTTTGAGCCTGATGCTTGGTTTTATAATTACGGGGATCAAGGGGGTCTTGCTTATGGCTTGGCACCAGCGGGGTATTGGTATTCGGACTTACCTGCACCGTACGTTGATACACAATTTGAGGATCAGTTCACGGTTGGCTTAAATCAGTATCTTGAACTCAACGAGACTGCAGTTACTGTTGGTTCCGGTTGGGCTGTTTTAATAAACCCAGCAAAAGTTTATATTACAGTTACACGGATGACGAGCGGTAGGGGTAGTTCCGGTTGGGTCAAGCTTTCTGCTCAGCGTGGCAGGCAGGTTCCTGCAACTTGTATGACCACATGGTGCTCTTTTGGTTGTGATACAAATAACAACTATCAGACGATTCCATTTGCGGACCACTTTACGATTCCCGGTTGTCAGCAGTACAATTGGTTGTGGGATATTACTGTAAGGCGCACTTGCTAAATTTACCTTTTTTCACTCCTTTAATAAATAATATTTACAATTTGTAACCCTCCATGTATGATTACAGGGAGGGTTATTTTTTAAAAAACTAAAAACTATGTTCACACTTTTCTTTATCATTTTATTTCTTATTGTTCTCGCGTTTCTTGCGATTAAGATTATGCAGACGTTGCAGGCAAGGGGCAGTGTGCTAAAAGTCCTTATGTTGATCATTGTTTTTGCCACACTCTTTACTGTGAGTTCTACCTCTTGGACAAGAGATACTACCTATAATGTGGCAATCGTAAAACCTCTTGAATATGGCTGGCCAATTTCTTTCTATTTTTTAGATCATCCTATGAAAGAAGTATGGCAAGCACCGATGGTTGTTTGGAGTAATTTTTTTGTAAGCGTCTCGATTAACGCAAGTTTGTGGGGAGGAATATTTTTTCTGCTAGCAGTTTCCCTCCGGAAGAGGAAAGTTGTGATTAAGCCGTCTTCATTTAAATATTTTTTAATGACCCTTGTTATATTTATTTTGATAATGATAGTTTCAATTTTTGTTAGCAAGGCGATACGTGTGTGGAAATATCCCGGGATGGAAAATCCTGTTACCTTGCCAGTAAATTTTTCTAACCCTTCGTATGATGCGGTACAAAATAGCACTAATATTAAGCTTTAAAACTTTGTGATAATAAAATTCTTTAGCTTCTCGAAAAAATACTTTTTCCCTATTCTTGCACTGAGTTTAGTTTTTGTTTTGTCGTCTATTTTGTGGACAAGTGGCATACATCACTATCAGGACACCAAGGCTTATATTAATCTCGGATTCCCTTTAGATTTCTACTCTCAAGATCACTCTCAAGAAGATACATATTTTATGACAAAAGATATCAATGAGGGGTTTATGATGAGTTCTAATACTTCGTACCCAGCATATTTTTACTGGCATTTGTTTTTCCCAAGCATGGCAATCATGCAACTTGTGTTTTCTGTTGTATTTTTTCTCGTTTATTCAATATTTCCAAAAACTCAAAAATTCTTCAGATTTCTTTCGGTAAAAAATATTCTCATAGGGCTTTTGCTTTTTTTCGCAGCAACTTTTATATATGTTTTTGGTCCGTCAATATCGGCGGGCGGAGAGATTCCAGTACGAGTATCGCCCGAGATGTCTGTTCCTGTACGGTTGCCGCCAGGTGTCACAACTCCAAAACCAAGTGAATTGTCTCCTGTTAAATTAAATCAGTAACTTTTCGTACCCGATTACAAAAAAGGTTTTCGTTTACGTTAAAATTTCGTACTTCAGGAGCGGGATTGCGTCATTGGGCAGAAGAATCTCTTCAAGGAATTTTCCGACATTTTGCTCAATGATTTTTTTGGAGGCAAGATTGCCTTTTGAGCAGGTTACTATGAGCTCATGTATGCCAAGTTTGTTTGCTTCAGCAATGCCGAGCTTGAGAATGTTAAAACCATATTTTTTGCCGCGTTCTGATGGACGTATCTCGTAATAGATGTGACTTGCAGCTTCAGGAACCCTACCACTTGGTTTGTGTCTGATTTGTATTTTGCCGATATATTTTTCACCATCAATCAGCCAAAATTCGCTTCGAGCAACTTCACGTTGTACTAAATTTTTTCCCTGTGCAGCATCCTGCATGTGGTTGATAGAGTTGTCGATATTTTTGATTTCAAATTCTATGTGTTCAGGAAAAGGGGAGTCCTCTAGAAATTCCTGGAGAGCCTGCACGTAGCTCTCTTTGTAGGTAGAGCTTGGTTTTAGTAGAATCGGAGATTTCATGAGTGTTTGGTGTTTTTGTGAAATTATTCCCCCGCGCCGATTTCTTTGAGGAATGCTTTGTTTGAGGGGGTGCGGCCGAGGAAGGATTTGACGAGGGAGAGTTCGTCGCGACTACCACCCATTTCGAGGATGAAGCGTTTGTAGTCGGCACCGGTTTTTTTGTTGAGCACGCCTTCGGTTTCAAAACGGGTGAACATGTCGGCGGCGTAGACGTTGGACCACATGTAGCCATAGTAGCCGGCGTCGTAGCCAGAGAGGTGTCCAAACCCCGCAGGGAAGATGGATTTGGGTGGCAAGGTAATGCCTGCGTCACGTTTCACCATGTCGCGATAGAGTTTTGCGGGTTCCTTTGGTTTGCTTGTGGTGTGGAGGGCGAGGTCGAAGCGTGCAAAGATGAGTTGGCGCAAGGTGGTGTAGCGGAGGAGGTGACGCTTGCTGGCGAGGAGGTTGGCAAGGAGGTCTTTTGGAAATGGTGCGCCGGTTTGCCAATGTTGTGAAAGAAGCGCGAGCGCTTTTGGTTCCCATGCCCAGTGCTCGAGCATTTGGGATGGTGCCTCGACGAAGTCCCACGAGGTGTTGTAGCCGGATTGTGCAGAATAGCGCGCGGTGGTAAGGGTGAAGTGCATGATGTGGCCGAATTCGTGGAGGAATGTTTCCACTTCGCCGTGCGAGAGGAGTGAGGGATGCGTGGTGGATGGTTTGGTGAAGTTGGCGACCATTACTGCGAATGGTGCGGTGTAGGTGTCTCCGTGGTATGAAGTTTCGCGTCCGGCAATCGTACCCATTGCGCATGCGTGGCCGTACTTTTCTTCGCGCGGGTGGAGGTCGAGGGCAAAGTAGGAGAGAATCTCGCCCTTTGGTGTTTTGACCGCATAGAGCGTGACGTCGGGGTGCCAAAGGGGGAAGCTTTCGAGTTTTTCAAATTGTACACCAAAGAGTGTGCCGTAGATACTCATAGTGCCCGAAAGGACGCGCTCGAGAGGGAAGTAGGGGCGCACCTCCTCACTATCCAGGTGGAAGCGACGCTTTTGGAGCTCGTGTCCGTAGTAGGAAATATCGTGTTGATGAAATGTGGCTTTGGGGTTGCTGGTCATTTCACGTTTGAGTGCGTGGAGTTCGGTGAGGTCGTTTTTCCCAGCGCGCGAAACTTTTTTCAACAGCCCTTCAAGAAAGGTGTGCACGCGTGCGGCGTTTTTCGTCATGCGCGTCTCGGTTTTGTAGTCGGCGTGGTGTTTGTAACCCAAAAGTTTTGCGTGCTCGGCGCGAATTTTGAGCATGTCCGTAAGAACCTTCATGTTCTTTAATCCACCTTTTTGGAGCGACTTCTCAGAGAGCTCTTTGCGCTTTGGTTCGCTTTGTGCGAGCTCCATAAAGGGGATGTAGTCGGGGTAGGCGAGGGTGATTTTTGCTCGGCCGTCTTTGGTGCGCTTGAGACCTTGAATATAGTGTGCAGGGAGTCCAGCAAGTTCAGCGTCAGTTACAAGAATGTAATCGTCGTACGCGTTGATGTTGTGGCGGAAATTATTTTCGAGCTTGGCGAGTTGTTGCTCGAGTGCTTTGACGCGTTTTTGTTTTGCGGGAGGCAGATCAAAACCCATACGCTTGTATTCCAAAAAGATGTCGTGAAAGAGTTTCTTGTCTTCGGGGTCGAGGGTCTTTTGTTCTTTTTTCCATGCGCCCGATTCGTAGCTTTTGAGTGCGTGCCAGATCGCTGGGTCGCGGGCGAGTGCAATGAGTTTGTTCTCAATGACTTCGATTGCTTTTTTTGCCGCGTCGCGGACCGTTTTTTCGGGTGAGACGTTCTTGAGGAGCTCAATTTTGAGAATGGTGTCGGTCGCCGTGTTGCCCCCAGACTCCAGGAGTGCAATCGTGTTTTCAAAGGAGCGCTCGGCGTCGGGTATTTTTTTGACAGCAGTAATACCTGCTTTTTTTTCGGCAATTATTTGCGGAACTAATTTGGTAATATCCTCGGCGGTCCATGTTGCCCATGCGAAGTCTTGAGGTGTGTACGGTGTTCTTTTCATGGGTGTATTGTACCCGAAAGCCCCCGAAATGCCAAAACAAAGTTTTGGCATTTCGGGGGCTTTCGGGTACCTCGTTTTCCTCTTACACTGCGCGGTACACCACGAGACTTATGAGGGCAAATCCAATGGCGGCGTAGAGAAAATATTGTCCAAGGGTAAGAAAGAGGAGAGTGCCCGTTATTGCATATAGCAGAAGCGCACCGAGTCCGAGTGATTGCGCAATCATTTTTAATTTGCCGGAATTTTCTGCTTGAATAATGGTGCCGTAATAATGTTTGCGTACATAGGCGCTTACAATGAGAATGAGGTCGATGGCAATAATGGTGATGACGATACCCCAGTCGAGATAGCGGGGGATAATGATGGCAGCTGCCATAGCAATAAGGAGTTTGTCGGCGAGCGGGTCGAGCATTTTACCGGTATTGGAAACGAGGTTTCTGGTGCGTGCGATCGAGCCGTCTACTGCATCAGAAAATGCGGATAGAAAGAAAAGGGGGAGTGCGATGGTGTATTGTTCTGTCCACAAAAAATAGCCAATAAAGGGGACGCTCATCATGCGGAGTGTTGAGATGATGTTTGGGGTAATCCATCTTGGAATAAAAGGAATGAGTATTTTCGCCAAGATTTGGTCGGTGAGAGTAAGTTTTTGGGGCATGGATACTATTATATAGTATTGGTGGCAAAATGCCCTTAAATATGATACTGTGGGTGCATCTTGTGGCGTGCCGCAAGCCTGTTTACTACAAGGAATATTGGAGACGTGTCAGAGTGGTCGAACGTACCTCTTTGCTAAAGAGGCAGGGTGTAAAAGCCCTCGCGGGTTCGAATCCCGCCGTCTCCGCCAAAAAACGAAATCGGATTTTAGAGCCGAAATGGGGTCGCGCCGAAGGCGCGACACTAATGAATTCCCCCCGCCGAATCCAGAATCCAAAAGGGTTTTCCACGCTCCGCGTGGCTCAAAAAGGAGTGTTCGATCTTTGATTTCAAAGTTCGAACCGACTTTTTGGAATTCCCGAAGTATTTCTTCGGGAATTCCCTCGTTTGCCAATTCCATATTGTATATATTGGCTTTTAGAAATTTTTCCGTAAGTTCGAACCGATTATGAGATTTTTTCTCAAAAGCGGATAATTTCTCTTTGAGAAGCTGTTTTTGGTTCATTAAACGATTTTTAGAATCACGATATTCTTCCAATGATAAAACATTTTCTAAATATAAGTTCATCAACTTTTCAACTTTTGAATCCAAAAGAGAAATTTCATCTTTTGTTTTTTGAGAAAAAATCTCACTCGATTGATTTTCTGATTGTCGGTCTTTCTCATTTTCGACAATCATCCAATTTGCCCAATCGAGTGGCAAAGAAACTTTTTTGATACTTTCTGTAATTTGAGAAGTGATGAGTTCCTCACGGACATACTTTTGCAAACAAGGATTTTTCCGTTTAGTACATCGCAAATAGTTATGACCTTTTTGTTGCTCGGTGGTAATGAAGCAACCACACTCTCCGCAACGGAAAAATCCGCGATAGATATATGGTTTCAAACCTTTGGAATGCGGTTTAGATTTTCGGCTCATCACTTCTTGAACAGAATCAAAAAGTTTCTTTGTGATAATCGGTTTGTGCTTTCCTTCGTAAATTTCACCACCATAGCGAAGTAGTCCGCAAAAAATCGGGTTTCTCAATATGTCGTGAATATTGGAAATGGAAAGCACTTGCTCTTTTTGTGAACGAAATCCAAGTTCGGTTACTAATTCCCTAATTTGTCGGAGGGTATATTTACCACTAGCATAGGCCTCGAACGCTTTAACAATGTAGTGTGAGCGTTCAGGGTCGGGAATGATAACTTTATTCACTTTGTCGTTTAGATATCCGAGAGGAGCGTTTCGAGGCCAAATACCGTCCTTCAGTTTATTACGATGACCTCGTTTAATATTCTCCGACAAATTATCGACATAGTACTTGGATTGAGAGAACGCTATCGAGAGCATGAACTTTCCTTGCGGTGTTGGATCAAACCAAAAAGTTGGAAATTTCATTTCCATAATCACGCCAGTATCAACGAGATAAATAATTTTTCCACCATCAACGCTATTTCTCGCAAGTCTATCGGGATGCCATGCCAAAATACCAGACGCTTCGCCTTTTTCCATGCGAGATATCATCTCGCCAAATATAGGGCGACCTGGTATTTTGGCTGTCTGCTTTTCGACAAAGACATCAACAATTTCTAGTTGTTCTTTTTTCGCCAGTTCGTGAAGTTCCGATAATTGGTCACCGATACTTCTAACTTGCCTGTCTTTGTCGTCAGTGGACTTGCGAGTATATATAAAAAACTTTTTGGTTTGATTATTCATATTTTTGTATTGGCAAACGAGGAGCCACGCGGAGCGTGGAAAACCCTTTTGGATTCTGGATTCGGCGGGGGGAATT
>ERZ1292625.2567-Hain-H41-01um-R1-2567-length-16467-cov-12_pt1 | contig 14572 bp, 14 predicted proteins | sample MGYA00564400_ERZ1292625 | MGnify/ENA primary metagenome ERZ1292625 (study PRJEB36523, sample SAMEA6512639) | groundwater metagenome | collected 2019-01-08 | study: AquaDiva: Metagenomics assemblies of 32 groundwater samples | reverse complement strand
GATTGGCTTTTAGAAGAATTAAGCTTTATAAATCCAAAATTAATAGTCTTTCTTGGTAGGCATTCTATGAATGATTTTTTTCCTCTTGAGAGAATTTCAGCAATACATGGAAAACTTTTAATTAAAAAATTTAATAAAATAAACACAAAATATTTCCTGCCACTTTATCATCCGGCCGCGGCGCTTTATAACGGCGGAATGAGAGAAACCCTCACAGAAGATTTCAAAAAGATTCCTAAAATTTTAGAAAAAATTGAGAAAGACGAAAAACCTGAAATAAAAATAGAACAAAATAAGCTTTTTTAAATATCAATCTCGGCTAATTTAGCATTTGATTGAATGAAAGATTTACGAGGCGGGACTTCAGAGCCCATTAAAATATCAAAAACTTTATTGGCTTCTTCAGCATCTTCAATCTCAACTTTTTTGATTATTCTATGCTCTGGATCCATAGTTGTCTCCCAAAGCTCTTCAGGATTCATTTCTCCGAGACCTTTATAGCGCTGAATATGCACTTTTGAAGATTTCTTTTTCATTTCTTCTTCACCTTCTTCTTCAAAGGCAATTTCATCTTCTAAATTTTGTATTTCACTTACATCAGCACCCTTGCCAATAATTTTAGTTTTTTCTTCATCTGAATACGCATAATTAATTTCTTTTCCTTTTTTAATTTTATAAAGTGGAGGTTGAGCAATATAAATATATCCAGCTTCAATAACTTGTTTAAAATATCTATAAAAAAGAGTCAGTAAAAGCGTGCGAATATGCGCGCCATCAACATCAGCATCGGTAGCTATAATTATTTTATGATAACGCATTTTTTTAATATCAAAAGTATCTCCAATAGAAGCGCCAAGCGCGACAACTAAAGATTTTATTTCTTTAGACGCAAGCATCTTATCAATTCTGGCTCTTTCAACATTTAAAATTTTTCCTTTCAAAGGAAGAATAGCTTGAGTGCGCCTGTCTCTGCCTTGCTTAGCAGAACCGCCTGCAGAATCTCCCTCCACAAGAAATAATTCTGACTCACTGGCATCTTTAGTCTGACAATCGGCAAGTTTTCCCGGAAGCGTCATTCCCTCTAATGCGCCTTTTCGCAAAACTGAATCTTTGGCTGCTTTAGCTGCTTTTCGCGCTTTTAGGGCTAAAATTGACTTATTAATTATAGATTTTGCCTCGTCTGGATTTTCCTCCAGAAAACTAGCAAATGCTTCACTAAATACAGTTCCTACTGCCCCTTGGGCTTCCATAGAACCTAATTTGGCTTTTGTTTGTCCTTCAAATTGTATTTCCCTAATTTTTACAGAAATAACGGCAGTCAGACCCTCTAGTACGTCGTCTCCCGTAAATCCTCCTTCGGATTCTTTCATCATTTCATTTTTCTTACAATAAGTATTCAGCGTTCTGGTTAGCGCAGTTTTAAAACCAGTCACGTGAGTTCCACCCTCGGCTGTATAAATATTATTGGCAAAAGGAATTATGCGGTCAACTATATCATCAACATACTGAAGCGCAATTTCAACATTAACATTATCTGATTCTTTATTGACATAAAAAATATTATTTTGGACTGGCTTTTGAAATTTATTATAATATTTAATAAGTGAAGTAAGTCCGCCTTCAAAATAAAAAGAGGTTGAAGGCAATTCAAGTCCTAATTCCCTAAAATAAAAAAGACTTGAATCATCAATTTTGCCTTCATAATTTCTTGCATCAATTATTAAAATTTTTAATCCTTTGACCAAATATGCTTGTTGACGAATGTGATTTACAACAGTGTTCCAATCAAATTTAATACCTCCATCTTTTGGCCCTTCTTTAGCGATAAATATTTCTGAATCTGGTTCAAAAGTTACAATAGTGCCTTTTAATTTTGATGAAGCTACTTTTTTTACTGCAGCTTTTTTCTTGCCGCGAGAATATTCTTGAATATACTTACCGCCATCTTTATGCACTTCAACCTTGCAATAAACAGAAAGAGCATTAACAACAGATGCGCCAACTCCGTGAAGTCCGCCAGAAACTTTATATCCTTCTCCTCCAAATTTTCCTCCAGCGTGAAGCGTTGTCATTACAGTTTCCAGCGCGGAGACTTTTGTTTTTTTATGAATATCTACAGGAATACCTCGGCCATTATCGGCTACCCTTATGCGGTTATTAGCTAAAAAAACAACTTCAATGTCATCACAAAAACCACCCATCGCTTCGTCGCGCGAATTGTCAAAAATTTCCCAGACTAAATGATGAAGCCCCTCTGGGCCTGTAGTGCCAATATACATTCCTGGACGCCTTCTAACCGGCTCAAGACCCTCAAGAACCGATATGTCTGAAGCGTTATAATGATGCCCGTTTATTACTTCCCCGCCTTTGGACGGGGTAAACTTTTTTTCTTTTTCTTTAGCCATTTTTGTAAAAATTTAATTTTAAAAATATTTACCCGCCTTTTGGCGGGAAAGCAAAAACACCATTTTTGCTTAACATATTATATCATAAAAGAGAGGAAAAAACTAATTTTTTAACGTAATTCCCATCTTGAATTTTCCCTTATTTTATGGCTTATTTTGGTCATTATAATGTTCACTTCGTCGTCAGTCAGAGTTTTTTCATACGATTGAAAAATAAGTCTAAAAGCATATGAGGTTTTGCCGTCTTTTGTAAATGAATCAAATATATATGGCTCTCGAACTAATAATTCTGTGGCATTATTTTTTAGTAATTTTTTGAGTTCTTCAGAACTTTCTCCTTTTGGAACCCATACAGCAACATCGCGAGTTATAAACGGATAAATTGACCAGGGTTTAAAATTTCTAGAATAAGAATTTTCTTCAGAAGAGACTTGGGAGCGCGACGGCGCGAGCACGAGGAATTTTTCAGCAGAAAAATATCCGTGCTCTTCTGAAGAAGAATTTTTATGAAAGAAATTTTCTAAATTCATTTCTTTTACTCCTTTTTTATCCCCATACGCAACATGCATTTCTTCTTTATCTTTTAAAAATACGGTTCCAATTTCAAAAATTTTTATTTGTTCCATTTCCAAAAGTGGAGCATTAAGTTGATTCAATTTTAAACTTTCTTTTAACCCATCACTTAAGTTAGTTCTTAAAAACTTTTTATCTGAAGCTGATGACAGCACCTCAACCTCGCCTGTATTGCAAAATGCATAGGTCATTATCTCTGAATATCCATCATTTAAAAGTTTATTTCTAGCCCAAAGAATTTTATAAAAAGTTTCATTTATTTTAGGCTTAAAATTAATTTTGGGAATTTGGGGAGAAATTTTTTCATATCCTAAAATTCTTCCAACTTCTTCAACCAAATCATGAGGTCCGCTAATATCAATTCTTAAATAAGGAACTTTAATTTTAAATTCATTTACACTTTTTGAAAATTCAAAATTTAATCTTTTCCAAACACCTTCAATTTCTTCTTTTAAAAAAGAAGTGCCTAAATGTTTGTTAATATAATCAACGGAAACAGAAACTTCTTTTTGTTCTGCCTTGGTTGGATATATATCTATAATTTCTTCCACCTCTACTTCATTTAATTCCCAAATTAAATCAGTAATCGCATTCATTGTTTTTTCGCAAAGTTCAGGACTTATTTCATTTTCATATCTTTTGACTGCCTCTGTAAAAATATTAAATTGTTTAGAAGTCTTTCTAATGGCAATAGAGTTAAAATTAGCCACCTCTATTACAATGTTTTTTGTATTACTATCAACTTCAGCTTTAGTTCCCCCTTTTATGCCTGCTATGGCAAGCGGGTTTTTTTCATCTGCTATTATTAAATCATTTGACTTTAATAAAATTGATCTAGTCTTTACTAAATTACCAATCTTTTCACTACCTAATAAATCAATAGATTCTCCTGTGGTAGAATTTCTTATTATTATTTTTTGACTTTCCAGTTTGTCTAAGTCAAAACAATGAATCGGCTGGCCTAAATCAAACATAATAAAATTAGCCGCATCAATAATATTGTTTATTGATTTCTGTCCTATTGCATTTAATTTTTCCTTCAGCCACTTCGGACTTTCACCAACTTTTACATTTTTTACCACTCTACCCATATAACGAAGACACCTATTATCTTCTATTTTAATTTCCAGTTTAGTCGGTTTCGGCTCGAAAATTTTATATTTTTTTTCCTTTATTTTAAGATTAAAAATTGCTGAAATTTCTTTTGCAATTCCCCAATGAGAAAGACAATCATGCGCCCTATCTGGAAGAACTTTAATATCAAAAACCGTATCATTTCCCGCTTTTTCAATTGATTCCACTTCAAAAGAATGAAAAATAATACCCTCAGAAATTTTTTCTATTTCCGGAAGTTCTTCTTCAAAATAATTTTGCAGCCAATTATAAGAAATTTTCATCCCAGTACTAAAATTTTAATTAATAATCTTTATCTTCATGTCCCGTAATCAAAAATTTAGTACGGGACAGGTGTTTTAAAATTGATTAAGTCTTAAATCTCCCTGATAAAAAAAGCGAATATCTGAAATATTAAACTTGATTCTTGCTAATCTATCCAAACCAAAACCAAATGCAAAACCTTGATATTTTTCAAAATCAATTCCGCAGTTTTTTAAAACATTCGGATGAACCATGCCAGCGCCTAAAAGTTCCATCCATTTTCCATCATACTTCACATCAACTTCAAATCCTGGTTCAACGAAAGGAAAAAAACTCGGGCGAAGACGAATTTCCGTATTTTCTCCTAAAAATCTTTTAAAAAATTCAAGAAGCACCCATTTCATATTGGCAACATTTATATCTTTGCCAATCATTAATCCTTCTAACTGATAAAATTGCATTTCATGTCCAGCATCCGTTGATTCATTGCGAAAAACTTTTCCGGGAACAACTATTGCAAAAGGAGGTTTTTTCCCCTCTTTTGCAAATTTTTCCATAAAATGAATTTGGGTGTTAGATGTATGAGTACGCAAAACATATTCAGGCCTATTCTTTATAAAAAAAGTATCTTGCATATCGCGAGCTGGATGATCTTTTGGAACATTAAGCGCGTCAAAATTATGCCAAACATCTTCAAGTTCTGGTCCTGTGGCAACTTCAAAACCTAAATCAGTAAAAATCTTTACAGCTTCATTTATAACTATAGAAAGCGGGTGTTCTTTTCCTTTTTTAATTTCTTTATCCATCCCGTACGAAATAGGACGCGTACGCTTACGCTTGTTCGTCCTTTTGGTTATTTATAATATATTTAATCAATTTCATAATTTTGTTTATTTCTATGCGTCCCGTACGAAGTCTTGCTAATAAAGTTTCGTAATGTACGATAAGTTAATTTACTAATGTTGCATAACTTTGTACGGGATGCGTCCGCGATTTCGTTCGGGATCCATTTTTTACATTCCTCTTAATTTTAAATTGCACCTATGTTCATTAGTACATTCTAAAGTAAATTCATTGCCTAATTTATCATTAAGATGAATTTTATTATCTTCGCTGTGGATGGCTTCTTCGTAATATGCTTTCATTTCTTCCTTTCTTTCTTCCGCTTTTAAATATTTTACAAAATCCTTAACCCGTTCATGAGATTCGTCATAAGAAATATGAATATTGTGAATAGTTGTATCAGACATATAAAAAATTAATTAATCTATAATAACTAAAATATATCACAAAAATAGGCTTTTTTCAATTTCTAAATAATTTCGTTTAAATGTTTCCAGATTGCATACATTGCATATGTATCAAGCTTGCAATAAGTTTTAAGGTGTTCAATTTTTTCTAATGTTTCCTCTTTAGAATATTCATTTCTAACAATTTTATTCCAAGTATCCGAGGCAGTACCCCCTTCTTGTATGTCTAATACCTTATAAGATAATTCCGGAGCAAGGACAGGTAAAATATATTTAATTGATGTTTTGCCTTTAAATTTGGGATGAACATAATGTTGCTCGGAAAAAATATCCATTAGGTCAATAATCCGAGAATTAATTTCTTCCAAAAATGTTTTATGCTCTGGATTTCTTTTAATAAGGTCTTTATTTCTCCCCATTTCAAAACTTTTAGACCAAACTATTATAGAACCCTTATTGGGCAATTTTTCTTTGAGAGCTGAAATAAATTTTTCATCCGGGTTTTTATTTTCCGTAAAAATAAATTCTGCATGTTTTGGCTCTTTATTTTTATCTTCAGCAATATGCAAAGAAAATTGAAATGGTATTTGATTAAAAGGACTATAGCCTGTAAATCTTGGAATTCCAGCCGCAAAAGTTTCATAATCTAGAAAAGACACGGGAAAAGAAATAATATTTAAAAAATTAATGATTTCTTCCTTGTTGATAAATACTTTATCTAATTGAGTTGCCGTAACCTGATTTCTTTGTTTTTCACTCAAGGAAAATTCATTCGGCACATCTTTAATAAGAAAAATACTGCTGTCTATTAATTCTTCTAGTTTCTTTTTTGACATCCCAATTCGAGAAATATCATGAACACTATAATCCGGTATTTGCGGGTTTGAATAAGAAAAAGTCGTGCAAAGGGAACTTCTTCCACGCGTGATGCATTTGCACGAACCAAACGGCTCTTCTTTTGAAGCCAGAAATTTTTGCGCGATTTTCATTTCTTCTTCAACAATATTAACTATTTCCATAACTTTTTCCGTAAAATCTTCTTTAGTAAAAAGTTGTTTTAAATCAAGGTCAAGTTGGCGAACATATTCGCTATTAAGCCTTGTTAAATATAATTTACCAATTGGAACACCTAATTTTTTAAGAATTATGTATTGAAAGGCAATATCATAAGTATAAAGTTCATCTTTTGCTTTTTTATTTTCACCGCTATTTGAAGCTTTAACTTCATATAAATCATAAACTTTAGAAGCTGAATTCCATACCAAAATGTCACAAATTGTTTTATATAAATCTGTTTTAAATACCGGCTGATATATCACAGGTGTCGGGGATTTTATGAGTTGCATTGTTTCTTCTATGGCATCACGATTAGCAATTAAAACACCTTTTGGAAATAGTTCTCTAGCCAGAATATCAATTTCGTTACCGGTTTCTATTATTCCTTGGTCAAAAACAGATAGTGGTTTTGCAATATATATATCTGGCTTGTGTATTTTAAGCCAAGCATTTTTTGCGCAGTCTTTATATATAAGATAATCTGTTTTTGTTAATTTCATATATTTTTTTATTTCCTATTCAGTTGTTTTGCCGTCAAAATGTTCTTCTTGAGATTCAGCTTCTTGTTTTGTTTCCCTGATTACTCCATCTATATGTTCAGCTGGAGAATAGATAGTATATAATTTTAATTTTTCAGTAGTGGAAGTATTTATTACATTATGACGCGCGCCGGCAGGCACTATTGCCACATCGCCATCTTTTATATCATACTCGCTTTCATCAATAAAAACTTTTCCCATACCCTCTTCAAATCTGAAAAATTGGTCACGGTCAGAATGAATTTCAAATCCTATTTCTTCTTTTGGCAAAAGGCTCATTAACACAAGCTGGCTGTATTTTGCCGTATAGAGAACTTTTCTAAAATTTTCATTTTCTAAACTATCTTTTTCAATATTTGTTTTATATCCTTTCATCCCGTTAGAAGCAGGTCGCGGTCTTAATTAATTTTTAAATTTATAATACCGTGCCGACTTTAATTAAATTTTTTAATAATTTTCCCATCATAAACCGTGACCGCGGCTTTTAACGGGATTCATAATTCTCTAAAAGAAAATAAATTTATTTATAGCGCTTCGGTAAACTCTGTATGGCTTTGGTCCAACAAATGCTTTGTCATTTATAAAAATAGTTGGTGTACCATAAATATTTGTTTTGTTTAGTTCTTTAACTTGATTTTCTACCGCTTTTTTTGTTTTAGCGCTATTTGCGCATTCGTTAATTTTTTTTACATCAAAATTAAAACTTTCTAAAATTTTATTGGCATTTAGTTTATTAAGGACAAAATTTTTGTCGGCTGTAAATAAATAATTATTAAAATCCCAATATTTGTCTTGATAATCTTTATATACGCAATATCCTATATCCGCTAAAAATGTGGTATCGCCCTTGGCCGGATAGTGGGCAAAAACATAATTTGCTTCTTTATTTTTTATTAATTTTTGAATATCGGGATATGCTTTTCTACTATAATCACAAGCATAACAACCGATAAAAACTACCGTGTCTTTTGACTTAATATCTTGCGTGGGAAAAGAAGATAAGTCTATATTATTTAACGTGACAGTTTTTTCTGTTTTTTGAGTAATACCGCAAGAAGAACCATCTCCTAGCGGCGTAACTTTATTATTTTCTCCACTTGGGTCAAAAGCGCAAAATCCGCTTGCATTTAAGCCATTGCAACTGCCATATACGTAAAAATTATATCCTCCCCGAATAACCCAAATAGCGCTACCTATCATTAAAATAAAGAATATCCAAGATAATATTTCATAATGTTTATTAACCATCTTGGCGAGAAAAGTTGAACGAGCAATTAATTTTGATAAAATTTTACCTTTTATTTTTTCTTGAAAACCGGTATTGCATGGACGAAAAGTAATGCGTCTAAAAACACAACTAAAAGCTTCTTTGGCTAAAGCCCTGTGAGAAGCGCTAAATATTCCCAATATTCCGAATATAATTAAAGCTAAAATGCAAGGCATAAATTTACAATATTTTTATAATTTTATTTAAATTTGTAATAAATGTTTCTGCTTCTTCCATTGTATTGTATAAAAACAAAGAAACACGCGCGGAGTTAAAAATTTTTTTGCTATTAAACCAAGAATGGACGCAGTGCTGTCCGGAGCGTATTGAAATATTTGCCATTTCATCAAGCATAATTGCAAATTTATGCATATCAGCGCCGTCAATATAAAAATTGATAATTCCAGTTCTGTCTTTGGCATCCTCTGGACCGATAATTTTTATTTGAGGAATTTTTTGCAATTCTGTCGTAATATAAGCGTTTAATTTAAGTTCATGTTCAGCTATGTCATTAAAATCAAACTGACTTAAATATTTAACGGCCTCCCCTAACCCGATAATCCCGGCATAATCTTGCAGTCCAGCTTCAAATTTCTCCGGTATGGGTAAAAATTTATAATCTTCATAAGTGGAAAACTCAACCGTATCCCCGCCAACAATAAAAGGTTCTAATTTTTCCAATAATTTATACTTGCCATAAAAAACTCCCGTGCCAGTCGGACCAAACATTTTGTGTCCGGAAAATGCCAAAAAATCAACATTTAAATCTTGAACATCAATTTTTTTATGGGGAATGCCCTGCGCGGCATCCAAGAAAACTAAAGCATTATTTTTGTGCGCAATTTCTATTATTTCTTTTGCCGGATTTGTGACACCGTCCAAATTTGAAGTATGAACTATTGAAACTAATTTGACGCCGTTAATTAGTTCAGAAAAATTATTTAAATTAAAACTGTCGTCTTTATTTGCAGGAATTATTTTTACCGCAATGCCTATTTTATCTCTCAATAATAACCAAGGAATTAAATTTGAATTGTGTTCTTTGTTAGAAATTAAAACAATATCTCCTTTCCTTAGGCCAAGAGAATTTGCCAGTAAATTTATGCCTTCAGTCGTATTGCGGGTAAAAATTATTTCATTTTCATTATTCGCGTTTATAAATTTAGCAATAAGTTGCCTTGTTTCTTTCACTTTTTTTGTAACTTTATCTCCTAATTTATGGGAGCTTCTGCCTGCGCAAGCCGGGTAATTAAAATAGTAATCATTCATCGCTTCAACAACCTTATTTGGTTTCAAGCTCATACAGGCGCTATCAAAATAAATAGGCGTTTTTCCGTCTTTTTGAGTCAAAATATTGAAATCGGCTCTTATTTTATCCGTATTTAACATAAATCAAGATTTTATGATTATAACATACAACCTGGCGGAGGGTAGGAGATTCGAACTCCTGATGGATTGCTCCATACACGCTTTCCAAGCGTGCGCACTAGACCGCTATGCGAACCCTCCAAATACTTACGTCAAATTAGATAGTAGCAGACAAAAAAGCGCTTTCCAAGTCTGTATTCCCTTCGGCACTAGACCGCTATGCGAACCCTCCTTTTTGAAACCGCAAACTGTTGAGAGGTCAACCAGCGATTTAATATTGGACTTAAAGTCAAGGCAAAACCTATGTTGCCTGCTAAATGAAGCGCTGTAAATGGAATTTGTAAAACTAACGCGCTAAACATGCTCTGCCCAAATATTGGAGCAAATAAAACACCCGTTATTAAATCAAAAACTATGGTTGCAAAAAATGCAAATACTGCAAAATTAAAAGCGGATGATTTAAACTTTTTAAAATATAGAAAAGAAAACATTCCGATAAACCCATAAGTTATAGACACTGTCCATGTCCAAGCCCCAAAATGCGTTATAAGGTCATATAAAAATATACTTAGGAAACCAAAGGCAAAACCAAAAAAGGCTCCGTATTTGCGCCCTATGGGCATAATAGAAGCCATTATAGGCTCTATATTAGGCGCTCTTAAGGGAATTAATCTAAATAACAAACAGCCAATAAAGATAATAAAAATTTTAAATTTATTTTTTGTATTTTCCATGAATTTTGATTATAGCATGTCTAAAAATTCTTTTTCACTTATTATTTTTACCCCTAATTTTTTAGCTTCAGTCAATTTTGAACCTGGGTTTTCTCCAGCTAAAACATAGGTTGTGTTTTTGGAAATAGAACCGGAAACCTTGCCACCATTGTTTATAATTTTTTCTTTAGCCAGTTCACGGGACATTTGAGAAAGGGTGCCGGTTAAAACAAAATTTAAGCCAGTGAATTTTCCTTTTTTTATCTTTTCAGCTTTTTCTATTAACACGCCATTTTTTAATAATTTATCTATAAAAAGAAGATTATTTTTGTCTTTGAAATAATTATATAAACTTTCGGAAACAGCCGGACCGATATTTTCTATTTCATTTATTTCTTCAATTTTTGCTTTAATAAGATTATTAAGCGTGCCAAAATTCACTGCCAAATCTCGAGCTGTTTCTTCCCCCACATGTAATATTCCAAGCGCCCATAAAAATTTAGAAAGTGAAATTTTCTTTTTTAATTTTATTTCTTTTATAATATTTTCCGCGCTTTTTTCACCAAAGCGTTCAAGGACTGCAATATCTTCTTTAGTCAGAGTAAAAATATCGGCTGCGTCAGTAATCAATCCCTCATCTTTAAATCTCCTTAAAATTTTCGGGCCTAATTCATAAATCTCAAAAGAAGAAATAAAATGGTCAAGAAATCTTTCGTTTCTCGCTAAGCATTTTTGATTTGGACATAAGTAAGCAACCAAGTTATCTTTTTGTATTATTTTAGTTCCGCAAACCAGACAAAAACTCGGCATTTTGAATTTTTTTTCTTTCCCCGTACGCATTTTGTATAAAACTTCAACTAAGGCCGGAACAACATCACCGGCTTTTTGAATAACTACCGTATCTCCTATGCGAACATCCAAGCGTTTTATTTGGTCCATATTGTGCAAAGTCGCTTTAGAAACAACTGAACCAGCCACAAGGGTAGGTTTAAAAATTGCCAAAGGAGTCAAAACTCCGGTTCGTCCAACATTTATATTAATATCTTTTACTATGGTTGTTGCTCGTTCTGCAGGATATTTAAATGCCACCATATAACGGGGAGCTTTCCCCGCTACTCCCAAAGTTTCCTGCAATTTTAAATCATCAACGGAAATTACTATTCCATCTGTTCCAAATTCAAAATTTTCTCTAATTTTATGAAATTTTTTTATAAAATCTATAACTTCAGAAAGTTTACTGCAAAAAGAATCGTGGTTATCCACTTTAAATCCGAGATTTTTAAGAAGATGGTGTTTTTCTGAATGTTTATATAAAGCTTTTTCTGATAAATTTTTCTTAATAAAATTAATCTCCGCTATATCGTAAGCGAAAAAATCCAAGTTTCTTTCAGCTGAAAGTTTTGGGTCTAATTGCCTTAAACTGCCGGCTGCGGCATTCCTAGTATTAGCAAAGATTGGTTTTCCTTCTTTTTCATTTTTTTTATTTAAAGTTATTAAAGTTTTCTTTGACATTATTGCTTCGCCTCGAACCTCAATAAATTCAGGAAATGGCTCACTTAATTTTAATGGAATGGATTTTATAGTTTTCAAATTTTGAGTTATATCTTCACCAACAAAACCATCACCTCTTGTGGCGCCACGCGCAAAAATTCCATTTTCATAAATCAATGAAACAGCCAGTCCATCAAACTTAACTTCGCAGAAATAATTTATCTTTTCGTTTTCGTTTAATAATTTTTTTATTCTTTTTTCCCAATCATATAATTCTTCTTCACTAAATACATCATTAAGAGAAAGCATCCTAATTTTATGCTTTACTTTTGTAAATTTTTCAAGTGGCTTGCCAGCTACTCTATTTTCTAAAGAATTTAAATTATTAAATTCAGGATATTTCTGTAAAAGAATTTTTAATTCTTTTGTTAAAGAATCATATACGTCATCAGTAACATTGGGTAAATTTTCTATATGATATGCATTGCGTAATCTGGCAATTTCACTTCGTAATTTTTTTACCCGCCTAGCGTCGGCAAGACTGGTCCGCCTTGCATCGACAAGCTTCTGCGAATCGAGGCGGGTTCTTTTTTTAGCTTCATCTTTGCTCATAAGTTTAGTAAACTACCTCAATAACACGCTGAACACTGGCGGCTGTTGGAATACAAGAAATTAATGTCTGGCTATTATTGTATCCAACGGAAGTAACTTTTGTCTTTGAATTATCATTCATCTTACTGATTGTTACTGTTGCGCAAGATTTTCCGGAACTTCCCAACCTATAAATAGTAAAAGTAAAGGTTGAATCAAAACCAATATCAGGAACACTCTTTTTTGTGAAGATAAATGTTCTATTATCGCAATAAGTTAGAGGAGGAGGATTACTCCCAATAAAAGCGTTATCAACCAACGAAGAACTGTCATAAAACAAAGTGCATTCAGCGGCTGTGTCGGCTGCATAAAAAGCTTCGTTTCCATCTTTGGCCGAAGTGCTAAAAAGCATTTCTTTGAGCGCTATATTTGATACGCCTAGCGCTACGGATAAAAGAATACTTGAAACAACAACCGCAAAAAGCAAGACAAACCCCGAACGAGAGCCTTCGGCTCCGTACGGGGCAGGCCTTTTTTTAAAAATATTTTTTAATTTTTTTATATTAATTTTCATAATTATTCTTTCCATTTCAATAAATTATCTGAAAAAGCAACGTTATAAGAAATTGAATTTTTAGACCAAGAAACAACTGAGGTAACTTTTAGTTCTAATGGATTATTTGCAGATTCAGTGACCATTATTTTACGAGTAAAACCAGAATCAACGCCTGGCAGTGAATGATTATAACTATATTTTCCTAAGGTATTATAATAATATAAAGAACAAGCATTGTTATTATCGCACGAAGAAAAATTCATGGATGATTGCAGTGTTGCAATATCAAAAACACCCAAAGAATCCGAAAAATTACAGCCAATACCGCTGACACTCTTGCAGGCTGGCTGAGCTTGTATTTTTAATTTAAAATCATTCCATCCTTGAGTTGAAGTAGAACCATAAATGACATAAGTGTCACGCATATTCTTTATATACTCTATCCCCTCTTCTGCCAAATAAGAAGCTATTATCTTGTTTTTAGCATAATTGGTGTCTGCAATTCCAGTGGCTAAAACCGACATTAACGCAACAATTGACATTGAAAAAATAGAAATAGCAATAAGTGTTTCAACCAGAGTGAACCCGGACTTATTTTTATTTTTTTGTTTGAAATAATTAAACATTGCTAAATATAATATTTATTGATCTAAAACTCTTTGAGATACAGTGGTTTGAAGAGCAAAAGGGGTTTCTTTTCCTTTGGTTGTTATTTTCCCGACCAGTCTAATGGTAATCAACGGTTGTTGCTTGTTTCCGCTTAATGATGATTCTGCTCCAGTAACATAAAAACCGCTTGATGAAGCAAGTTTTATTTCATCCGGATTTAATAATATAAAATTTTCAGCGCCATTAACCGATTTCCAAATATTAAAATCAATTCCAGTTGATTCTATTTTATATACCCATTGGTCGGTAATAATACCAGGATTTCCAGATGCATTTTCAAATACAATAGCTCCTCCGCCATTTTGACAACTTTGTGGAGTATTGTTAACTTGCGAAACATTAAAAACTCCGGAAATGCATCTAAAATCAGTTCCGGTTCTTATGTTTCTTGAAATGTCCTCCATAATAAAAGTTAAATTATCCATTATGGACCTTTGGTCTCTGGATTTTTGATAAATTAAACTGGCATTCAATAATGAATCAATGCCAATCATTACAACAATCAGAAAAATGGAAACGCTAATCATTGTTTCTATTATTGTGAACCCGCCTGAAATTTTCTTTAAAAAATTTTGGTGGGTGAATCCCTTGCTTCGCTGAAGTTTCACGGAGCAAGTTTTATTCTTTTTAAAATAAAATTTATTCATCCCGTACGAAATAGGACGCGTACGCTTACGCTTACGCTTCGTTGTCCTTTTTGTTATTTATAATATATTT
>ERZ1292625.2961-Hain-H41-01um-R1-2961-length-14575-cov-9_pt1 | contig 14575 bp, 21 predicted proteins | sample MGYA00564400_ERZ1292625 | MGnify/ENA primary metagenome ERZ1292625 (study PRJEB36523, sample SAMEA6512639) | groundwater metagenome | collected 2019-01-08 | study: AquaDiva: Metagenomics assemblies of 32 groundwater samples | reverse complement strand
CCAGGCTTGTAGACTATCAGGCCCCGCGGGCGGCCTGGTTTAGCTTGCCCCACAACGGAGGATGCGATGAGTGAATTGACACACGGTGAGTTCGACCAACGACCAGAGCACAGACAGAAGGTTGACCTCACCCCACCCAAAGCCATGACCGACCACGCGCAGGTGGCGAAAGCATTAGTGATGGACATGAACTTAGAATCAATAAGCGGGGTGGATCGTGCCATAGCCTCCGTGGCCTCAGCCCTCACCCAAGCCCACGAGGCCCTTCGCGCTCGCGTGGCGGAGTTGGAGCGGGCTATGATTCAGCAAGCGGCTAATTCAGCGCAAGCGGTCAACGGCTACGTGCAGCAGGTGGAAGAACTGAGGGATTTGCTCGCCACGGTGGTGGCGGACAGGGATGCACTTCAGGCCGCCGTCACAGCCGGTATTCGGCACCGGCAGGAATATGTCGAGCGTATTGATGCGATGGTCGAAAAACTCGCCACGGTGACAGCGGACAGGGATGCGGCGAGGCAAAAGAAAAACCAGTGTGTAATTGATCTCTATCGAAAATTAGACGAGAAGGATGCCAAGCTCGCCTCCCTCACCCTCACCTGGACGCGGGAGAGGCCGACGGTGGCGGGTGGCTATTGGGTGCGGCGAACCATTGGAGACGACACCTATATCGAGGTTATGAATGTCGAAGAACTTGGCTGCATCGGTCCCTATCGTAAACCCTTAAGCGAGTGTGCTGGATGGGAATTTGCGGGGCCGATCCCGCTGCCGAGGGAGGCGTGAGGGCCTGTTTTCACATTCCCCCGATTTTTTCAGTAGTCGCCTTAAGAGAGTTTGTGGCGAGGGCTGGCCGGCGGCCGGTCCCGCCTCGTGCAGTGAGGCAGAACCGGCCTGGAGGGTGGGTTAGCGGTCGGCGCGGGCTGAATCTGGCGGCCCTTCGTTTTGCTTTGCGCCTTGCTGGTGCCGGATCTCGGCTAGGGTCTTTGGCGTCCAATGCAGGTCAAGTTCGACTCCCGCCCGGCGCAATTCGAGAATCGAGATATAGCCTAGCTCGCCTCCATCTCCGAACGGGTCGGCCAGGCCGAACGCTTGGACCTGTCCTGTTTGATCGGGGTCGCTGTCCTTCTCGGTGATATACCAATCGCCGGCGCCTCGGAAGTAATGCAGGTAGGCCACGGCCTGCTCACCTTGTCCGTCGGTCTCGTAAGTCTTGGGCATGGCGTCAATGCGCTGGTTGTACTCGCGGATCTTCTCGACAAAGAAGGCGCGCTCCTCTCCGTGTAAGCCGTATAGGAGGGCTTGCCATTGGCTGCGTGGGACGAAGTGAAAGAGGGTCAAGGGGTCGCTCTGCGTGGTCGTGGTGTTCATGGTGTTCTCTCCTCTTAGGCTAAGGTCAAAGTTAACTGGTCGTCGCTCTCCTGGTGCTGGTGTCGGGTCCCGGCGTGGTGTCCGTGGGCCTGGTATGCCGGCCTCGCGTGGCGCGGCTGCGTCGGGTCGTACCCTTGGCTATGGTTCCGTCCTCCACATTGGCAGCTGCACGGCGAGCCCGGTTGCGCGTTGACACAGCGGGCGTCGCACCGTCGATGGCGGCTCATGGTGCGCGTTTTCCTTTCTCGGCTTGAGTCATAGCGTCTACAATTTCCTGCGCCTCTGCGCTGCTAAATGTTTTTGCGAATAAGCGTCCGTTGCGAGTGATTAGCGCAAAATATCCATCCACTGCGTTGAACTCTTTAATGACCCATACGGCCCATGCTGTGCTCATAGTCTAATCCTCCTGATCGGCGCGGATCGGTTCGGCGTCCGCGCTGGTGTCAATAGGGTCAAGGCAATCGTCGAGGCAACCGACTCCGGTATCCGTCCAGTCGATCGGCGACGGGGCCGGCTGCACGCTGGCGAACAGAATGAGCGTGGCGATGGTGAGCAACCACGCGATCATGGCTTCAACGGGGCGCATGGGTCAGCGGCTCCCTTCGGCTTTGGCGATGGCGGCTTGCACCTTCTCCCGCGTCAGCTTGTTAGCTAGGGACATTTCGATTTCTGGCTGCCCGTCGAATAGCCTTGCGAAGTTCGCTTCCGTTGTCCGCAGTGCCTCTAGCATCTCCTCGTGGGCATTGCAGGCGAGGACGATATAGGCGGCGTCAATCTCCACCTGATCAAACATATCCGCAACCCCGACAGAGCAGATTGTTTTGGTGCCGTCCGTCACAGTTACAAAGCCGTCACATGATCTCCCTACGCTCCACGGTCCCGGTGTGTGTGTGCTCATGGTCTGCGGTCCTTTCTGCCAGGCGGGATCTCCGCCCGGCGTGGTGGTGGTTCCTATAGTTGCTCGACTAGTGTGCCGTCGTAGTAAAAAACCTTCACGATAATGTCCCGCGCTACCGTCTGCCAGTCGTGCTTGATTGCCACGGCTTTTTCGTGGGCCTCCTGTATCGTTGCGGCCTTCTCTACCTGGCCTGTCTGGCTGACGATGGTGTAGTTCATAGCGTCTCCTCTTAGTTCAAATATCCGGCGGCTGAGCGGCTCCCGACGCCTCGGTGCATGCTGATTCCGGCGCCGGCCTGTTGTCCGCTGCGGTAGCCGTCCATTGAACCGACGCGGGTGCGGCGGCTGCTGGTCCGCAATCCGCCGGGGTAAAAGTGCGTCACGGCTTTATCGAGCTCTTGGGACATGGTGCGGATCGCCACGGCGTTGCTGGTGCCTCGCGCGTTCGTCGTGCTGGTCGCGGCCTGCTCGCTCTCGCGCTGCTGCGCCTGTAAGCGGCTGTGGATCGTGGCGACGGCGCCCCGGCAAAAGCTGACCATATAGGCGGAGCGGGCGCTGAGTACGGTCTTGCCGGCCTCGATCGCCAGGCGTTCGATCTCTCTCACGAGAATATGGTTGAGATACAAGACGGTTTCCACATTGCTGCGCTTGCCGATGACGATCATTTTTGTCTGGTTGGGCAGCGTAATCGCGGTGCAGAAATTATGCTTGGCAATCGTGTAGAGCAGGGTTCTTCTCCATGTGACCGTGTTCCGGTTCGCGCCTTCCAGCGTCGTCTCTACCTTCCCGTAGGGGTCCGGGCCGGCCTGCTCTTTCGTGTCCACGTCGCATTGACTCAGGTTGCGCTCGAAGAGGAGGGCCTGCGCTTTGGCGGCAGCGGTCGCGGCTTCTTCGGGCGTCGCGCCTCGGTCGGTGGTGAGGGCTTGCAGTTTCTTGATCTTGGCTAGGATGCTGTCGGGGGTGGTCATGGGTTAATTCTCCTCTTCTTCGGTGATGGTGAAGGCAAAGCTTCCAGTTTCGTTCCTGTCGGTGCCCGATGTAAACCCCTCGCTAACTAGTCGCGTGACTTCCTCAAGGGCAAGCTGTAAATCTTCCTCGTCATTCCCGTAAACCTGTATCGCTAGGTGCGTCTTCATCACTCCTCCTTACATCGCCTGGAAGCGGCTCAGTTCGTCCCTGAATCGCTCCGCTGGTGCGTGGTGATAGGTTGGGGCGGGCTGCGGGCGGCTCGTGGGTCCTGGGGCCGTTCCCGCCTCGTCGCGGGTGCAATAGTCGCCATTCAGGGGGATCTGGCCGTAGACCTGGCGCGGGTCCACACGGTGATTGCGCCGGGTGAAGTGTCCGCATGAATGCTGCCAGGCTTTGCGCTCACCGTTCCAGCGGAAACCGGTCTGCTTGAGCCAGGTCAAGACTTCCGCGTGCGGCTTGGTGGGGAATTCGACCCAGACCCAGTTCCCGACCAATCGAGCGTAGGGGGCCACGATCTCGCAGTTGGCACAGGCGGCGCTCACTTCGTCGGTCGTGGTCAATCGGGGCGCGGGTAACTCAATGGTGGCGGTGGTCATGGTCTAGGCTCCTTTCTTAATTCGCAATCAGGCTGAAAAATGCGGTCCACAAGCCGGCGTTGATCCCGATGGCGGTCAGCCACAAGGCGGTCACGCGGTAATCGGCCTGGCGTCGGGCTGCGGGGCTGGTCACTCGTCGGATGTTCGGGCGGTAGGTCGTCATATTCTCGGCTCCTGGTTCGTCGGGCGCTGGATTGCGCCGATACCTGGGAGAGTGTGCAGGTATCATACCGGCACGATAGAGCGGGAAAGTGGGCTGATATTGGCGATTCGGCGGAGGTATGATACTTATACTGTGGACATTTGACACTGTGGATAAGTTGTGGTTTTGGCTGAAATTGGCTAAGTACGCGAAATCATTGACAAGTGCGTGAGGCATTTTAACCCTGTGAATAAGTCAATTTCGGGGTGTCCTGGGACGTATCGGAATAGACACAGGTGAGTGAGTGAGGCGCATTTGTGCCACACTGGGGCATGTTTGCAGGGGGCTTTGTGGCTGGTGTGCGGTTTTGTCCACACTGAGAGGGCTGCGGGAGTGGGCGGGGCTTCGGCTGGTGGGCGGTGATTGTCGCCCACTGTAATCCATCGCCCACCCATGCTAAGCTGTTGAGACTATTGCGCTATTCGGCATTTCTCGTTGGGGTGGATAACTGGATACCGAAAAAACACCGGTCTGTGGATAAGTCAAGGTCCGACTTTGAAAGCCTATATATAGGGAATGTAATCGTGTTCGATTTTAGGATTACAAAATGGTTATCCGGTATCCAGGTAATGAGAATCACCAATGTCAGAGCGGTGATTGTGCGTTATTTGAGTGGATAACCGTGAAATATGAAAGTATCCAATCGTTGTGAATCAATAGGTTAGAGTGGATAACCGGAGAAAACAGGTTATCCAGTGAATCGGTCTTTAATACGGCCCGGAGTAGAGAGAAAGAGGACCTGATTACTTCCCCCTATATAGAGGCTGGAAGTCCGTGGTTGACTGGGATCGGCTCGGTGGTGTATCGGTATCGACATGGCTGAGACTGTGGCTCTTCCTCCTCGAAGCTCTCGCAAGAAACCTGACAAGCGTACAAATTCACTCAAGGGGGCCTATACGTTTGATCCTGAGAAGGTGAAGGCGTTGGCGGCTCAAGGTTTGAACTGTAAAGACATCGGGGCAGTAGTCGGCGTGGATCAATCGACAATCTGGCGGTTCTTGGACCGTGCCAAGGTCGAGGCTGGTCATGTCAAACGCTACACTGAGAATAGGGCGGATGTGCTCGCTCGCATGGGTGGGCGCGTTGCCGGGCTGATTGAAGGTGTCTCCGATGCCCTGCAATCCGACATCGAGAACGGCATGTTGGCCTCATGCAAAACAGAGGTAAAAGCCGGTATCTTGCGCGATTTGTCAGTCGTGAAGGGTGTTTTATTCGACAAAGAGCGGCTTGAACGTGGCCAAAGCACCCAAAACGTGAGCCTGATCGGTAAGATGATGGGCGCAGCGTTCGAGTCAGCCCATAAAGCGCCCGAACCTGCGCCAATCGAGCCTGGAAAGTTGGGCTCCTAACTTGGGAGCGCGACTTTCGAGGGATGAGGCCGGCTGAATGGCTGTTGATCTTGGCTCACCGTTCGATTTGCGCCGGGAGAATGGCCGGGGTACGGGGGGCAGTGGCGATAGCTGTTGTGATCTGGCCCCACGCACAATGAGCATCAATCAAAAAGCATCTATCTAGGGTGTCTCCCTAGGTAAAAATTTTCTCTCACATAAAAAGGAGGTCCCTCATGCGTAGCCTCACGATTCTCAGCCTGATGCTCTCCCTCTCGGCCTGCACCGATCTCTCGGTGAAACGCGAGCGCGGCGAAACGAAGAACGGGTACACAACCTTCACGACAACCGTGCATGCGGTGCTGGTCGATGAGCCCGCCTGTGTGGGGAGCTGCCAGCCGTAACATGGCGACGAAGACGGTGGAACAGCGGCAGCGGGCCGAAGCGATCCGCTGGATTGAGGAGCCGATTTACTGGGCGCGGAAGTTCGGCGGCGCGTCGTTTGATCCGTGGTCCGGGCAGGAAGAGTTCTGGTTGGAGTACGGGAAGATCCTCAACGCGAAAATCAAAAAGTATAAGAACCTCCCGTTGACGGACGAGGAGAAACGCTACGCCCGCAAGATCGGCATTTCGATCATGGCGGGGCAGGGCGTGGGGAAGGGCGCGACGATTTCGTTGGCGGGGGAGCATTATCTGTTCGCCTTGCAAGCGGTGCGACCGAAGGTGGTGTGTACGGCGCCGGCCGGGCCACAGCTGCAATCGTCGTTGTGGCCGGAGTTCGGGGCGTGGTTGCAGCGGAGCGAGTTGCTGGGGGAGCTGTTCGAGAAGATTGCGAACCGGGTGTTTTTGAAAGAGGACAAGGACCGGGGCACGGTGTCGAGGATTGAGCCGCGCACGGTGCAACCGAACGCGAATCCGGATGAGCAGAAGGTGGTGCTGGCGGGGATTCATGCAACGGGGGTGTTGTATTTGATCGATGAGGCGTCCGGGGTGCCGGAAGCGGTGTTTGAACCGGTGGAAGGCGGGCTGACGGATCCGTTGTCGATGGTGATTGTGATTTTCAACCCGACGAAGCGGAACGGGTTTGCGGCCGAGACACACCGAAAGAATCGGGAGATGTGGGTGTGCCTGCATTGGGATGGGGAGGCGCTGCGGAAGGAGAAGCTGGAGAATCCGGGGCGGTTCGCCTGGTTCAACGAGGATATTCAGCTGGAGCTGGCGCGGAAGTACGGGAAGGATTCGGACTTCTACCGGGTGCGTGTGCGGGGGCTGCCGCCGAACCAGTCGAGTACGACGCTGATCAGTTATGAGTCGGTGATGGACGCGCTGGAGCGGCGCACGGTGATTTTGCCGGGGGATCCGCTAGTGCTGCCCGTGGACGTGGCGGGCGCGGGGGCGCAGGCCGACGAGTCGATCGTGGGGACGCTGCGTGGGACGACGTTGCTGAAGATGAAGGCGTTCAAGTTCCACGATACGACGACGCTGGGGGATGCGGTCGCGGGGCAGCTGAAGAACGAGCTGATGGGGCTGGAGCCTGAGATGCAGTACGCGGTGGGCGTGGACGTGATTGGGATGGGCCGGGGTGTCTATGATCATCTGGTGAACATCCAGCAAATCCGGCGGTGTTTCGGGATCGATGTGAGCGAACGGCCGCTGGAGCCGCAACGGTTTCACCGGCTGCGCGATCAGGTGTGGTGGGAGCTGCGGGAAGCGTTCATGGAGGAGAAGACGATGTGCCTGGCGCTGACCGATGAGCGGGGGGTGCCGTATGTGGACGATGAGCTGGTGGCGCAGCTCACGTCGATCATGTGGGGCGAGGTCAACGGCAAGATCAAGGTGCAGGGGAAGGGTGAGTCGAGCGGGATTCCTGGGGTGCCGCCATTGGCGGTGTCACCGGATCGAGCGGATACACTGGCGATGGGGCACTGGTTGTTGAAGCATTACTGTTCCACGATGCCGTTGGCGGCGCGGTTGCGGCGGTCGCGGCGCACGGCGCGGGAGGCGTCATGGAAAGTGGTGTGAGCGAGGAGCGATTGACGCGCACGCCGGAGGATGCGGCGCTGTGGGCGCTGTTTCGGCAGCTGCGGGGCAGTTATACGGCGGTCTGCCGGATCCTCGTGGCGCGCGGGCAGCTGGCCGAGATGCCGGCGGATCTTGACAAACCCATCAAGGTGTAGTATCGGCATAGTACACGGCTCCACGTCCCTCGCCGGAGGCCCCTGGAGTTCGAGATGCCTTCCTGTCCATTGCTCCTAATACGTCGAATCTGATTGGTGGTTCCAAATCCCGCATTCTGCGGACTGAACTCCCGCGCGAATCCGACAAGACGGTGGTCCGCCGGGCCTTGAATATGTTTCAAGAGTCGGTGCGGCATCCGGTGTGGCGCACCTGGCGCGAGAATGCGTCGAAGTGCTACCGCTACCGGGAGGGCGATCAGTGGACTCCGGCCGAATTGCAGGCGTTGGCCGACCGTGGACAGCCGGCCACGGTGCAGAACGAAATCAAACCTTACGTGGACCGCCTCCAGGGGCAATTTCTCGCCACGCGACAGACCACGGCGTTTCTCGGGCGCAATGTGCCGGTGGACGACGACGTGGCGAATGTCACGTCAGACATTGACCGGTTTGTGGACCAAGACAACGGGTACGAGTTTCTGGAGCCGGAAGTCACGAAAGACGGGATCACGGGCGGGATCGGCTGGATGCGCCTCGATGTGGGGCAGAACGAACTCGGACAGAAGCGCATTACGCAAGACGTTGAGAATCCCTTCTATATGTTTCCGGACCCGTTCTTCAAACGGCCGGACCTCAAAGACTGCCGCTACCTGTGTCATTCGAAGTGGGTGGATGTTGAGGACGTGATTGCGCTGGCGCCGGAGAAGGAAGCGCAGATTGTCACGGCGATCGGCACACGGGATTACCTCGTGGACGCGAATTTAGGGTTCGATACGCGCCTGCGGAACGATCCGCTCATGGCGTTTGTCGATCCTGACCGGGAACGGGTGCGCCCGGTGGAGTTCTGGTATCGCCGCAAGATGCGCCGGTATCAAATCTTTACCCCAGACGGGATTACGGCGCTCACGGTCCCGCTCGGTGGCGAGGCGTATCAAGAAATCAAGCAAGCGGTCCCGGCCAAAGCCTATGTGGCGAAGCCGACGATCGTGGATCAAATGTGGGTGGGCATGTTCCTGGGGGGCGTGTTGCTGTTTCATCAGCAATCGCCCCGCCAGCATCAAGAATTTCCCTGGGTGCCGTTCATCGCCGACCGGAAGAAGAACGGCGAGCCGTTCGGGCCGGTGTTGAACGCGATCCCGGTGCAAGATGCGATCAATAAGCGGGAGAGCAAGGCGCTCAACATGCTGTCGAACCGCCGGATCGTGGCGGAAAAGAACGCGATCGAGGATCCGGAAGAGGCGCAGATCGAGAACGCGAAAGCGGACGGCTATATCGAAGTGGCGAACGGGGCGCTGGCCGCCGGCCGCGTGCTGTTCCCCGACAATCAAGACATTGGGAACGCGCAAGCGGGCCTGGCGCAAGCGGCGAAGGCGGCGATGCCGCATGTGATGGGGATGCCGAGCGAAATGATGGGCATGCCGAGCGAAGTGCGCTCCGGGGTGGGCATCGCCAAGAAGCAGCAGATGGGGAACCTCACGCAGAGTCCGATCGTCAACAACCTGCGGCAGTTTCGCTTCACGAAAGCCAAGCTCAAATTTCAGTTGATTAAAGAAGTCTTCACCGGGCCGATGACGTTCCAGGTGACGGATGACCCGAACGCGGCGCGCCTGGTGGAAGTGACGGCTTCGCACCTCGACGCGATCAAACAACGGATCTACGACGTGGTGGTGACGGACGCGACGGACTACACGACGTTGCGCGAACAAGAACTGGACATGATTTTCAAGTTGCTCCCGCAAATGGGGAGTCTCCCGCCGGGGATGATGAAACTGGCGATCTCGCTCACGAACCTGCGTGAAAAGAAAACGCTCATGCAGATGCTTGACCAGGCGATGCAGCCGCCGGCCCAGCTGCCGAAGCTCTCGCTCTCGATGACGTGGGCGGATTTGAGCGATCAGGAGAAGGCGTTTATTGCCATGACCTCGATGCAGAGTCCGGAATTGGCGCAATTCCTGGCGCAACGGGCGGGTGATCCGGCCTGGCTCACGAAAGTCAAGGCGGATATGGCGACGACGCAGATCAAAGAAGGCACACGAGCGGAAATTGAGCGGGGCAAGATCGATTACAACGCGGCGGCGACGGCGATGGAAGGCATGTTGCGGTCGCGGGAGATTCATCAGGCGGGCAATCCGGACCTACAAACGATGATGGGGGGACAGAATGGCGAAGGAAGTGCGGATCCCGCATCGGGACTTGCGTAACCCGTCGACGTGTTCGACGCGGGTGGAGGAGGAGTTTCGCCGGGCGGGGCTCAATGTCCACCGGCACGAAATTGTGACGATGGAAGACGACCACGACCGAGGCGAGCGGGTTATTCGGATCGAAACGCCGCGTGTGACCGTGGGATTTGGGAGGAGAGGGTAATGGCGAAGGTGAAATATCTCGGAGAGAAGGCGCCGCGCACGTTTGCGTTGCCGATTCCGTTCCTGTCGCACGCGAGCAAGACGGGCGACGTGCAGTTCGAGAAGACCGGGAGCGTGCAAGACGTTGAGCCAGAGCAGGCGAAGGCGATGCGTGAGGAGTTCCCGGAACTCTTCGAATTGGTGGCTGAGAAAGTTGAGAAGCTCGACAAGAAATCATTCATCAAGAGCGCCGACTAGGACGTTTCCCGAGTCGACGTAAGGAGTAGCCCATGAGTGGACAGACCGCAGTGGCCCCGGAACGCAAGCCTGAGACCCGATCGACGCCTGGCCTGAGCGAGTTTCTCGTTCGGCAACGGACGGCGACGATCCCGGCGAGCGGAGCCGATCAGCTCGTGACGCAGACAGCCGGCCAGTCGGAGACGGCCACAGGGTCAGACCAGGCGCACGCCCCTGAAGCTGGAAAGACCGACAAAAAAGAGAAGACCGCCGAGCAGTTGAAAGCGGAGCTGCATAACCAAACCAAGGCGAGTTTACGCCTGGGCGCGGAGCGAGCCGAGCTGCAACGGAAGCTGGAGGCGCAGCAACAGGAATTGGCCGAGCTGAAAGCCAAGGCCGAGGGGACCTACGTGGAGCCCTCGCAAGAGCAGAAACAGCGCGAAGCCGTCCTGAAGGCCGAGTTCGAGAAGTTCGAACAGCGGCGCGAAGCCTCGAAGCATGACGCGGTGAAGGAATTTGGCGAAGCGTATGTGCTGGAACAGATTTACCAGGACGATGCCCCGTTTACGACGATCTCGAAAGAGAAGCCGTGGCTCGTGCAACGCATTATGGGGGCCGAGCGCCCGGTGCACGAAGCGATTGCCGTGGTGAACGAGGAAGCGGTGCTGGCGAAGTTCGGGCGAACGGAAGCCGAGGTCTTGAAGAAGGCCACGGAGATGCTGCGCCCGGTCTTGTTCGAGCAATTCAAAACAGAACTGACACAACACGAGGGCGGGGCGAAACCCTCGCCTGTAGTCCCGAGCTTAAACCGGGTACGGAATGCGGGGGGCGATGGACGCGGCGCGGGCATGGAGCCGGTGCGGACGTTCAGCGCCTTGAATATCAACCCGCATAATCGCGTCTAGCCGGTTGGCGAGGGCCTGAAGGAAGGAGCAATCGATGTTCACAGAAATTCTGAGCGGGCAAGCCATCACCCCCGAGGTGTGGATTGCCGAACTCAATGAGGAGTACCTGCGGCAGAGCTTTTGGATGCGCTGGGCCGGCGAAGGCGATAGCGCGATTGTGCAGATTCGTGAGGATCTGACCAAAGCCTCCGGCGATGCGATCAATACGCAGATTCGCTCGCAGCTGCAAGGCGGCGTGGTCACCGGGCGTACGAAGTCGAGCGGGAACGAGGGGAAGATCGACTTCTTCAACTTCCGCATGACCGTGGACGACGACAAAGTGAGTGTGAAGGGCGAGAACATGCCGATGTCGCAACAGCGCGCGGCGTTCTCGATTATCCAGTCGATGCGTTCCGGCTTGTCCGATAAGCGGAAATTGCGAATGGACGACCGGATCACGAATGCGCTATCGGAGACCTCCACCGGCCGCGTGCGGGGCCGCTATCTGTATGGTGCGCTCGATTCCAACTGGAACGCCACGCATACCACGGCGCTCGCAAATCTGGACGGCACCGATGACAAGCTCAAGCTCGACCATATCGATATGGCGAAGCGGAAAGCGCAGCTCATCAGCGGGAATGCGGTCGCCAAGATCCGGCCCTACAAGGTCATGGTCGGCGAAAAGGAAGGCGTGCAGGAGTGGTTCGTGTACGCGGCCCATACCTACAGCATCCGCGACCTCACCCGCGATGATCCGGCCTGGAAGAATCCCATGCTGCTCATTCCGCCGGTCAGCAACCCGAACAACCCGCTCTTTACGGGCGCCTGGTTTAAGGGTGGCTACAACGGCGTGCTGATCTATGAATGGGAAGGCATGTTGCTGGGATCGAGCACGATCCAGTACGCGCACAACCTGCTCATGGGCGCGCAGGCCGGCATCGTGGCCTGGGCACAGTACGGCAAGATCGAGGAGGAAGTGACCAACTACGGGAAGGATCTCGGGTTGGAGCATCACGAAATCAACGGCATCTCCAAGGTTGTGTATGACCGCAACACGGTCGACGGATCTTCGAATGAAGATAACGGCCTGGTGCATCACTTCACAGCTGCGGTGGCTGACTAAGAGGAGGTGAGCCGTGGCATTTAACAAGTCAACGCAATCCGCCGAGCTGCTCCAAGTGGTCGGCGTGTTTGGCAATATCGCGTACGGGATGACTACGATGAGTTCGGGCGGCGGGACTGTGACGGTTCCGCAATTCCGGACGCTGCAAGGGATCGTAGGGACCGTTCAGGGGGCGACAGGCGTGGCGGAAACCGTCGTCTGCACGGCAACCTCGGGCAATACCGCGACGATTGAAACGGTTGCGGAAGATGGCACTAAAACGGGCTCCTCGGTCGTCATGTGGATGGCCTGGGGCGAAGCTCGACGCTAATGAAGAAGGAGATCACCTATGTTACCTGTCACTGAATGGCGCTTCCATCTGGTTGACGCCTCAAAGAACATTGGGCTTGCGCCCGGCATCGATGACGATTCCGGCAAAATCATGATTCTCACCGAAGACACCCCGGATTCGCCGACCGTGTATTCCGATGCGTACGGAACTACCGTGTCGGAGACGGCGGGGATTTGCGTGCTGACGTTCAGCAACGGCCAGGTGCGGTTCTACACGGCTGCGAGCGTGACCGCGCTGGACATTTGCGGGATCACGTCAGATGGTCGGACGTTCGCCATGAACAGTGTGACGCCGAGCCAGCAAATGATCCCCGTGAATCCCATTAACGCGCACCAGCTGCTCGTGGTGCCGTTCGGGGCGAGTGACAACACGGAGACGGATACCGGGATCAACTTGCCGGCGAACTGTCTGATTACCCCGTACGGGATCAAGCTGCGGGTGACGACGGCGGACTCCGGCGAGACGCTGAACGTGGGGATCCTGGCGAGCGAATCCGGCGGCGATGCCGACGGATTCATTGCGGCGGCCGTGATGACGAACCTTGGGTTTGTCGAGCTGCTGCCCCAGATCACCGGCGGAACCAACATCGATTACGTGGGCACCAATTACATTGGGGCCTTGGTGTCGACCAGTATTGCCGGCGCGGATGCGGTGGCGACGGTCGGCGGGTTTACGCCGGAAGTCTACCGGACGGACGGCACGGCCACGTCGATCTCGTACACCGGGTCGGCCGGATCCGATACGGCGGCGGGATATATCTACATCAGCTTTATCAAGCTGCCGTTCTAAGACACGAGAGGCATGGGGGCGGGAGCAATCCCGCTCCCATGAAGGAGTGGCGCGATGAAGACAGGATTACGACTACTGCTGTTGGTGAGCCTGCTCCTGGGTGGAGCGGGGCCAGGGCAGGCGATCGAAGACTTTAAGACGGTGACGCTGCAGAACGCGGCCGGGGCGACCGGCGACGGGACCGCGATCGAGGTAGCGAGCTATACGTCGGTGGCGCTGGCCGTGACGATTTCGAACACGGCGACCGTGACGTTTGAAGGCACGGTTGACGGGACGAATTGGGAGAGTCGGGCGTGTACCTCCATCGCAAGCATCAGCGGGACTGGGGCGACGACGGCCACGGCGACGGGCACGTATCAGTGTAGCGTGGCCGGCCTGTCGCAGTTTCGCGCGCGGGTGTCGGCCTGGACGAGCGGGACCGTGACGGTTGTGGCGCGGGCGACTACGGCGGTCGCTCGCAGCGGCGGAGGTGGCAGCCTTGATCTCGGGTCCACGGCGTTCCCCGCGTCGCCTTATACCGGGCAAGTCGCCGTGATTACCGATGATAGTACCGTAGGAGCCTGTGACAGTGCGGCGGGGGCTGCCGTGTCACTGTGCCGGTATGACGGGGCAAGCTGGGTCAAGCTCGGCGACGGCACGGCCGCTGGGGGGGCGTTGTCCTCAACGGACATTGATACCTCCCTCGAACTCAAAACCATTGTGACGGATGAAACGGGGTCAGGAGCGTTGGTCTTTGCCACGTCCCCGACGCTCGTGACGCCGATCCTCGGCACACCGACCTCCGGGACGTTGACCAACGCCACGGGGCTTCCCATCAGCACAGGAGTCAGCGGTCTCGGGACAGGGGTGGCGACCGTGCTTGCCACACCCTCCAGCGCGAACATCGCGGCGGCTGCTACTGATGAAACAGGTTCAGGCGCGTTGGTCTTTGGCACGTCTCCAACCCTGGTGACGCCCGCTCTCGGCACGCCTTCGGCCTTGACATTAACGAACGCGACGGGCTTGCCGATCGGCGGGTTGACCGGCCTTGGGACTGGGGTGGGGACCGTCCTCGCCACGCCATCAAGTGCGAACTTGGCAGCGGCCATTACTGACGAGACTGGCACTGGAGTCGCTGTATTCGGGACCGCTCCAACGATTAGCTCCGTCGTACTTTCCACTAAGGTCAATTTGCCTCGTGTGACTGCGTTGCCTGGCACACCCTCGGCAGGTGACACGGTTATTGTGACAGACGACAGTTCGACAGGGGCGTGCGATTCGAGCGCAGGCTCTTCCACTTCGTTGTGTCAATACAACGGCTCGGCGTGGGTCGCGATTGGTGATGGGGGATCAGGCGGCTCG
>ERZ1292625.2958-Hain-H41-01um-R1-2958-length-14585-cov-5_pt1 | contig 14585 bp, 20 predicted proteins | sample MGYA00564400_ERZ1292625 | MGnify/ENA primary metagenome ERZ1292625 (study PRJEB36523, sample SAMEA6512639) | groundwater metagenome | collected 2019-01-08 | study: AquaDiva: Metagenomics assemblies of 32 groundwater samples | reverse complement strand
TTCACCGACGGAATTAAGCACCTGCCAGACGGCCATAGCCTCTGTAGGCGTGCATACAATACGTCGGGCATTATAACCGGCAATATTGCCGTTATGCCGTTTCATCTGGACAAGTTTGACAATTGCACTGTTAAGGTTGGCCTTTGTGAATCCTCCCGTCTGAATATTATTCTGAGTGGAACCCGTATCGCCGATAGGCTGAGTGGCATAAAGCAAAGGAGTCTTAGTGGAAGAGCCGTCGACAATGAATCCGTAAGGGGCCGTTGTCGAAGTGGGGTTGTTCAGGAAAGCGACAGCCAGAGCGTCCATCTGGTAGGCATAATCGGAGCCTTTTTCCATAGCCGCCTGTTTGATCTTGCCGTAGTTGTCAAATTCCTCGGCAAAGTCCCCAAGGCTGATCTTATCCTTGAAGATTTTCTGAGTGATCGTGTAATCACCCAGCTCTTTGATGTTGTTGGACGTGAACGCACCGCCATCGGTGGTTTCGGTCACGGAATTATCAAGTTTGATAATTGTAGTCTTCTCGTCTTTTCTGGTGGGTGTTTTTTCGGAAAATACCTCTCCCCATTTATTATCACGGGAAGTCAGGGCAAGTCCGAATACCTCAGCCACCTCACGATTGACTTGTTTTAGATTGTTATCTGCTAATACTGACATAGTTTTAAAAAGTTAATCAATTAAAGGGTGATCAGGGCCGCGCAGACACATTCACCTGTGGAAGTGTCCACCTGCTTGACAATCTCGACGAAACCGCTTGAAGTGTCATTTTCATCAATCGTGTGGTCATTACCGGTAACATCAAGAGTCACCTTCGTAAGAAGTGTCGAAGCCGAAAGATTACCAGGAGTGGTTGCAAAAGCATGAAATTTCAGAATAGGGGCACGGTAAACAAGCACAACCCCCGCTGCGGCCGCCGTTTCATCGGATGGCCCTGCGGCAATCCCGCCGAAAGACGTGGCTCCGTTGGCGACTTCCGCCATGTTATTGGAAGAAATGACCACACCCATTCCTTCGGAAATGGAAGCGGCGGTACCTAAAGCTACGGGGAATGACTCAGGCACTACGGTATTTCCCAAAAGATCGGAAACACCCCAGAATTTTTTAGACATAATATGTTAATTAAAGGAATTAAATCCTTTAACTAACTCCAAACTAATGCGATACCCATTTATCAAGCGACCCGTCATAACCTTTGCTGTTTTTGACATAGGTTTCCGCCTGTTTGCGGGAAACTCCATGTTTTTCCATCAATGCGGTTATTTTGGATTCATTGTTATCACCCTCTTTATTCATTCCTTCACCTGAAGGCATATTAAGCGGGGATTTGGGTTTGAGCGAACCTTTTAAAGTTTGTTTCGCTCCTTCAAGACATTTGGCGAACGGCTCACCTGTAGCTTTTTGCAAAGCTTCGGCGGCCTTATTCAGAGCATCAATATCATCTTTGTTTATACCTTCTTTGACCGCAAATTCTTTAGTCTGAGTTTTTCTTTCCTCAGCCTGTGCCTTGCTGGTCACTTTGGTATAGACCTTTTCGGAAAACCTCTCAGCGAGTTCTTCCTCATCAATGGTATCGTCATCGTCTTCCTGACCCTTATCCGTTAAATTACGGTAAGCCTGTTTGTATCTGACTGATTTGTTGGCTTTTTCGGCCAGCTTCGGGTGATCTTCAAAGAATTTCTTTTTGTCACCCTTATAATCGTCACTCAAAACAGTTCCTATAAGATCAAGAGCCTGATGATGAAGCTCTTTATCCGTACCTTTGTTTTTATTCACATCGGTATCGGTTTGAATATTTGCTTTTTCCTCGGTTTTATCCTCGGTAGTATGGCTTTCTTCCATATTCGCCCCGATATCCTCGACGGCCGCATCAGCGGCTTTGTCGTCCATATCGTTGTTATCCGGCATAGTTCCAGTTAGTTAAAGATACAAGGTTTTTAAGCTTATATCTGCCCCAAAAAGACCTGTCGGAATTTTGAGGCATATACAAGCCTGAAAACTGTGACAGGTCTTTGATGGTATAAAAGATCAGAATTGCTCTTGTTTTGTTTCAACAGGTGTTTCCTCGTCCATTTTTTTAAGCTCTTTCAGTTTCATCTTGGCACTGTAGACATCTGTTTTCAGCCGAATCATAAGTTCTTCCTCCCTTAACTTCCTTAATTCTTTATTCTCAAGTACCAGCTTTATCGCCATCTGCTCAAAATTCGCCGGATAGCTGGCTTCCGGTGTGGGGATCGAATTGTGTTGTTCTTGACCATCTTCCATCCGGTAATTTGCGGTTAAAAACTCCCCCTGACATTCTTTCCACGTGCTTACCCTCCTTATACTTTTTATTTATATACCTGTCAACTAATTTCTCTCCGCTTTCTGTTTCAACCAATTTATCTATCTCGTCATCTTTCATTCCCTTTGCAAGTTTTCCCTCTAAGTCCTCCGTGTCCATTACTTTGGAACCACCCATAGCACCCGTGAATCCTCCGCCGAGGAATCTTATCATCGGAACGCCTTTAACTCTGGCAGGCGGTAATTTGGCAAACTCAGTTAAATTCATAATGACGGCAGTAAATTACGGCCCGCACCGGGTGTCTGAGGTTCAGAAGCGGGTGCCGGCTGACTGCCTCCCGATGGTAATGGCTGAACAGGCGGGGCTAATGGCTGAGCGGGCTGTTCAGGCTTATCCTCACTAAGCACCTTTGCTTTGATATTCTCAAGTGTGGCGTCAAAGTGATCCTGATATTTCTTCTTCTGAGTCTGGTTCATACCTTTCCATACCGACGTGAATTCGGCGGTTTTATGATTGTTTTTGAACACAAATTTAAGCCGTTCATGCTGTTTCTTATGTTCAAGCGAGCCTTCAAAAGACTCATCAGCGGGTACAGGCACATCAAGTTCAAGCATCATGGCCATATGCTCACGCTGGATAAGGTCGAAGGAGGCGTCATCAGAATTTTTGATAGTCCGCTTCAAGTCCATATCAAGGGCTTCTGCCCCCTGCTCTATCAGCCCCACGGCGTCCAGCTTCTTGATAATATCGGGATCAACAGTTGAATAAGCCGTAATCATATTGGAAGCAAGCGGTAAGAACTGCATAATTTTGGCTGATTTCTGCTCCTGTAACATCATCTTGGTTCTCATATCCTTTACCTGAACATTCACATTCACATCAACTGCATCCTTGGTAAGGTCAAAATAAGAGTCAACACCCTGAGAAGCCTCAAACTCGGCCTCACCCTCATTATGCTGAGTGGCCTTGTACCCTTTGACTTTGACTTTCCTGTAACGTTTGACTTTCTTATCATTTATTTTTATTTCTATCTGGTCGGTCAAATAATCCTTAACATACATACAAATCAGTTCAGTCAATTGACCCTCCGCTTCAATCTCATTCGCATACACCAATGTGCTGACCGATTTCTGCATGGTCTGATTCTTGAAAGCCGTCTGTGTGGCAAGTTCACCCGGGCTGAGATAAAGGGCTTTTCTGTCCTGACCCGATGAAATGGTCATCTGGCTCTCGACAAAATCATTCATTAACTGCCATTTATTGTAATCCCCCTGTGCACGCTGAAATGGCCAGACCATGTTTTGGAGTGACTTTCCAGGCGGCACATTCATCTCCCAGACCGCTTTCGGGTGAAGTTTATGGACTTTCCGGTTATATCCAAGGTCGCTGTCAACCATTGTGGCCGGCATAAGATCAAGTTTCAGGCCCATGAACTCAAGATTGAATATCGTGTCCTGAGCATAAATATGGGGAGCGATGATTTCGGCCAGTGAATTGGGCCATGAATTATCACGGCGTCTTTCAAAATCATAAATGACAACGGGGATTCGGTCTTCGGGATTCTCAATATCGGTCGGTTCAAGGATGGTCACGTTATTGGCTACTATCCCGTAAAATCCATGTTCCTGATTATAATAAACATAGACAATAACACCAAGCCCCTCCGTATCACCCTGTTCATCGGCTTCGCGGGGAGTCGGATAAACAATGTCAGAGGAAAAGTTCATCTTTTTACCGCTGACGGAGCTTATATTCTTATATCCGTCTTCTTCTTTGAACTTATCAAGGAAAGTCGAATAGGGGTAAACATATTTGAATATTGCGTCACGTTTTATATCACGCTTCTTCGGGTCCCAGAGGTAACGGCCCTTTTCATCGAAATAGCAGTTGCGCGGGTCAAGCCGTTCAGTTCCGATGTTGTCGTAAATGATATTGCCGTTTTTATCTTCCGTATGAAAGTAATTGACCAATCTCACACCACGTCCGTAAAACAGCATATCCTTGATACAGTCCTCCTGAACCCGCTTCTCGTAAATGTTATCCTTGATCTCTTTTACCTTAAACTCAAGAGCCTGCGCCCTGTTCGCCTTTTCCCCGTATCTGGGTTCAAGCACCGCTTCCGGCGGGGTACGCATAATCTCATCGGCAATGGCTTTGGCCACATCGCGGAGCGTCGGAAACCTGACCGCCTTTTCAAAACTTTCCCCGTCAATCAGCCAGTCCTTGAACACGTCCCATAGGTCAAAAGTCTTCTGGACACGCTGATACCACTGGTTCCTTGCCCATGCCATTGAGTAAAAACGGCGTTCGGTAAAGCGGGCGAAGTCATCAAGGCCGGTAAGTTTAGCCTTGCTGTTTGTTTCGTAATAGGTTTTGGAGATGGTATTTATGTCCATTGTCTTTGATTATTGATTCAATAAGTACACTCTTTTTATTTAAAACTGACATACTCCCGCGGCTAAAGCCTGCGAGGTTCCAAGGTCGCTATGGCTTGATAACGTTGCCTTTTGGCGGGTATCAGACTCCGCTTGCAGAAATCCCTTTTCTCTCTGTAATTGAACGATGCCTATTGGCGGGGACGCAATGGAAAAAGCCGCGTTCACATCAGCATGTTCGACGTGTCCGCAAATGGAACACTTAAATATTTTGTCATTTCTTTCACCCAAGTGACCGCATTTTGAGCAACATTTGCTTGTGTATGCTGGTTCTACAAAGGTTACTGGCACACCCGCTAAAAGAGCTTTGTACTGGATAAACTGCCCCAGCTGAAAGAAGCTCCAAGAGTTGAGAGCATACCTGAAATTCCTACGGTTTTTGACTGTCTGCCTAATCCCCTTCAAATTCTCCAGCCTGATTTCGGCTTTGTTTTCGATAGCCTTATCCACAATGAAACGGGCTATCTTATGATTCAAGTCTTTCACCACGCGTTGTTCCCTGTTTTTTATTTTCTTCACCACTTTATTCAAGCCTTTTTTCTGCAAATTCCTTCTGATGTTTTTATATTTCAAATGAATATGCTCTGCTTTTTTTCCTAATTTAAATACTTTTCCAGTTTCTTTTACGGCCAAAACGGCGCAATGACCTGTGGTATTCAGGTCAATGCCGATTGTTCTTTCGGTTTTGATTATAGGATTTTCATTGATTGTCACAGATACATAGGCGTATTCGCTATCCAGCTCTATCTGATTGATCTTCACACATAGCCTTGAAAACGGAAGTTTTAAGCCAAGCGAACTGATTTCGATAATCGCCCCGTTGAATTTCAATCCCTGGTTCGGGATAATCAGATTCACAGATTTCACATTTTTTGCTTTTAAGTTTCTGCCATATTTCCTAAGAATCTGATTCGCTATCACAGATTTAAGACCGATGTGTTTCACGTTTAAGGTAGACAGCTTATCACGATTAAGAATGGCAAAATCAGCCACCTTTTTGGCCTTCAAAAGTTCTATCGAGAAATCGCGCCCATGCTTTACTTTGTAAGTTAGAATCATTTTCGCTTGTATTATAAATCAAATCAAAGGATATTCAAGTAGAATTCTCAGAAAGTAAAGATTGGTTCTTCTTTCTCGCCGAACTCAATGTCAAAATCAGATTTTGAACTGATATAACTTGTTCCTGGGCCGAGTGTATAACTCTGAGGGACAGTCTGCTTATGTTTTTCCTTAAAGTACATGATTGCATAACGGCCAGCGTCCGCCAAATGATCCTCACCATCGCTAGACAAATCCTCTGTTTTATGCTCATCATATACAAGTTCAGGCAGAATCCTGATAAGTTCGGGACAGGTAGTGAATATCCTCAGTCTTCCTTTCTTCTTTCCCTCATAATCATACGTTTTCAGATACTCCCTTATTTCGCCCCAGCCGATTATACGGTTGTTGTTGCCCGGATAGATTTTAAAACCTTTGAGAACATTCTGCATTTCCATTGCCCCGCTGTTGGGTGAATCCTTTTTAGCGAAGATAGCGGGATCGGCAATAATCAGCCTTGCCTGACTGTCCTCTGTATCTCTTATCCTCTCAGCTAACTGACTGTAAGTAAGTCCTTTCATATAAAGCTCACGGTAGACATAAAAGGTTTTGAATGCCTGATCATAAGCCAGCCATACAACGGCACTCTGAGCCGAATACCCATAATCAAGACCGATAAGGCGTGGCCAGCTATCGGGTATTTCAAACGGTTCACAAACATGATATTCACGTCTGAACTCGCTGAAATACTGACCCGCGAAAATATCCCAGTCACCGTCCTTGTATGCCCGCCGTAACTGTTCAGGCAGGGTATCGAGCTGTTTTTCATAAGACGGGTCGATGTATTTATTGTCGGAATACTTTGACCGGACAAAATGGAATTCGGAAGGGTCAAAATTCTCATCAGTGAAGTCACGGCTGATCCATAGTTTTTTCACCCAGCCATGACCGATTTCACCGGGATTGCTGGCCGCGATGAATCTGGTGTCGGGAATCCCGGGCCACCTTAAACGCATATTCAGGAAGTCAAACATCTCACGTTTGTTCTTTGTCAGCTCATCTACAAACTCGGCGGCGAATTCGGAACTCAGGTATTTGGAAGGATCATCAAGGTTGCGGAAGGCAATTACACCGCCTCCGAATTTGTCATTAAGCTGGAATTCGTGGTCGCTTTTATTCAGTGACCCCAGCCATGCGGGGAACTCAAAAGGTATTTTGCTCAAATGTCTTTCCCTTAGAGCCGGATAGTCCTCACAGAACAGACCGACACGTATACCCCTGATTCCGTATCTGCCGTAATACTTAAGAAGTAATCTTAAAGCGCACCATCTCAGAAAGTAGCTCTTTCCCCCGCCCGCCGAACCCTTTACTTTTACATACCCCCATAAAACAAATATTTATATTTGTCTAGTGCCTCCTGAGCCTCTAACTGTTTAGGCTGAAAGTTGGCGAGTTCCGAAAATTTTATATCTTCCATCAGTCAACAATTACACGCTTATCCGTGACTTCAACATCATGCTCAATCTTATCACAGTAGTCCTTCTTAGTCAGCGGATGACGCTTTAATACCGCCTCGGCCTCCTTATGCTCCACCGGCTCAAGGAACTTATGCTTGGCCCTGTACACTTTCTTCTTTTCTTCCCATGACTGTGCTATCTTCCACTCATCGATCATCTCCTTGCCCCCTTCATGGACATACCAGTGCTTATGCCGTTCCTCCGATATTCCCGTAGCATAACAGGCCTCAAGATGGGTGGCATTCATCAGGTAGACTTCTTTCAGTTTAGCCAGTTCTTCTTCACTCATCTTTTCCATTATTTGCGTTATTTCTTATGTCGGTCAGTAATTCCAGCAGAATATCAAACCGTTCAAGTATGGCCCTTTCATACAGGGTAATCCCGTTTGGTATTTTCAGCCTACTCAGCAGTTCGGACTTCTTCATAACGTCTTATACTTAAAAATCCTATCAAGTTCGTTGGATAGTTCAGCGGAATGGGGAGTGGTGACCGTCTTTTCCTTTGTCCAGTAAAGAAGTTCGGCTATGCGTTCGAGGCGGGCAATCTTAGCCTGTAAATCAGCAATAATGTCAATCATGACCTCCATAGGAACTCTAGCACCTGAATCAAACATCTTTTCACTCTCACTTACCGTCATTCCATTATCAAGAATTCTTGATGTAAGTTCATCATCATATTTCTGAACAGCCTCACACGCTATCGAAACTGGCTGGCTTGAACTCGGTTTCTCCGCTGGCACTGATAAATTTTGTTGTACAGTCCCCTCTTTTTCCTTCGGTAATTCCTTCGTGGGCAAGTTTGGGGGCGGTGCTGACGTTTGGGGCATTGACTGGTCTTCCATCAATTGATTGGATTAAAATATTAATTGCGTCTAGTTGCTTCTGCAATGTATCCCGCTGATTTATTAGCTGGGTAAGGAAGTCCATTAAGGGACATTACAGGTCATTTTCAATAAAATCCATAATCATCCCCACATCAGCCGGGGCAAGTTCAACACTTTCAAGCTGACTGAGCTTGAACGGCTCAAAATCAATATCAGTCTCAAGTGCCGCGAGTTCATTGAATTCCTCCTGAAAGGCCGCCATGTTCTTCTCATCGACTTTCATTTCACGCTTATTGACTTCACCTTTGGCATTGCGTTTTGCATACTTCTCAACCAGGCCAAGTCTTTTGGATTCAAACACTGACAGCTCTTCCTGCACACGCTTTAGAACCTTTGAGATACGAAAGGAAAACTTAATGGGAAGCGGGGCGTTGGCCAGCTTGGATAATGGCCCTGGACGCTGTAAATTCCCCACGGCGTTGAATAAAAGACCGAGTTTAAGTTTCATATGGCAAAAGTTAAATCAATGAAATAATAGCCTGTAAAAATAAAAAGTCAAATGATTCTGAATTCAATTCTTAAAATACCTCTTGGTATTCTGGAATTTCTCAATGCAACCTCAATCTGCCGGAGTATTTCATTCTTCAGTTCAGCCTGATTATCGCGGGCCAGTGATCTGAAATCATCTATAGTTATGTCCATAGGTCAAATTTAGCATTTTAAGGCCGATTGCAGGGGCGGTAATTTCTGACAGCCCCATATTCGTTTTTTATATCATGGCCCCTGCCAGACGGCATAGCGTGTGAAATTCAGCCCGTTAGAACGAGTAATCCCTTGCCGGCCTTATCCCGAAAGGCTTATTCCATGTCACATTGTTAATACTGCGGTTCAGCCGTACCGCATCCCCCATATCCTCGACCTGATCGGAATGTTTTTCGAGCTGGGAAAGATAATAAGACTTTGCTTTTATTTTCCGGGTGTAACCTTCACACTTTTTTCTCATGGTTTGAGTATAGCATACGAAAGTATACTGACCAAAAAAACAGGGTGGATTTTGTTTGGCTTAAATAAGCCATTAGCCTCAAAAATCCCTTTTTGATTAGCAATTCTTTTGCTTTCCACAAGCCCAAAAGTGGAATTTTGAAGGAAATTCGCTCCTAACCTTTATATACTATTATCCTAATTTATAAGATATATAGTTATAGTAAAAAATACATTGAAATTCCACTTTTCAGCTTTCCTTAGCCAGAATTTTTAAGGGGATTTTGCTTAAAAGGGTGGATTTTTGAAATTCAAAATTATATGTTTAAAACATTTTATCTACTTCGCAAATTACAAAAATATGTTATTCTTATAAACTTGACAAACAAAAAATCCATGAAAACAATTTCATTTTCTAACATATTTTCTTTTTTCCGTAACCTATTTTGTTTGTCATGTTCTTTTTAATTCATTATAATTTCCTCGTACTTAAATTGAACTCCGTCACCTCATGATCTTGTCATTTTTCAAAGCAAAGTTTATAATATTTGAAAGAACGGCCAACGACACGATCTCTTGACGGAGTTTTTATCTTGGCCGTTCTTTTTAGTCTTATATGATCGAAGATAAAATAAAACCATTGAAAACATCCTTAACGGCGGCTGAATGGGATGCATCAGTCAAGAAGCAGAAAAAAGCGGCCCCCACCAGTCTTACCGATAAAGCGTATTTTATCGCTAACCTGATGATGTCCGAAAATTATATAAGAATTCAGGAGTCCCTCTATAACTTCACGGGGAAAATATGGGAAGAAGTGAAGCAAGGTAAAGATTCCGGTATCGTACTGAATAAATGGATGTCTTCATTTTCCAATGCGCCGAATGACAATAACAGAAAAGAGGTACTCAAAATGTTATCTGATCTGACATGGAATTTTTATCCCGAACAGATGGAAATAATAGGAACGCCTACGGAATGGATTAATCTGCTGGATTATCGCTATAATATTTATACTAAAGAGAGAAAAGATTATAAAAAAGATGACTTATGTATATGGCAATTGCCGTTTAATTTACCTGATGACAGCCTAAATCCTGTAAATTTTATTAATTTTTGTTCTGAAGTATTTAAAAATCATAATTATGATCAGGAGAATTTCAATAAGACCGTAAAAATGGTAATGGAGTGGATAGGTTATTGCCTGATTCCTGGCAATCCTTTCCAGATTGCCTTTATTATGGTAGGTAATGGACAGAACGGTAAGGGTAAAACAATGGATATAGTAGAAGCGATCGTCGGATCATCCAATTGTTCACATCTGGATATAAAAGAAATCAATGACGGTTCCGCTATATGGATGTCCAAAGGAAAACTGATCAATTTTTGCGGGGATGTCACTTCAGAAGAACAGCTGGATAGTTCAATCATGAAAAGGGTGGTTGAGGGGGCAACGATAGTCACCAATAAAAAATATGCCCAGCAATGGGAAATGCCTTTTACAGCTAAGCTCATGATGGGGGCCAATGATATACCTTTTTCACGTAATTCAGGTTTTTCCATTCAGCGTCGGTATATAATGCTTCCGATGGTAAGGCAGTTTACCACTGACGAACGTGACCCCGATATTCTGAAAAAGATCAGTCCTGAATATCCCTATATACTGAAAGAAGCATTACGTCACTTGCCCTATCTTCTCTCCCGTAAGCATTTCGATCTCCCGAAAAGCTGTCTTGATGCTTATGAGCAGTACACACTTCAGAATGACAGTTTTAAAGCATGGCTGGAAGAAGAACATAAAATCGGTGATCCCGAAAAAGATTATTGCCGTACAAAAGACATTAAAACAGAATATCAGGATTACTGTAAGTCCTCTGGTCTGAAAGCGATAGGCCCGCAGAAAATATATAAAAAATTAAGGGAAATGGGATATTCTACATCAAAAATAAATGGTGATGATTGTTTCAGAGGAATAAGAAAGCCTGAAAATTCAACCGATCTTTATTAACTATTTTTAAATGATTTACCAGAAATTAGTTGATCTTTATAGGGAGAATGAGGATATTTTTAAAATGTTTCTGGGGAAAGCTGATTTTAGTCAATGGAAGGATTCTGACGCGGAAGAAATAAATGAATTTAGAAACATTATCAGACTTCTTCTGATAAAAACAGCTAAACCATTCTTGATTAGTGCTGAACAGATGAATGTTTTTAAAGATATAGAATTACAACCTGAATTATGCTCGTCAGAAAGTATCAAACTGCCTTTCAATAATATTTTTATAGATTTTGATGGTATTGTTACAATAAACAATGAAAACTTTTCAGGAATATCGTGTGCTATGGAGGGAACTTTATTGACGGTTTTTATGATGGGCAAAAATTTTTATCAGGAAAGGATAAATTCAATAAGGAAAAATGACTGGGAAGGTGTTTGGGGCAATAACACCGGACATCTTGGATTTGATATTTTATTAGAAACATTTAATGAAAAAACGAATGACTTATATAATAATGTTTATAAAGGGTCGAAAATGGGAAAAGAAGTAATCAATATGATTATAAACTTTTGCCTTTATGTCAACTCTGCCAATACTATCATCGAATGTGTCACCCCTGGTCAGAACAAAAAAAGAAAGAAGCAGGGATTAGCTGACAAAGAACCTTATTATCTGATAAAAATTGAGAAAAAAGAGTATGCCAATCACGGTGAAACCGGAAGCGGAATAACTCATTCATTCAGATATGATGTCAGGGGACATTTCAAAAGATTCACAACTGGAAGAATGGCAGGAAAACATATATGGTGTCCTCCTCATCAAAGAGGTCTGAAAAATGATGTTTATAAACCTAGTGGCTATTTAGTATGAAATACCTCCACCACATCAACTTACCCTCCCTCGATCTCTCCCGTGAGGAGGAAGCCTACCTTGATTTCAATGCCTCCCTTGATCTTCAGCTAAACCGATTGCCCCGTACTTCCTATGGGTTATGGAATGCCATCGGGGACTTCAAGGATAGCCTGTATGAGCTTATAATAGATCACTTAGCTAATGGCGAAGATAAAAAACATTGGGAAGAATTGTTAAGTAAGATCAGAAATGACAAAAAACTAAATGTGGAAAAAGCCCGTTGTTTCCCGATCGAAGATTTAATGAAGAAATACGGGATTGAAGTTAAAAGAGGTTTTGCCAGATCACCTTTCATGCCGGAGCAACGGACTGGATCACTTAAAATCTACCCTGAAAGCAATACATGGTGGGATTATGCCTCTTCTCAGGGCAGTTCAGTGATTGATTTTGTGATGAAGATGGATAAATGCAATTTTATTGATGCGGTAAAGAAATTAAGCTAAAATGAATATGCAACACAATTCGGGACAAGTTTTTAAGTATAGGGTAAGAAGAAGCTATGGCTTGTCCATGTGTTGCACTTCTTATCCTTTATTTGAAAATTATGAAAGAAATATGGAAACCAATTCCTGATTATGTAGATTGTTATCAAATCAGCAATACAGGAAAAATTAAAAGTATGAGTAGAATGGTAAAACATTATCGTGGTGGTAAATTATTATTAAAAGAAAAAATATTAAAATCTAATAAAAATAACTGTGGATATTCTTTTGTACTTTTACATAAAAATGGAATTGGGAAACAATTTTATGTTCATAGATTAATAGCTGGGATTTTTATCCCTAATCTAAAAAATAAACCTTGTGTCAATCATAAAAACGGAATTAAGACTGATAACAGAGTAGAAAATTTAGAGTGGTGTACGCCAAAAGAGAATAATGAACATGCTTTCAAAATAGGTTTAAAAGATCAAACAGGTGAAAGGCATAACAGATCAAAATTAACAAATAGGCAAGTAAGAGTGATCAAGCATTGTATAAATTTAAAAATGATAAATTCAGATATTGCAAAATATTTTCCTACTATTCCATCAAACATAGGCAATATAAGAACAAATAATACTTGGGCCCATATTAAAATATAATTTTTTAAACCCCCTTACCAATGAATGAACTTATATGTGATAAATGCGGATCAAAAGACATAGAACAAGGAATTGAAATGCCCGAATCCGAAATCAAGGTTATCAAAATGACTGAATTTACAGGGCCGCCAATGATTTCAGATTTAGTATATAGGCCAGTTCATTATAAATTAACCTGCAAAAATTGCGGTTTTCAACATAAGTTTACTAATTAATTTTACCAATATGAATGAACTGATTTCTCAATTGAAAGCCATTAAATCAGCCCTAAAGGAACTTCGAGCCGAACTCAATGATAAGCTCATGGAGGACCATGATTATGCCGAGTTCTCAGCGACCCTGGCTGATGACCGTGAGTGTTTACAGGCCCATAGGAACAAACTGATAACCGAGTCAGTTGAACTCAGTGCCGCCGTGAAGCGGATCGTTGATAAGAAGAATGAATTGAGAATTTTAAAACAGTCAATCAGAGATTCCGTGATGATTGTAGACAAGGTATCGAAAGAGCAAATTGTTATGGATTTGCGTTTTTAATTTTGCTATAATAAGTATGCAATAGGGGTTAAGTATGGTCTGGCTTCGGCCACCCTATTGCAACTTAACCCCGATTTGTATTATGGAAAATGAAGAATGGAGAGAGCTGACCGGATATAAAAATTATCAGATCAGCAATCTCGGGAGAATCAGAAGTTTGGCAAAAGTGGTTAGACCATCTAACCCTTATTTAAGTAAAGGAAAAATGCTTTCTCAATATTATAATGATTCTGGTTATCTTTGTGTTGGAATAAGTCTGCATAGGAAAACACATCCAGAAAGAATTCATCGTTTAATGGCTCAAGCTTTTATTCCAAATCCTTCATCTCTACCTTGTGTTCTGCATATAAATGGGATACGGGATGATAACAGATTAGATAATCTTTATTGGGGAACGAAAAAAGATAATGCTGAAGACGCCATCAAACATGGAACTTTTCAAGGATTTAAAAATAAAGGTAAAATAATAAAAAGTACCAGATTAAATGAAAGTCAGGCAAAAATGATAAAAAATGCGCTCTTTTATAATGCTATCCCTAAAGAATTAGCAAAAATATTTCGTGTAAATATTGAAACAATAAAAAGAATAAAAAAATGTCATACTTGGAAACATATTACAATTTAGGAAATATAAAAAGGAGGTACTTTAATATAAATATATTGACTTTTATACAAGTAAGAGTATTATTTTACCAGTTTCACCACTAATAAGATGAATGGCAACGACTGCATTATTTACTTCGAGAAGCAATGGGAATCCCTTTATACTGACTTTTATGAGGAAGAACCATTTGATTATGATGAGGCACTCGGTGAATATGAAACTGCCCCCGACTTCCGTCAGTTCGTGGAGGAATCGTTAAGCGTGGCAATTGACGGGGAAAGGGCTAAAGAAGACTCGCTATTGAATTAATCCAGTTTATGTCAAAAATCACTTTGAAAAAAGTAGAGCATAAAGTATGGAGTGATATACAAACACTCTT
>ERZ1292625.2957-Hain-H41-01um-R1-2957-length-14588-cov-10_pt1 | contig 14588 bp, 35 predicted proteins | sample MGYA00564400_ERZ1292625 | MGnify/ENA primary metagenome ERZ1292625 (study PRJEB36523, sample SAMEA6512639) | groundwater metagenome | collected 2019-01-08 | study: AquaDiva: Metagenomics assemblies of 32 groundwater samples | reverse complement strand
AGATTCTTCAAATGGTTAAATGTTAAAAAAGTTTATCCAGATATTACGGATGGGATTGAAGTATTAAAAGAAAAAAGCGATGGTGGCTATACTAGGAAAGCATTGCAAAAACATGAGGTTCGATTGCTACTTGATACCATAGATGCTACAAAGATTACAGGTATTAGAGATTACGCTATCATAAGCTTGATGGCTGGCACTGGAATTAGAGAAATAGAAGTACATAGAAGCAATATAGAAGACATTAAAATGAACGACAACGATATAATGAATAACAAGGGCAACGTATTATTCTTTATTCAGAGAAAGAGAAAAAAACAAAAAGAAGGATACGTGGTACTGACTAATAATGCGCTGCCTCACATACAAAATTATCTCTCATATCGTAAAGTAGAACCACCCGATCCCCTGTTTATTACTCATGGGAATAAATCAAAAGGAAAGAGAATGTCGATCAAAAGCATACAGGATATGATATATGAACGTATGAAGCAAGCAGGTATTAAACGTCCTGGTATCTGCGGACATTCACTAAGACACTTCTTCGGCAATCAATTAACAGAAAAGGGTGTACCGATTAAAAAGATACAATTAGCTTTGGGGCATAGTAATCAAACAACTACTGAGATTTATACAAAAGATATTGATAGGTTAACTGATCCGATAGAAAAACAAATAGAATTTTAATAAAAACCCTTACGATGAAAACCAGAAAATTATATTATGAAAGAAAAGATAAAAATTCTATAAAATGGGCAAGCGTTTCTAAATGTAAAAAAAGATGTTCAGCCAGATACGACCGTAATCCAGACCATCGATATGATTATAAATGTAAATACTGCGGAAGTGAAACAAAAAGGTATGATTTATGGTTAAAGGGAAAGGATTTTGCCGGCTTGTGGGCTTGCGGAAAATGCTTGCATCATAATAATGATAAAAAAATCGTAAATAAATGTTGTACAAAAAATTATGGAAGTGCCAGGTGGTGGTAAAACAACCAAGTCAAAAAAATTAAAATGAATATTACTTACGAAAAATTAAATTTAGAAGTAAATTTTATGGAATTGCACAGAATTTACGACCTACTCAGAAACAATGTATATGAATCAATCAAAAATGAATGGAAATACCACAAGCTGGATACATTCAAAAACAACGAATATGCTTTGCCTTTTTTAAAAAAGATTGCACCTTTTATAGACGAAGACTTTGAAAGAGATGTAAAATTATTTGAAAAATTATTAACAGAGGAACAGATGGAATCTCAAACAAATGGAGATACGAAATGCTTAAAGCAAAAAATCCGACAGAAGAAAAAGAAATAGATACTGAATTTTGGCTGGAAGAAGATCGTGGAGAAATCTTATTAAAAGCTAAATTGGTTGGACAAGAAAGAATACTTGTTATAGCAAGCATAAACAAAAAAGGTATATACCTATGGAGGGGAATGGCTGAAGGATGGGGATTTAAAATTACAAGTGATAAGTATGAAAATTCATATATTAACATACAATATAGTTAAATATTTCAATTTTGCTACTATCCGATATAACCAACATTATATCGGATAGGAAATAAACCAAAAATCAACAGAAAGGACAAAAAGAATGAGTGCTGATAATTGGACTATCTGTCCAAAATGTAAATCTAAAAAAGAAGATATTGAGAAAAAAACAAGACCGGAAGCGGAAAGATCATACGGAAAGGTAACACCTGATAAGTTTTTAACACTAATTAACGCTGTTCTCAATAAAGAAAACAAAAAACAAGAAGAAACATTGCGAGAAGATTACAAAATAGGTATGGATGGATATGGATCGTTCTCGATTAACTATAGAGCCGGTTGTGTTGAATGTGGGTTTAAATATAGTTATGATTATACAGTGCCTATACCATAATTATGAATTATAAGACATGGATACTAGATAGAAGAACAGATAGAATTTTAATTAATCTTTTTTTTGGAGAAAACTATAATGAAAAAATTAATAGAAGTCGAAGGGGAAGGGTTAGGATTATTTTTAGGAGAAAGAATAACACTATTTTGCGGTAATTACATTTATACAGGAAAGTTAATCGGAATAAACAATCTGTTTGTAAAACTAGAAAATGCTGCCATTGTCTATGAAACAGGTGCTTTCAATGAAAAAAACTGGAAAGATGCACAAAAATTACCACACGAATGGTATGTAATGTTATCTTTTATAGAAAGTTTTGGAATATTAAAATGAAAATATATAGAAAGCGGTCTGGGTCTAGGTCTATGTCTGGGTCTGGGTCTAGGTCTATGTCTGGATCTGGGTCTAGGTCTATGTCTTGGTCTAGGTCTAGGTCTAGGTCTAGGTCTATGTCTTGGTCTGAGTCTTGGTCTGGGTCTTGGTCTAGGTCTGGGTCTAGGTCTATGTCTTGGTCTTGGTCTTGGTCTGGGTCTGGGTCTAGGGCTGAGTCTTGAAATATGCAGGAAGTAAATCATCAACAGGAGATTAATTATGGAAAAAGTAACCTTAGAAAAATTGAAAGAATTCAAAACCGTATTCAATGCTATCGATTGGGCAAAAAATCAGTACGAAGATTATCCAAAAATTCCGATAAAACCAATATTATCACCTGATCATACATCAACAAATTTAGAAGAATACATTGAAGCACTCAGACAATATGATAAAGAAAAAATTACTTATAATGAAAAATTAAAAACATATAAAGAAAGACAGCGCAATATTAATGATGTAATTACAAACTACATTAAAGAAGAAGCCGGTCTGGATATTATTCCAGAACAATACAGAGATAAAATTTATCAAAAAGCATATGACGATGGTCATTCTAGTGGCTATTACGAAATCTATATAAATCTTTGTGAGTTAGTGGATATTTTCACATAAATAATTTTGGGCAGGAGGACTTAGCGAATGAATATGGACGGTACCATAATCAATAAAATAAAAGAACTTTCTAAAAAATTAGTAGATGATAATATTGCTTTTCCGGATAAAATGGATTACTTTTTAACTGAACAGGCAATGCTTAGAGGTGCATCAATGGCTTTTCAGTCTTTAATTGAGAAAGAAACAAAATCGATAATAAACGAAAAAACAGATCGTTCCTGTTAATATAAAAACATTTTCTATAAACAGGAAAAGAAAGAAGGGAAAAATTTACACAATGAAAATGCTACAAGATAACTGGCGAAAAGAATATACCTACGCCGGATCGTTTAAAACAGCAATTATGAGGGCATGTGAACTAGCAGATCAAGAAAATTTAGCATTATTATATACTGTATACCCAGAGATTGTTATTGCTTACCGTAATCATAAATGGGCAGGGGAGAAATAAAATATGGATAAATTTGAAAAATTAAAAACTATCATAGAAAAAGAACTGAATGAAAAACGTTTAGAACTCGAAAACGCAAGAAAAGAATCTATGCCGAAATGGCTTACAGACAGAAAAGAAGGCTGGGAAGACTGTCTCGATTACTTATTATCAGAAATAAGTCTGATAGAAAACATTAAAAATTAACATGAAGAAACGAACCTGCTTAGGCTTGGAATGTAATAAAGAATTAATTGAAGGTAAATGATTTTGCAGTGAATGTATCAAAAAAAATAAAAAAATCAGAGATAGGGAAAATAACAGAAGAATAAAACCGGGACATTATTATAGGGATGAATAAACAATGAATAAAATAACAATTGAACAATTCGGAAAAGACCATTGGAGCTTATTATTATATATTGAAACAAGAATCCGCGATTATGAAGGAGTTCTTGATCTGTGTCAAATAAGAATAAAAAATCCAATAATAAGACCTGGATGGAAACCAGAATATGGTACTCGACTATTCGGGTATTGGAATAAAGACAAAACCACGAACTCCTTATTACGATTACACAACCATGATGATTATGATTGTTTAGATGATTTGGAAGCAGAAGGTTTAATTAAAAATATTGGAACGGGATTGCGTCCTGTCTGCGAAATAACTAAAAAAGGAACAGAAATATCATCTCAATTATTATTACATAAACAAGTCGGTAAGAATTATTCTAATTTCATACCAAACAGAAAGGAGATTGTACTTGAAACCGTATCTGATACAAAGAGCTAAATTCCAAGATCAAACCAATTCTAGTAAGGAGGGTATCGATTCTATTCTCGATTTCGATTATATGGGTAGCGCAGAATTTGAGTTCGGTGCATTATCAGACAGTTTAAAAAGAATCAGAGACCACGCGTCGGAGTATCATCAGTTTGAATATATAATTAATAGCAATAAAATAACTGTTTTTTGTAAGAAAAAAAACTATGCTGACGTTTGTGTAATAATTAATGATCTCGCCGATAACAAATTTTATTTAAAAGGATATTGTGATTTTGGTGACTGGATACACAGTAAAAAAAATCACAGAAACAGTGACTTCTGGTGGGACATCGAAAACGATTTTATGTTCTGGAAACTTAATCCAGAATTTAACAATAAATTTGAAAAATTAATTAAAGGGAATACTAAACAATGATAACCAAAAAAGAAATTATGGATGCTTATGTTTTTCTTAGAACTAAAAACAATTCCATTCCTGATGAAGTTTTAGATTTTATAAAAGATACCGCTTTGGAAAAACTCAAAAACCAAACAACCGGAGAAAGTAATAACGATGTCTTATTGCGACTTCGAGGTTTCTAATATTAAAATAATTCTTTAAACAGGAGAAAATCAAATGGATGATGTTTTGGAAGCATTAAAAGATGGATTAGATAAATTACTCGAAAGCAATCAAGATAAATTTGGTAAATTACTCGATGACAATCGAGACTGTCAGGATAATGTAGAATTAAAACCACCAGACCCTAAAAAAATGGGTATTAATCATGCCGTCGCTCTTACTGATAAATACTTTGAGCTAGAAAAAAAATTAGAAATTTTAAAGTTTTGGTTGGAATGCGAAAAGACCAAAATAGAAAAACAACAGAAATTCATCGAAGATTGTTGTAAAGGATTCATGCAGAATTACATGGAACAGTGTGGATCAAAGCAATTAATATTGCCAAATGGACACAAATTTGGATTAAGAAAAAGCCAAGACGGCATCGACATCGAAGAAGAAGAAAAAGCTATTCAATGGTGCGAAGAAAATTTGAAAGAAGCCTGCAAGACAGAAGTGCATTTATTAAAAAAGCCTATCATTGCCTATATTAAATCAACCGGAAGCATACCCGTCGGCGTTAAATTTATAACTGCCGAGTCGAAAGGGCTTTCTTTTTCAATAGGTTAATCCAACCTAATTACAGAGGATAATTTATGAACAAAACAAACAATTCTCGAAATAAAAATAACTGGCGATTAAGATACATAAACAGATTGATAACCAACGGATATGAAATAAAAGATGCTATTGCGACTTATAAGTCCATAGATAAAATAGATTATGAAATACAACCAGAATCGTCGGCAGACGATGAATGCAGTTATTGGGGATAATTGTTTAAAGGAAATTTCAAATGCCTATCAAAACTACTGAGTTTACTTGCAATCATTGTGGAATATCCAAGTCTCTACTTTTCCACTGGACAAAGAATATATGTAAAGCATGCTGTTGTCTATATGCTCCCTGTGGTAAATGCGATGAATTGATATTCTGGAAATTAGTGCATATCAGTAATAACAAAAACGAAGCGAATCAATACCGATGTTTGAATTGTTTGAAGAAAGAACATAAACATGAAAATAAAAAGAAAAAATAAAAAAATATGGGTACAACACATACACGAAGAAGGCAGTCGCTTTCACGTAAAAAGTTATAGTACAAATGGCATACGTTGTAATATAAAAAATTGCGAAATAAATAAACCGGAGGTGGAATCAAGACTGTGAATTCAAATATAATTTGTAAAAAATGTAAAAAAGAAATACCGTTCCTTGCTCCTTTTGTTACTCTTAAACATTGTGAAGATAAAAAAGACAGCTTGTTGATAAGTTTTGACTCGAAAATAACTCCATGTGAAGATTGTTACAAAAGACATAAACACAAACATAATACAAGGGAAGCCACGAAAAACTAATCAATCGTTCATTTTATTTTGGGAGATATAAGATGGAAACTGAAAAAGTAATACTGAGAATAGGATTAGGCGGAGAATTGTTAGGACGATATAACAATGTAAAGCACGCCGCCAGAATAATTCATGGACATTTCCAATGTATTTATAACGCAATTTGGACAAAAATACTATACAAGGAGTCGTTCTGGCAGTATGGATTTATAAAGAAAGAACCAAAAATAATCACACAAAAAAAAGAAGAAAAAATAAAGCAACAAGAGGTATCGTGTCTTAGATGTGATCGCAAATTCTTAACTTATAATAAAAGAACCAATCATGTCTGCCCTGATTGTAATATAATTAATGATAATCTTTGGGAGAACAATACAATTTATAAAATTCATTCAAATGTATAAAGAAAAGAATATTTCTAATTAAATGTCGCCTATGGCGTGGGTTTTGTCTTTCGGGGTAATGGACGGTTGCTAGTGTAAATTGGTAATCAATCTGATGGACTAGGCGAAACAATGTAGCTGGCTGTCGCCAGCAGGAGAAAGGATAAAATGTCAACCGATGGATTGTTTGATTTTTATTATAGCAAAAGACACTCGGTAGAAATTAATCGGAAGAATTATTTCAATGGAAGTGAATATTCCGAATGTGTGCCGCATGGGAAAAAACCATCAACCATAGACACTTTTGATGACTTAATTTTTTTAGGCACCGGCACAATGGCTGATGTACGATGCACTGAAAGTAAAAAAATTAATAATGAAAGGAATAATATAACATGGAAAATGATTTTAGTGCTGTAAAAGTTAATGATAGGGTGTTTCATGTTCGTTATGGATGGTATGTTGTGAGTGCAACACCGAAAACGAATAATTCTTATTTTGAAATTACGGTTACAGATAATCTTGGAAATTTCACAATAAAATTCACCAGAACCGGGCGGATGGACGAGTCCGATCTAAATCCTTCTGTTTTTTGGGATGAGATAAAAATTGTTCCTCCGTCAAAACCGAAAAGAAAAGTAGAAAGAATTGTAGAAAAATGGTTAAATTTTTATCTTTCCTCTGAGTGTTCTGGTGGAAAGACTCGTTTTTATAGCTATGAATCAAAAGAAACGGCAGACGAACAGTGCCACAAAGAGACTAGGATTGGTGAGGCTTGTCATGTAATTCATAAATATACAGTCGAAGAATAAAGAGAAAAAAAATGAAAGAAGAATTAAAAAATCTGACTATACGATTACAAGTATCGAATACAAAAGTAGAAAACTTGATGGATAATCTCAAAACCGTAAGAAGGCTGTTCAGGCAGTACGCAAAATGCTTGATTGAAGAATTGAAAACAAGCGATGATCTTGCCAATAAAATTAAATTGGAATTGTTGATGGAGGATGCCGGGGAGGCACAAACAGAATGAATAAGATAATTAATAAAACAATAAAATGGTTTATGGACGGGTGTATAATAAGCAGCAATCTGCTTCTGTCGGCGATAGCCGACTATACGTTGTTGCGTCCCTCACACGACATTAACTATTTGTTTGTATCCACAACGCCCCATTACCCCGAAGAGTAAAACCCACAGCCAACGGCTGAAGGAAGGAGTTGGAGAAAAATGAGTCAAGTAGTTGATTATTTTATAGCGAAAATTATTTCCAAAAAAATAATGGAGCAATATGAAAAAATCAGACAAACAGGCGCAACTGATATGTATGATTATTACAGTGTTGTTAATATTGCGAAGATTTTAAAATTTAAAGAACTTGCTGAAATTTCATTAAAAGATTATAAGATTTTGCTTTTAAATTTTCAAAAACTTATGAAACATTATGATATTAAACAACCTAAAAATTATAATTGAAAATTTTATCACAGAATATCCGCTTACTATTTTTATTATGTTATTTGTTATTGGTTTTGTCTGTGCTTTGAAAATAAATATCAAATTAAATCGTGCTACTAATAAACAAAAAGATATGGAAAACACAACAGATAGTATTGTAAAATTTCATCATAAAAAATCTTAAAATTACTTAAAATTAGCCATTGACAAGATTGTAAAAATAGGTTAAAGTCTAAAATTCATTCATATATACGATATATATCATATATATCAAAAAGCCTTACAAAATAAGAAAAAATTTCAATCACAATGAAAAAACTCATAAACTTTCCAGACGATTTAATCAAAAAAATAGTACGAGAACAATGCCGAAGAGGTATTCCACAATTCAGCAAGGCAGTATTTACAATTCTTTACGAATCTATTAATAATAAAAAGAAAAACAAGATAGATAATAAAAAAGAATAAAATAAGAACTATAGGAATAGAAATATCCTGTGCAGGGCAATCAAAAACATACACGCTGCCTCTGAGTCTGATGGGCAAGATTCAGTTTATTATTATGAATTAGTTTCTGATGATTACAAACTCTATTCTTTTAAACCGTGAAAATGACTAATAACGAACCAATAATATCTTATTTATCAATGAGAAATTTTCTGCGATGCGAAAAGCTCTATTACTATACAAGCATTCTTGGACTGGAACGGATCGAAAAGTCTGATACGTTAAAAATCGAGAAATATGTTAATTCCGTGCTGAGTCAAAAAGAAGTCGATATAACAGGTGAGGAAAATATAATAAATAATACTTTAAAAGAATTGGAAGAGGGGCTGGATCAATTATTAACTAAAAATGCATGGCTGTCAAAAGCAAAGGCAATCATTGAGAGTATGAATACTTTGGAAATAACAAAACATATTGTTAATCAAGATTTTGAATCACAAAAAGAATTTACGATACGACAAGGCGAATTTCCTCAAATGCATGGTTTTATAGATTTCCATCATGCTTCCAATAAGTTTTTTCTTAAACTCAAAACAACGTCAAAGCCAGATACGTATCAAAATAAATTTTTAATCGAGGATCATATCGGTACTTATTTCTTATCAAATCCTGAGTATCAATTCTGTGTCATGCTTATTGTCAGAATACCAGAACTTGTCTATAATGAGTACAATGAAAATCTGCAAGAATATTATAACAGATGTTGTGACGATATAGCAAGAAGACCTCGACATTATTTCATAGGATACAGCCATGAATCAAATAAGTTTGGAATTAAATTTTACCAGCAAGAAATGAATTTAGATGAATTGATTAAAAGATATAAATGGACAGCTCAAAATATTCAACGCTGTGCTAAGGAAAACTACTGGCCGATGCATAAGGGATCGTGTTTCTCGCCGATTAAATGTGATTTTTACGAGGCATGTTCGATAGGAATCTCAGAAGATAGATACAAGAAAAGAGACAAAAAATGTTAAAGTGTTTAGTTCGTGAATGTAAGAATACTTCCGAAGATACGATAAAGGAAAAAATAAAATGAAAGAACACGAAGAAAACAAGATATGTTTTATTATTATATTGATAACAGTATTGTTATGTTTCTTGGTTTTTGCATGTGTAACAAATAAAAATAAGATAGACAAATTAGAAAAAGACATAACAATTTTAATAAATAAAGAAAGTGCGAAATGAGAAGACCAACATCTGACGAACTTAGTAATCTCTCGCTAGGTAAAATAATAGTAATATACAGCGAAGAAGCCGGTGTAGGGCAAAGTACATCATGTATACAATCTTTACCAGAACCAATACTCGATATTTATATCGAAAAAAGAAACTTTGTTAGTTCTCTCGAATCAATTACAAAAGTAGAGAAATTGTCTGGTGAAAAACATGAAGATTGGATAAAAAGAGTCGTATTGGATTGGACATCAAGAGGCAACAGAGTGGTAAATCCAACAACACATGAAGATTTTTTGGATTTTTTGGATAATTGCTATCAAAAATTAAAAGAAGGTACGTTTCCGTTCAAATCAATAATGTTCGATTCTATTGGTTATTGGGTTAATGTTGAACTACCTAAAAGACTAGAAGATGAAGCATATCAATCAAAAGTTGAGAATCTTAAAAGAGGCGAAACGTTAAGAAGTTTAACCGAACAGGTGCAGATGGACTTGAGAGCCTATGGAAGTCTTTCTGGTATCTTTAATCGTTACATGGGACTAATTAAACCATTCTCGCAGTACAACGTTATTGTGGTCTTGATTTTTCAGGGTGACAACAGTCCTTCATACAATAAAGCCTTAACCTGCGCTCCATACATCAAAGGGAAAATGATTGGACAAGATTTAAAATCTGAAATAGATTATGCCGGAATAGTAGAGAAAAAGTACATAAACGAACAGTTAGTATTTCCTCCACAGATCAGTTTCGATAAACTTGGATATTTCTGTAAGTGGTGCGGAGAAAGACCTGAACAATTAAATGGATTGCCGTTAAATTTTAAGAAAATATTTAAGCTAGAATAATCACAAAAGGGGAAGGTTATTATCACAAGAACAATAGAATTCAAATTACCAAAAACATTACACAATAGTGATGTTTTTAAACAAAAATTAAAGCTAGACAAGTCTGAGACGTGGTATGGATTTAACAAAGATATAAAGGTAACAAATCGTAACGAATATAATAAGATAAACCATGTCGTGGCTTTTTCTTTCTATATTGGTAGTGAACTAAACATGAGTCTTTTAGCAGTACCAATAAATTATCTACCAAGCGATGAACATATTTTCAATGGAAAAATAGCGAATGACTTAATCCCTGTCAATTTTTACGATATAAGTGTTATCGATATAAATTGTAAAAAATTACCACTTAAGATGCATAAGCAAGAACAAGTCATATTCAAACTGTTTGTTAATTTTGAAAATAAAAAGTATGTCAAATTTAAAAAAGAACCAATAATTTTTATAAACATTTTCAATAATGAAAAACAAGAAAAAGATTAAAAAATATAAATTTATTACGGGATGGATAAATTTTAGCATTGCCAAGAAACATCAAGAAGAGAATATTATAGCGTATGTGTCTCATGTTTATTTAAGAAAAAAAGACATGCCTGAAATATGGAGAAATAAGCAAAAGATAACTTTAAAAGTAAAACAGAAAGGAAGTGGTGATGAGTATTAATTTTATTATTGCGTGTGGGATTTTAGTATTTGTAATAGGAATAATAATCGGAATTACTTGTGGTCGGCAAGGTAGTGAGTCTCTTTTCGATAGAATTAATTCTTCGCTTTATGATAGATTCTCTAGTTTTGAAAGACATTACGACTATAACATAAAAGACACAACCGATACTCTGCGCAATTTGTCAAGATTAATAGCCGATTTCGATCAGAGCAATATCGAGAAAAACAAAAACACACAACTAGAAAGAGTGGTAAAAATTATTACAGAAGAATTGAATAAGGTTAAATAAAAAAATTATGATTTATCTGCTTATATCTTTAATAGTTCTTGTCTGTCTCTGTTGTGTTTTGTGTACGTTAATGCTTTTTAAATTATACAATTTAGAGTGTAGCCTGCATTGGATTTACCAACAAACAGAAGAATTGAAAAACTATCACCACGATAAAAAACTAAATTAAAAAAAGGAGGTATAGCATGAATTAAATTTTACGTATCGATTGTTTTGTATTTTATTTTTCACAAGAAAGAAGGAGGTTGAAATGATAGTAAAATCCGATAAAGAAGGAAAAGCTCCGATTGGTTTCGATAAAATGGCAGAAGGGAAGCATGCAGTGACACCAGAATCTTTAGAAATGGCTGAAGACAAGACGACAAAGCAGGGGAAGCCGCTTCAATACAACACAGTTTTTCGTGATCCTGAAAATTCAGAAGGATCGAACAATTCCATTTTATTGTCCACTAATTTTGGACATGTAAAGGGAGTTGTAAATTTTTTAACATATTTGGACAAATCCGGCATTGCGAAGAAATTATCCGAACAATATCCAAGCAAGTTTCCATACGATCCGAAGTTAGATCATCTCGAATGGGATGATGATAATTTCTTAGACAAGAAAGATGGAAAGCCAACAGGCGTGAAACAGGGTTTTATCACTACGATAAGATTAGCCATGAAAAACGTAATGGTTGATATCAATGTTGTGTTTAATGAAAAGACTGGATTTAATGAAATTACTGACTGGTACAATCATAATAGTAGTTCGGGTGCTTCGAATGCTTCGGCTGCTTCTGCATCGTCTATATCGAAAAATTCTGATTGGTCGTAACAGGTTTGCTGGTAAATCCTCGTAAAACCAGCATGTTTTCTTGGGAGTCCTGGCAGGTTTGTTCTTGCGCCTGCCAGGAACATTTCAAAAAGTAATAAAATGATTGAATATGGATTTAAAAAACTAGAACCTAGTAATATTGCGTCTAATCTTTACACTTGTAATTACTGTGGATACGGAATAGAGGGTAAATTCCACAGAAAAGAAGATGTAATTATCCTATTAGGAACATTTATCAGTACATTTCCACGTATTAAAGAATCAATACAAGAAATGGAAGAAATTTTTAAAAGTTTGATAAAGACATAATTTGACAATTATAAGATCAAAACGATACGAATTAAATAAAATATTAACAACAACTAAATTCCATTACATACCAGAAATACCTGATGGATTTTGTATTGTATACGATACTAGAGAGCAAATGCCTTACACCTTCAACGATTTGAATATAAATTCTTTAAAACAATGCCTAGGAATATCAGGTGCAGATTATTCAATTAAAGGGTTTGAAGACAAGATAAGAATAGAAAGAAAAAGCCAGTCTGATTTTTATGGAAGCATAGGTAAAGGCAGAGAAAGATTTGAAAAAACAATCAAATTTTTAAGTACATTGGAATTTGCCGGATTGGTTATTGAATGTAGCGAGGAAGAGTTGCTATGTCCAGAAACTACCTATTCGAATATTAATGCTAATTCGATTTATGGGACTATCGTATCTTTTCAAGTCAAATACGGTATTCATGTATATTATGGAAACAGAGATCAATGTCGTAGACACTTAATACATTGGCTGTTAAAATTCTATAAAATTAAAAGAAATTTATAATATTATGATTGGGTTTGCTGGTTTCATCCACTACTTGTTAAAAAAACCAGTATCAAGCAGGATGAGCCTGGCGGAGTCCAATTCCTTCTCCGCCAGGTTGATTTCTTCATAACTTAAAAACAATTATTAAACATGATCAAAAATTATACATCAACTGTACCAATAGAAAGATCGATTAACCATATAGAATCTAAGTTAGTTACTCACGGTGCTAAAGATATTATGAAGCGATACGATTCGATAGGTAGACTGGAAAGTATTTGTTTTATAATTTTTGTATCCGGTAATAATGTATCGTTTAAATTACCAGCCAAAATAGATGCCTGCTGTGAAATATTAAAATCAGAAATCAAAAGACCCAGAGATGGTACTTACGAAAAAGTCGAAAAACAAGCGGAAAGAACCGCTTGGAAGTTGGTATCTGATTGGGTAGATATACAAATTTCAATGATTGAATTACAACAGGCAGAATTTATGGAGGTGTTTTTACCTTATGCTTATAATACTCAAAACCAACAAACTTTTTATGAGAAAATAAAAGAATCAAAATTTTTAGCATTAATAAAATAAAATGTTATTAATAAAACAAATACTTGTTACGATTTCAATTCTTAGTTATTCAGCAATAATATATTCCGAAGTAAGCGATAGAAAATATATTAGAATTTTGATCGCTTTGCTTCCATTGATCGTTTTACCTATTGTTTGATTTTTATAAATAGAAAGATATTAATGGACAAAGTAACAGACAATATAAATTATCCACAACATTATCAATCAAATGGTATGGAAGTAATTAATGTGATTGAAGCGTTTAGTCTCGGATTTCATCTTGGCAATGCAACAAAATATATACTTAGAGCTGGAAGAAAAACAGGAGATACCGATGAAGATATAAAAAAAGCTATCTGGTACTTAAATCGTTATTTAGGAGAAAGCAGATGAAAATTAAAAGTATTAAATTGGAAAACTTTGCAAAATATTCACATATAGAAGTTTCGTTTGACAAAAATATTACCTACTTGATCGGTGAAAATGGAGCAGGTAAAACTACGCTTGGATTAAATGCGATTTGGTTCTTATTCCAGGGGATTGCAGAAAAAAGCAGCAAAGGTAATAATCCATTAATTGCGGAACGGTTCAGATTCATTGGAGAAAATGGTGCATCCGCTAAAGGTGAAATGATATTATTCGATGAAATACGAAAAATAAAGATTAAAGTTATACGAAAATTAACAAAAGATGGTACATCTGTTACTTTTGAAGCTTCCGAAGGTTTAATATTAAATCAAGAATGGCTTAACGACTTATTCAATGTATTTCTCATATCGCCCCGATCCTTCCTCGCATTAGACAGTAAAAAACAAGCAGAAGTATTAGGTATTGATACGAACAGATTCGATACCGAATTGGAATCTCTTAGGTCGGAACACACTCTTATCGGTCGTGAATTAAAAAATATTGGTGAAATACAAACGGTCGAACCTGTTGAAAAAATTAACATAACATCTTTAATAGAATCTAAAAATGATGTAATCAGTTTCAATG
>ERZ1292625.2956-Hain-H41-01um-R1-2956-length-14589-cov-5_pt1 | contig 14589 bp, 13 predicted proteins | sample MGYA00564400_ERZ1292625 | MGnify/ENA primary metagenome ERZ1292625 (study PRJEB36523, sample SAMEA6512639) | groundwater metagenome | collected 2019-01-08 | study: AquaDiva: Metagenomics assemblies of 32 groundwater samples | reverse complement strand
GGAATGAAAATTTCATTCCCTCTATTTTTTGAAAGTGAAAAACACTATGAAGAAACCGAAAAAAAGTACAATGAAAAAACAATGGTTTTTTAGAGCAAACGTTTTGAAACAAGTTTCTAAAATTGTTAATCAACATGTTTCAAAGTACAATGAAAAAAGTATTTTATTGAACTTGAAAAGTCAAAACTAAAAAACTGAAAAACTAAAAAATATAAATTCAGTGAGTATTTATTTACTCATTGAATTTTTTTGTTTGTCAAAAAACTGTTAATCACGTCTTACCAATTTTTCCAAGATTTAGGTTTTCAAAGCCACCTCCTATGCTTCTTCACGATTAAATTATACCCTCTCAAACATTCTACTCAAAAATAAATCTACCTCAACTCCTCATCAACAAATAAAGCACCAACAATATAAACTTCCACCAGAAACCAACCTCCACGCAATCATATAAAATGCCAAACAACACCTTGACAAATGATAAAAAATGTTGTATATTGTTACTAACTGAATATAATCATTAAGCATAACATATAGCATAACTCAACAAAATGAACTCTACACTTGACTTGAAAGTAAAAACTAGCATACCAAAGTCAATACCTAAGATTGAAAAATCTTTGGCTAGTTTGGCAACAAACAAGCCTACATTATTACATACACTAAAGATAGAAAAAGCCACCATTATTGATATAGAGACAGTCAACTTCGTAGGTGGTATATTAGAAGTAGGTGCAATTGTAATAGATAACAAATTAGAAATAATATCTGAAATAGAGGTTAGGACTAATGTTAAAGTACCGGATAAACATATATGTGGAGTAATACCTTGCGGTAAATTCAGTGAGGGAGAAGCTGTAAAGATACTTAATAATAGTGTAGAAGGGATGATAATAGGATGGAATCTAGAATTCGAGAGAAGAGTGTTAGTAAGGTATGGCTATACTATTAGTGGCTTTGATTTAATGAAATGGATAAAGCAAGTCTATACTATTCAAGACTATAAACTAGATACTGTATGTAAATTCTTTTCAGTTGAGAAAGTAGGACATAGAGCTTTAAGTGATTGTTTAGCTGTGTTGGATATATTGCGTAAAATATGATAGAAAGTATTTCTATCGCTAAATTGGATACAATTAGATGATATACTGGAGTTTTGATACATTTAAACAAGCCTGTAAACTGTTAAGGTTTATGACTTATTGGGAGTTTGAGTGGTTTATACATGAACGAAAAGAAAAAATTGCTGCTTTATTACAGGTTGATGTTGAAAAAGTACAAATGCTTAAAAGTGCTGTTAAGCATTATATGTATGTTCGTAAGTTAGACCATACAAGACGAGGAATTTACAGCAAGAAAATAGCTTTAAACTCAATTACGATAAATAAAATTGGTGAATATAATGAGCAAGTCTATAAAGGTCGAGTTATATGTGGTAGTCCTACAAAAGGAGCTAGATATGACGATTGGAGATGTATTAGGAAAGCTGGACAAGGAACTAAACATGAAGGATATGGGTTTTGTATGGAACACGAATTAATTGCTAGTTCAGGAGAAAGAGAACTCGTATGGCGACATTTGGAAGCTATACATGCTGCTCCTACACTACAAACCTTAATTGTTAAGGCTAGAGAAGTAGATAAGCATGTTGGTAGAGATATTGGGGCAGATATAGCTTATATGGAGATTGCTAGGCAGGTCATTATGCTTAGAATTGAAGCTGTTGGGAGTAATGAAGCCTTAGCTAAGGATTTAGCTTATGTGACCGAGACTTGTGCAAAAGTTAAGACCATGTATGAGAAGGTTAGACAGATGAATTGGATACCACCTGAGCAGGTAAACGCAATTATCTTACAGGTGTTAGACACTGTTACGTCTGGAGAGAGTGGGGAAGTTAGGGCTAGAATAGCCGAAAGAGCTGCTGGATTAACTAAGATTATCATACCTAGAATGGACGATAAAGTCGTGCCTGTATATGATAGAAGTGAAGAAATCAAAAGAGCTTTAGCTAAGAGTAAAAGTTATTTGAAAGAAGATGCAGATTGGACTGCTTTAGATTCTGTAACAGGTAAAGATTTAGAGGAAGAAACAGTATCTGTTAAAGAACCTCCTTATAAAAGAAATCATTCGTGGATTCAACATGCGCATCCAAAGAGCAAACTTAAATTAAAATTCAATGAGTCGGGAAATTAATTTAGAAATAGCTCAATCCATTAAAAAATGGAGCTTGGGCATATTACAGGAAGAGCGAAGAGGTGCTTTAAAAGAATGGACACCTGCATTTGCTGCTGAAATATCTCGAATGTTTGATAGTGATGCGGGTATTGAAAGAATACTACATGACGAATACTTTCTTAATTTAAAAGAAGCTAAGGGGGTTGAAGATGAAAAAAGAGGTAATGTAATATATCCCGCACATAAAGAAGATATATTAAATTTATTTAGAGAGATGCGTGAAAGACCTGTTAATTTAGTAATATTAATTGAAGGTATCGGTAGTGGTAAATCTACTGTTGCAGCAGTATTAACTTATCTACAATGGCTTAAGATAACTGCTATGTATAATCCTCAAGCTTACTATGGTATGATGGACAACGAAATTATAGCATTTATTTCAATGAATCGTACAGAGGCTCAAGCCAAAAGAGTTACACTACAAAAAGTCTTTCCTAAATTTCAAACCGTGTTCAATAAAGAATATTTCCCACCATCTAAAAGAAAAGGTCAAGAAATTTGGATACCTAGAAATAATACACTTGTGTTTGCAGGAACATCTTCTGCTGCATCTGCGTTAGGTTATAATATAGTCGGAGGAACAATAGATGAAGCTAACTTTTTAGAAGTAGTTGAAGGTGGTAAAAGAGGTCAAAGCGTAACAGATGTTTATGATGCTGCAGAAGAAACTCACAATGCTATGTTTAACAGAATGACATCTCGATTTATAAATCCTGATACAGGGTACTTAGACGGTATGTTGGCAATGATTAGTTCTTCACGATATCCAAATGATTTTTTAGAGAAGAAAGTCAAAGAACATATCCGTCTTGGTAAAAAATCTCATATATTTGTTCGACGCAGGAAATTATGGGAAGCTAAACCTCCGTCTTATTTTAGCGGCGTTATGATACCATTTAATAAGAAAACGAACAAAATTGATTTAACTGAAGACGAATTAGACTCCAAGAAATTAGAAGCAGAGGATGTTAGAAAAGAACGCCTTGCTAAGAGGGTTGTCGCATGAGAAAAGTTTTTAAAAACAGAATTAATAAAATTTTAAATAAATGGATTAAAATGAGTAATACATACGACCCAAAAGAATTACTAGAAGTATTAAATAAAGCTTGGAATTATTTAGAAGAATATCCTAAATATTCAGAGTTTAATAAAATTTTAAAAATTAAAAATAAAGCTTTGCTAAGAAATGACAAAGACCTAATAGACTTTACAGTTACTTCACATGAAGATTTATCTGTTATATCTATTATAGCAACTTTAACTGAACTAGGTTGTGGAGAAAAGTTTGCAGCAGTCGTGTCAGATGACGGATTAATTACAGGTTGGCAAATTTATTAGGAATCTAAAGATGTTTAAAAATTTTGATGCAGCTGTTAAGAAGTTAGTGTTATTTGAAGGAAAAAGTGAAGAAATTGCTTATGCTATATGTATAAGTAATTATATGAAAGAGCTTAATTCTTCACCTTTTATTAGTAAAGAAGAAATTATAGGAGATTCTAATATTTCTACTAATTTAAAGAAACTTTTAGAAAGTATGTACTCACATGCTATAGAATCTCAAATAGCTTGTTTAGATGGTTTTGCAGGTGCTAAGAAAGTTAAAATCTTAGAAAAAGAAGTTACAGGTTCTGTTGCTTATGTTCCGTAAGATTTATCTAAGAATTTATCATATATTCTTTGGTTGTCTTTATATTAAAGAAAATCAGTGGACTTATATGGTAGCATCGTTATATTATCGCGATAATAATTTTTGTACAGTTTGTAAAAAACCTTTGCATCCAGTATTTAAAGGTGAACAAGAAATTTATGAGCTTAAAGTTAAATCTTAAAAAAGAATTTGATTACAGTAGTCTGTTGCCAAGTACAGAAGATATTCTTTGGATTCCTGTAGAGTTGGCAAATGATTTTATTGTTAATCCATTAAATTCTTTAAGAGACTTTGCTTGCGAGCCTACCAATGCTATCGTCCCATTCTTTACGGATGTAGATGCTTTAGATGCTTGTTTAGTACCTGGAAATCCTTTTGATAGTATAACTCGTACATTTGATGAAGATTTATATTGTAATGATGAATTCTTTAGATATATGCACGTAGATTTAGCTTATAAGAAAGATGGTATTGGTATTTCTATGTGTCATATACCAGAGTGGAGACGAGTTAAACGAGTTATTGAGAATAAGACTGAGAATTTATACGAAGAAATAGAAGTTCTACAACCCTTTTTCAAGTTTGATTTTGTGGGTAGGATAGTAAGTGATAATAGGCAAGAGATGCTTATATCTACCGCTCAAGACCTTATATTAGAACTAAGTTATAGCAGAAATTACTATATTCATTTAATAACATTTGATAGATTTGAGTCGGTTCAAACAATCCAAAATCTTAGAGAAAAAGGATTTAATGTTAGTCATTTATCAGTTGATAGGACTGCCTTTAAGTTAATAGTAGACTATGATAAGAATGATAATATTGCTAAAGTTTCTACTGAGAAGCAATATAATGCAGCTATGGAAGGTATAAGATACGCAGTTATGGAAACTCGTATGGAAATACCAGAACATGAAGCTTGGGAGGGAGAAACTCGTGGTTTAGAATACGATGCAGTACATGATAGAGTTGTTAAATCTCCTCATTCATCTGATGATTTGATTCAGTCTATAGCAGGTTCAGCTTTTAATGCTGCTAATAACGAAGAAGCTGGAATAACAGAAAGTGTTTTACCTAAAGACGCCGAAGACACGAAATATGAAGATTTTTATAATAAAGCATACGATTATAGTATTGAACTAGACCCGTCTGTTCGCCATCCGTATCACCAAGTAGGAATTGTATAATGCCAAAAGCTAAACAACCAAAATCCACCCTTAAAGAATTAATTAAGAATAATGAAGTAGCCAAAGATGAATTAGAGCAATTACTTGCTAAAGTTCAAGCAGATGAAAGAATAATGATTGAGAAAGAGCAATCATCTAATCAACCTTTTAATGCTAAAGACTCACATTATAATTTCTATGAGTCGTTGAGGTCTAAAGTATCTACCATAGATAAGTCTTATGTTTATGGGGTTAAAGGTGTTGTTACTGAACAAAAATTAAAAGAAAGTCAAGATAAATTAATAGAGATACCTATTGATAAAGTAGATGTAGATATTAATCAATACCCTGAGTTAAAAGGTCTTTTAGAAAGTATTTCAGATTATGTAACTAATCCTGACAGTACAACCTCGTTAAAAGCTGGTGTACCTCTTAGAAAAAGACAAACTGAGGGTGAGTTAAGATTAGTTCAATTAATTGTTAATTCTCGATATAATGCTGACCCTTATTGTCGTAGTGCAGTAGATACATTAGGACGCTACATAAGTGGTAATGGATTAAGAGTTTCTTGTCAATACCCTGAGATTCGTGATGTTATAGAAGATTTTACAAAACAAACAAAATTTCTTGATAATTTTACAGATTTTGTAAAAACTTCTTTTAAAGATGGTGAAGTAGGTTTTGAAATTCAATGTGAATTAAAGAAACGAACAAAGCAAATTAATTGGTCTGCTTTTAAAATCTTCAGCGAAGAAATAAGAGGCAGAGAATTTAATTTAGAAAATCCAGGTCAAAAATACACTTTCTTAAAGCAAGCTGTTTTGGTGGCTCCTGGAGAAGCTTATATTAAAGGAAAATGGATTGCAGAAATTAACTATTTTACTCAATTTAATACAAGAGGAACACTCGTAACTTTTGCTGGTATGCAAAGTGGAAAACATGATAACTTAAACGATAATCATGTAGTTGCTTGGTTTCAGCATGGAGATAAACGAGAGATGCTTGGAAGGGTTCCATTAGAACCTGTTATTCGTGATTTTAGATTATATGAAGATTTTAGAATTAACAGAGCAATACTTAATTATGAAAGAAGTAAAGTTCTTTATATTAAGACTGAAAAAGCTCAGATAAATAGAAGAACAAGTGGAGCCTCTGCTACTACACGAAAATCTGCAGCTCCTGCTGGAGGTGTTATGTTGACTCTTGGACCTAATGAGTCTATTACTATGAACACGGCTTCTTTACAAGCTCAAGATGCTGATAGCGATGGTCTATTGTTTCAATATGCGGCTGGCACAGGTTTAAGTATGCCTGTTTATATCTTAGGTGTTCGAGCAGACCAACAGAATTATGGTGCTATTAAAAATACTGATTCTCCTTTTAATCAAATGATTCTTGAATATGCAGGAGAATTTTCTGGTTATTCAAGAAATATCTTTAGATATGTAATTCGTAAAGCTGTAGAAGTTGGAATCCTTCCTAAGAAAATGACAATATCCAAAGTTTCTGAAAAAAGAGAAAAACAAGAAATTTGGTGGGGTGCTATGCAGAAAGCTTATAAATTGTTAAGTGAGAAAAAAGCAATAACAGAAGAAGTATTAGATTCTATTGATAAAGATGTTAAAGCTTCTATGGAATCAATAGAAATAAATACTGTTGATGTTCCTTTTGATATTATCCTTGCGGATGCAGTTAAACCTAATCCATTAGAATTAGCAAAAACAGCATTTATACAAAGAAAAATAGGTGTCGTGTCAAGCCAAACTCTTAGTGAAGAGATGGGTTATGATTGGTCACAAGAATTATTAAGAATGTTAAACGAAAAAGCTCTTGGTATCTACGACCCAGGTAGTTCACAACAAGGTAGCAGTAATGCTACAGGTGGTGTAGGTGACGGTGGTGATGTACAGACAGAAGATGGTGCAAGTGCTCAAAACACAAAATAAACAATTTGACAATAAAGAATAAATTATTTATATTATAGGTAAGGAATTATTAATGACGATAAAAAAGAAATACACAAAAGAAGGAATAACATTTTCTGGAACTCCTTATGAGTTGAAAGAAAATTGTGGAGATATGAAATCTATCTTAGTTTCAGAAGCTGAAATTAAGACTTTAGTAGAGAAATCAAATCTCAAATATCCGAATCGTGTTTTAGAACTCTTAAAACAACCAAATAGTGCTATTATTAAGGTGATAAAAGCTGGTTGGTCAATAAATGATAACTACTATGATTCAAAATCGTTGAAAGAGCTAGTTAGCATAATTGATAAACAAGGCTCTCTCCAATTTGCAAACCATTTAGAGGAAGGCTCAAATTTAGATAGAAAATTACAAGAGTTAGTATCTTATAGTAAAGATGTTTGGTATGATACTGAATCTGATGCTATTTATGCCGCAGTTAAATTCCCCAAAGAAAAACAAGATACACAATGGATTTTTAATCTAATTAAGGAAGATCCAGAGGTTGTTGGTGTATCTATTTCAGCTGGTGTTTATATTCAAGAAGATTTTGAAAAAGACGGGAAAAAAGGCGACAAGATTGAAGGCTGGGCAATTTTTGAATCTGCCGATTATGTTTTATATCCAAGTGCCGGAGGTGGAGGAGTTGAAGCTTCTAAAGTTATAGAAAAGATAAAGAAAGCAAAAGAGTCTGTAACACCTAAATTGAAATTAAAGTTTAAGAAATCATCAGAACAGATTGTTACTGAAGAAGTATTAGAAAAAGTAGAATTTATATCAGAGTCAATGAAATCGTTTATGGCTCAATATAAGCAAAATCAAGCTTTTGGTACTATTTCGCATGTTACAAGTGCGTTGTCTAATTTCATGTGGGATTGTATGTATGCTTATCATGATGAAAAGATTACAACAGATGATAAGATGACAGCAATTGAAACTGCTTTTAAGCAAGCTTCGGATATTATAATGAGTTTAGATTATCTTAAAAATCCTGAGGCAGAATATGATAAAGATGGTAAAATAATTCTTGCAAAGAAAGAAACAATTTTAAATAACAAACCCAATAATAAAGGAACAAAAACAATGAAGTTATCTGAATTTAAAACTCAGAATCCTGAGGCTTATGTAGAGCTTCAGCAAGAGATGGCTCTTCAAGTTAAAGAACAACTTGAAAAAGATTCCAAAGAGAAAGTAACAACTCTCGAAACAGACTTAGCATCTGTAAAGACCAAAGTAACAACTTTAGAGTCTGAAAAAGCTACTTTGACAACTGAATTAGATTCGTATAAAGTTGCTGAAAAAGCGGCTGCAAAACGAAAATCTATTGAAATTCAGATTGAAGAAGCAAAGATTCCAAAAGAATTTGTTAGTGATGTTTTCGCGAATGACTTAATGGCGACAGAAGATGAAGCCAAAGTCAAAGAAAAGATTGCTGACCGTAAATCTGTGATTGAAGGAAAAGCAACACCAAAGACAGGCGTCAAAGTTGAAGAAGGTCGAAAGACTACTGAAACTCTGAAATCTGACGATGTGATGAAACAGTTAATCTTAGAAGACTAACAATGTTTAGGATAAAGAAATGAAAAACAAAACAATTTTTGCTTTCATATTAATAGCTGTAATGGTTCTTGGTATGATGGCTGCAGGTCCAACAAGATTTGGAAGACTTGTTCTCGGTGAAGGTAATTATGATGATGACCCAGTAACTACTGCCGATTTAGTCTTTCAGAACGACGAATACATAGATAACTCTACCAACGGTACACTTGATTTTGGTGCAGGTATTCTTTTAACAACTGGAACAATATCAAGTGGAGCAGTAACAAGCACAGGAAATTCTTCTTATGCTCACGTTAATGCTACAGATTTTATCGCTTCTGATACTACTTCTGCTGTTACTATAATTGGTACAACTCGTGTAGTAGGTGGTACAGGTGCTTTCACTACAATCTCTGGAACAAATGTTACAACAACTGGGTGGATTAGAACTCCGGATTCTAATGCTACTAATCCAGCTTATAGTTTTACATCTTCAACTGGAAGTGGTATGTTTTTGTCTGCTTCTAATGTTTTAGGTTTTGCTACTGCTGGAAGTGATAGAGTTCATGTAGATGCTGCTGGTCGTTTGAATATTGGTATAAGTGGTAATGCTACTGCTATGCTGTTAGTTAATAATGCTACAAGTCAAGCAAATTTACTTCGCATGGAAACTTCTGTCGGAACTCTTAAATTTGGAGTAGATAGTGCAGGAACTTTAGCTCAAAAATTACTTCTTCACGAAAATGGCTTTCAAATGGCTCTTCATGCAATAGCTGCTGGAGATTCTGTCTTTGGTCATACTATTCTTGATGCTGCAGATTCTACTATTAAGATTTACAATGGAACTTCTTGGGTAACAATACAAGATTTAGTACCATAACAACGATTATTTAAATAATAACAATTAATTCATTAATTTTAAGGAAATAACAATGTACACTGCTAATGGAGTGGAAGTTTTACAGTATAGTTCTGAAGTCTCAAACTATATTAAGCTTCCAGCTGCCTCCGCGGATACTTGGCAAGATGGAGCGTTCATTTATTGGGATACTTCAGCCAACACTATCAAAAAATGGGCTCCAGCAGATGCTACCGAAAATCAAGCTGACCAAAATGTGATTATCGGCATCTCATCTGGTGGAAAAAAGAATGGTGACATAGAATCTGTGGTTTGCTTGAAAGCTACAATTTTAATCACCAAAACAGGAACTGTAACTCTTGGAAAAGATTGTGTGATAACATACGATACAACGACATTGAAATATGGAGTACAAGAAGAAAGTGCTTGGAACACAACTTACGAACCGGACGTTACTTTATCTGGAAACTTTGCAGTCTATGCTGCAAATGCTGCTGAAGGTGACGGACGAGTTGAAGTCTTCATAGACGGTGCTGCTCGTGTAGCAAGCTTAACTTAATTACAATTACTAAGGAACTAATCTAATGAGAATAGACACTCTTAAACAATTGCGAGAAGCTTGTTTAGTCGAAAGCGGTAACGATACAAAGCGTGCGAATAAGCTTATTGCAACCAAATTTAAAGAAGCAATGAAAGTTAAAGAAAGTGGGAAACGAGAAATCGACCCCCGGAATGTTTCTTTCAAAACTTTATTTGAAGCACTTGTTGATACTAACGATATTGACAAAAATAATCCACGGGAAGTAGCTGAAGCTATAGCTTCTTCCGCATTTACAAACATTACAACTCTTGTTGTTAATGCTATAACCATTGAACCTTATGAACAACGCATGAATGAAGTAATGCAATTGGTCACACAAGGTGAAGCGGTCTTTACAGACCCTGAGCCAGTTATAGGCATGACAGCTCTTGGAGGTGTTCGTCGTAGACTTGAAACAGAAGCATACGATGAAACAGACTTCGAAGAGAAACGAGTAACGATTTCAAAGCGAGACTTTGGTCGTATTATCTTCTTGACAATGGAAGATATCTACAATGACCGTTTAGGCATGATTCAAGACCGTGCCAACACGATTGGAGAAGATGGTTCTCAGCATCAAGAACAGATGATTATCGAAACTTTGGAATGTTTGCCTCGTACAGCTTTTGGCGAAGTAACTTCACAAGCGTTTGTGTATAACGGTACTGCCTATGCAGCGGAAAATTTTTATAATACTGACCATTCTGCTATAGCAGGCTTGGATGGACAGGTTAATAAAAATACTGCGACAGGTGGTATTGCAATCACAGGCTTAACCAATGCTTACAATAACTTCTCTGAGTTGAAAGACGAAAAAGGAAAGATTATTGTAGTTCGACCAAAGATTGTAGTTGTACATACTTCAAAGGAGCTGACATTAGCTAACATTTTAATGACAGAACAAGAAGTTGGAACAGCAAACAATACTATCAATCAGTTCGGCCCTCGGGGTCGTGTGAAATTGGCTTCAGTTGTATCACCTTTCTTAGCAACAACACCAAATCTTGCTTATGTTGGTGATGCGGCTCGGTCATTACTCTGGTTGTGGGTACAAAAACCGCAGACATTGACAATGGCTGGAACAGATGATGATGCTTTCAAGCGTCAAATTGTTTGGAAAGCTCGATTCAATTATTATGGTGGCGTAGGACATCGCGACTACCGTTATATTACACGAGTAACTACTTAAACATTCACTTAGGTAGGAGTTCTGAAGAGTTCTCCTACCTACTATTTTGAGAGAAGATAATGGCTAAATTTTCGATATTTTTAACAGAGAAGAATGGGGATGGTGTACTAGAACCTTTGGAGGGTGCTTCTAGTGTTTATCTATTATCCCAAAATGCAGGTGCTGCACAAGTAGCTTTAACCGAGTCTCTTAATATGCCAGGCATGTACTCAGCTGAAATTACTAATCCATACGCAAAATACGATTTATATATTAATGGCGTTCGACAAGATGATTTTAGTGGCACTTATGGATTCTTCTTTCCCGGAAATAAAGCACTTTATACTAAAAGAAATTTAGCTGTAGATTCTGATGCGGATGTTACTCCTGATACCTTTGTAACAGGCACAGGTTCTTTAGCACAACCCGACGGTAGTGGAGGCTGGCCTAAATTTGATGGTTCTAATCTTCCTGTTATTTATGTCTTAGAACCTTCTGAACTTTCTTCAGGTCTTTATATTTATAGAAAAATAGCTTTAGTTAAAGATTCTGTATCAGTAGATGTAAGTGGTAATTTAACTTTTCAGCTGTCTTTAGACCCTAATGGACCTACCCTGGGAGCTTATACTTGTGACCTATTGATTATAATGCCATAACTGATTGTGAATAAACTTTATGCTTAAATTTAAACTTCATGCTACCACTTACCTTCAATTATTTTTGTTGTTGAGTGTCATACTGTCAACCAATGTATTGACACAAACTGTTCAAACGATTAAAACTCCTTTCGAGTTTTATGTCAATACAGGAACTACAAGTGCTTTAACGATAAGAAATGAACATACTACTTTTGAGCCAGAATTAGTTTTTAAACGAGCCCTCAGTGGACCTACAGCCTTAGGTTCAGCTACTCCAATAGGCTATATTAATTTTCAAGGATATGATGGAAGTGCTTATGGAAATGGACCTTTAGTTCTAGTACAATCTACTGAAGCTTGGACAGGCTCAGCAAGGGGGTCTAAGTTTTTATTTTATACTGTACCTGCAGGTTCTATTACAAGAACATTAGCTTTAACAGTAGGTTCAGACCAATCTTTAACAGTTGCTGGAGCATTATCTGCTGCATCTTTAACATTAACAACACCGTTAGCTATAGCACAAGGTGGAACAGGGCAAACAACAGCTAATGCGGCTTTAAATGCTTTACTTCCTTCTCAGGCTACTCATTCTGGAAAAGTGTTACAGACAGATGGAAGTAATACAAGTTGGGCAACAGCGGGTGCGGGTGCAGGTATAACAACTTTAAATACCTTAACAGCTTTAACTCAAACTTTTGCAGTAGGTACAGCAGGTACTGATTTTGCTATTTCATCAGCAACAGCTACTCATACTTTTAATCTTCCAAGTGCTAGTGCAAGTAATAGAGGGGCTTTACTTTCTGCGGATTGGACTACTTTTAACAGTAAGCAAGCTGGAGATGCAGATTTAACAGCTTTAGCAGGTATGAGTATTGCTGGAATTGTTGCAAGAACAACAGGTGGTGCTATAAATAATCGTACTATAACAGGTACAGCGGCTGAAATTACTGTCACAAATGGAAGTGGAGATGCTGGAAATCCCACTTTATCGCTACCTTCCGCATTAACCTTCACAAGTAAGACAGTTACAGGAGGAGATTATACAGCTATAGGTGATGTAACTTTAGCAACAGGAAAAGCTTTACGTACTTCTACAACTGCTACAAATACTTTGTTGTTACAAGCTCGTGATGTAGATGGAGCAGCTTATACTACTTTTGGGACTTTAACAGCTGCAAATACTCCGACTTTTGATTTATCAGATGCTACAACAAAGGGTGGGCAGTATATTTATCGAGCAACAGGTACAGATATTCCTGTAACGGATGGTGGAACGGGGGCTTCTGATGCTACAAATGCGAGAACTAATCTAGGTTTAGGAACTATAAGTACACAAGCCTCAAATAGTGTTACTATTACAGGTGGAACAATAACAGGTATTACAGATTTAGTAGTCGCTGATGGTGGGACAGGTGCAGGTACATTTACAGATGGGGGGGTATTATTAGGTAATAGTACAGGTGCAATTCAAGTAACAACTGCAGGTACAGCAAGTCAGGTGTTAGTTAGTAATGGTGCAGGTGTTGACCCTACTTTTGGAGCATTAGATTTAGGTGCAGCTTCAGCAATATCTGGAGATTTACCAGATATTAATTTAAGTTCTAATGTACCTTTAAAAAATAATTCTAACACATTTTCTGCTAATCAAACTCTTAATGATGCTAGTGGTGACAGTCCATCCTTATCATTATCTCCACAAACAGGGGTAATTTGGAATATATTTGCTCAAGATTCTGACGATGATTTACAGATTCAAATAAACTCTGCGACAGATGAAATTGTAGATATTAGTAATATAGGCAGTGGTTTAGCAAATGTTAATGTTGATGGGAATGTAGCAGCAGGGGGATTGACATCTACAGGTATGGGAGATGGATTAGCTCTTTTTGTAGACAGTGATTTAGAAAAGTTAGCTTATGGTACATCTGGATACGTATTACAAAGTCAGGGTGTAGGTTCTCTACCTATTTGGGTAGCAGGAGGGGGAGGAAGTGGAACAGTAACAAGTGTTTCGGTTGTAACTGCTAACGGTGTTTCAGGTTCTGTTGCGACTGCTACAACTACACCTGCGATAACTTTAACATTGGGTAATATAACTCCAGGTAGTGTCGCAGCTACAGGAGCAATAACATCTTCGCTTGGCTCGGGGGTTACTTTTAATATGGAGTCAGGACAATTTGCGTATGATGCAACAAATAACAGAGTTGGTATAGGTGTTGCAACTCCGACTACAAAACTAGATATTAATGGACCTACATCAGAAGATTTAGTAGTAACGATTAAAGAACCTATAACTACAAAATCTTCTTTAATAGATTTTTATCCAACGAGTGCTGTGAACGGAGAGAATCCAAGATGGCTCATAGGTACACCAGCTGGAGAAAATGCTTTTGCTTTTGCATCGCACGAGAATACGAGTCTTCGGGCTCGTTTTATGGTAGATACAGGTTCTAATTTCGTAATAAATAAAGATTTCGCATCAGGTAATTATTGGAGTACACATGGAGATGCTACAGCAAAAAAGAATATAGTTATAGCTAAGGGTGTAGCTCCAATTACTACTGTAAGTGATGTATCTCGATTATGGACTCAAGATGCAGCAGCTACAGATGGACAATCAAATCTTTATGCTATAAATGAAGTTTTAGCAACTACAAGATTAACAGGTAATTATGGTCGTGTTACTTCTAATTTTGCTAAAATAGCGGATACAGCAGTAGCAAATATTACAGGGTTATCAGTGTATGTAGATGCTGGAAAAGCTTATACTTTTGAGGTAGGTCTTTTTGTA
>ERZ1292625.1931-Hain-H41-01um-R1-1931-length-21334-cov-9_pt2 | contig 14590 bp, 11 predicted proteins | sample MGYA00564400_ERZ1292625 | MGnify/ENA primary metagenome ERZ1292625 (study PRJEB36523, sample SAMEA6512639) | groundwater metagenome | collected 2019-01-08 | study: AquaDiva: Metagenomics assemblies of 32 groundwater samples | reverse complement strand
CCCCCCCCCCCCCCCCCCCCCCCCCCCCCCCCCCCCCCCCCCCCCCCCCCCGAGGGGTAATTAGGAAATTAGGGGATTGGGGTATCAGGAAATTGGAAAACGAATTATCAATCTTTATCATAATTGTATAGCATCCACCGAATTTTGTCACCAACCTGTCCTCACCGACCTACGTGCATTCCGATTACCCGCTTATCTCTTACAGAAAGAATTTACTTGATAACATCTCCCTTGGTTGCATTGGGATCTGTTTCTTCTGATTTTTCTGACTTATATTGCTTCTTGAATTCCTCATTAAAATCTATTTTATTTTTATTATCAAAACGAATAAATTTTCTCTTATCATCATGAGGAATCCCACCCACATAAAGATATCCTTTGTTTAGCTTCTCTAATGGTACTTTACTAGTAGAAGGAATTAAAATCTTCTGTATATCAAACACAATACTATTTCCGTCAGACCAACAATAAATAGTATCGTCTTGAAGCCACTGCCTTATTCTTTTTCCATTCTCAAAAGCACCCCTATCACAATAAATCTTACCATAAAATCCAGAGGAAGACCGTTTCACATCTTTTAGCTCTATTTTCACCTTGTCTTTTTCGCCAAACCCCTCATAACGAAATACATTTTTAAACGTTGCCAATACGTAATCCTGAACTGCCTGCTCCTGCCTTTTTGCATTATCTGCTCTTATAACGATAGTGAGCGATCTTCCATCTATAATCTGCACCTTTAAATCTTTACATCCGTATCTTACAATAACCCAATCATCACCATTTTTCATTTCCGGCATAAGAATAAGTTTCTCTTTAATTTGTTCTGGTAAATAAGTATCCCTAATGATTTGCTCAAACCAATACCATGTCCTTTCAACTTCGTCTTTATGCTTATTTTTTTCTTTAATTGTCTTAGCATTAATAACATCTTTATTTGGCCATAAAATATTGGCGTACACCAAAGGTTTATCTGACAGCTGTTTAACATCGTCCTCCGTACTGGTAATAAACTTTTCGCCTGGTGGTATATCATAACAATCTTCAGCCATACACTCTGTATAAGTAATTACCAATAGCATTAACCCAAATAATACCCAAAAGTTAACAATTCGTTTTGTCATATTTCTTTCTCCTTCGTTTCCAGTTTTAATGTTCATAATATAATTTTATGGTATGGGTGGTACGGGAACCATTTCTCCACATGCTCCCCCACTTGAATCTATCCTCCATCTTTGTAAGTCACCGGATATGTCGCCTTCCAGTTGTATCAATATATGATGCGCCGCTGTACGATTTCCCTGAACAGTACCAATAATACCACCGGCCCAAGCAGCATATAGCCTGCCATTAATCATACAACACCCTTCTCCAACATTCCAGCCAGTAAAATTACCGGAATCTTCAAAATACATATAAAGTGTTTCATTACCATGTAATCCGTGCGAGCGAATAGGAGCACTTGTTGGATTAGAAGCCGTATGGACAAGAATCGGTGTTGTTACAGATGGTAAAACATGTTGGTATTCTGCAGGAATGCCAAGCAGACGAGAAGCCATTTCCATTAGTATAGACCCCTGGGCACACTGCCCCTTCTTTGTTCCATCAAGAAGTTCCCAATAGTCCGAACCATTATTATTATTTGTTGTAACCCCCGAAGTATCAATATTCGCTCCATCTCTCCATTTCTGTAACGCTTTTGCTATATCATTAATATTATTTTCATTACCAGCAACATCATTACGTGTTATACGGTCAATTCGTTTAAAGGTAAGATAATTTACCCTGTTAAATGAGTTTGTTGTAACTGGAGCACCCCAAAGCACAAAAATCCTATGAGGCCCTGATGTTACAGATACCATCTCTAAATTAGGTTGCGTATCAGTTCTGATGATTTTCCATTTAATACTTTTTTCAATTGAAACCACCTTATCGGGTAATTTATCTTTAGCCATGATAGTCACTTCTTGCTCCGCTCCTGTAGATGTTAAATCATCCTTGCTAAAATTCACATAGTCGTTAGGACCATCGCCTACTAGTTTAAATTTTATTCCTGCCGGATTGATTTTTACTGCGACTTTAAGGGAAATTTTTTCGTTTTTATTATGCGTTATCGGATTGTTCCTGTCAGGATCCTTATCTGGGTCTGGGCCATCTATAACCCATTCAGGCTCCTCATATTGGGTACCCTCGTCTTTATATTTACCATCTGCATTTCTTAATATGTTGTTACCATTTGAATCCTCGTGATCAGAAGCAAACTCAATGCTTTTTATCTCTGCTCCAACCACTGTTACATTTACCTTATCGCTGGTGACCGTAGCATACCATAATTCCAGAATTACCTCTTTAGAATCGCTTCCCTCATAGCCTTCTATCCATAATTCTTTGGGTAACTCTTGCCCGGGTGTCCATTCCTTTTGTGTGGCGCTTCCGGCACCTATTATCTGGGTCCATTTTTCATCATTACCATCCTGATAAACCGACCAGATTTTTATGTGTTCACTACCCTGCGCTTTCAGGATAAGATTACCCTCCTTTATTTCTTTCCAATAACTTATATACATCTTTAACAAACTTAAATCATCATCCTTGACCGGCTTACCTTTGTCATCAAGAAGCGGTTTTAATTCGCCTTTATCTGCGATATCATTTCCATTATCATCATCGTTATTCACTCCGATGTAGGCGCCGGGGTCTTCTTCGTCTTTATCCGACACATTCCCCAGCATACTTAGATTAACCCGCACCGGCTCTACCACCACCCAGCCTTTTAATGGTTCTGATGTATTACCTACCCTATCTTTAGCTGTAAAGATAACTACGGTGGTCCCAACCGGGAATGTAGTCCGGTTCCGGGCATCATTGTCAGGCGGTGGCTGTCCGGCAACCAATCCGACGCCAACATCAGCCGCGCCGAAACCGTTAAGCCAATTCATAATAACAGGGTCGCTCTTTGATATGCCTTCTGGTATTTTCTGTATGACGGTTATGGTTATGACCGCAGAACCATTTACTATGGGGTATGCTACGGTGGGTGGAGCCCGGTCAATTCCTACCTGGGCGGTCTTTTGATTGCTGGCGTTACCGGCTAAATCGTTGACAGGTCCCCTGGTGTATTCATTAAATGATACCTGCCCGAAACCAGGGTCCGGGATATTAATAGTATCAACTATCATTGTATCAGAACCATCGGGGGCAAAACCGGAAGGCGGGTTCCCCCCGTCTTTGGCAGTAAATACCAGCTTTACGGGCCCAGCGGCATACCAGCCGCTGCCGTTATCACTAATTATAGGTTTTGAGAAATCTAATTTATAAGGCCCAAACTTCGCCCCTGGAGGTGGAGTTATATTGCCGACACTATCTGATGCTGTAGCAGAGACAAACCAATTATCTCCTTCAGCGCTAAGTGTTACCTTATCAGGTCTAAGCCAAGCAACACCTGACGGGTCTTCTGCTTTAAAAGTAATATCTAAAGGTTTATTAAACCACTTGCTTGGTAAAGGGTCAGCAGTAATAGCTGGCGGAGTTCTGTCAATAATCATTGGCGTATCCGTTGTCACGAAATTGCCGGACCTGTCCATGACTACCTGGGTGCGAGTAACGGCTCCGTCCGATATGCCGGCCGGTAAATCAATGGTTCCGCTCCAGGTTCCCGAAAGAGCAGTGCCTGATGATAACGACAAGTTTCCGCTTGCTACCACATTACCGGCACTATCAGTAATAGTCACGGCTACGTTATCAACGCCGCTGCCAGTATCTGAAATCGGTTTATTAACTGTAAAGGTTGTTCCGGAAATAGTAGATATTCCATCAATATCAACGCTCGGCTCAATGGTTTCTCCCGGTTCAGTTGATGGGTTGGCTTTATCTATCCTGATTGTTTTTGTATGTTCCTCTTCTATATTACGGGCATTATCAATAGAATAATAAAGAAGGGTATAAACACCATCATCAGACAAAGTAGTTGAGTAGGTGTCTGTAGATGGATGTGAACTACTATATTCAATAACACCTCTATCGCTTTCTATTATATGATAATAAAACGTACCAACCCCTGAAGCATAGGTGTCTGGTGGTGGACCCAACGGGTCTGTGGCACTTAAGGTTATAGATACACTGCCGTTATTCCAACCATTCGCATTAGGCCCAGGGCTAATTTCTGCCCGACTTTGCGGTGGAGTAGAATCACTACCACCAACGCTATAGGTTAAATCCACGCTTTGGGGCGGGTGTGCCGGGTCATAGGCGGTATCCTGCGTTGTCCCAGTGCATTTCTCTTCTGATGCGTGGGTTATTGGATATGTTGCGCTGACCGGGCCCCACTCATTGCCTACTACATAAGTATCACTAATCAGGGTGCTGGTAACCCCATCGCTTTCGGTCCGCACTAACGATGCGTCATATAGACCGGTATCATATAGCAGTTCGCCATAGGCGCTGACCGTGACCGTGTCGCCGACCTTGGCATCAGTCGGCCCTGAGACCTGTATCCAGACATTGTTACCTGCGGTATGCACTGACTGGTAATTTACACGGGGTATAACCGACACGGTTGCAACATCCCAGACCGTAAACTTTTCAGTACTCCAGTTGAATTCAAGCAGGTCGTGGCTGTATATATCAAATGTAACGTTATTGGGATTTTTTATCTTGAGCCCTAATCTGATACCGGGTCTGGTTTTGGAGTGGTCGCCTAAATACCCGCTGTAATAGAGACGGGCTTCTGAAAGAGCGGTTCCGGTAACCAAACTGCCAGCCGGCCCAGGTCTATAACCATAGAAAGCACCTTCGTCTTTCCAAGCCGCGGCCCAAGATGAACCCTCACATTTATACACATCGTTATCCGCAGAATGGATATGATTATAATAGTAAAGAGAGCCGGCCCCCCCCCCTTGTAAGGTCAGCCGAGGCATCCGTCCACCACAAGCCCATTCCGTTATACCAATAGTCATAACTTTCTTCTATGGATATAATATCAGCATCTTCGGTTGTGACCATTACCGCACCCCAGTAATAACCGGGTAGGACATTACCCTGGAGTTCCACATAAACGATATCACCCTGGTTTGCCTTCAAGGTGTCGGTCACCTGTCCGAATTCATCCAGCGGCACCACGGTAAAATAATTAGGCGACTGCGCCAATACATTTGACGGCACAAGGAAATTAGAGATGATTACAACCAGTAATATCAGGGCAAGGGATATTTTATTTTGCATGGTTATTCCTTTCTGGTAGATACGGGAAACAAGGTTTGGTCCGGGTAATTACCGAACAAATGGTTGCGAATCTCAGAAGTAGTCATCAGTTTATAATGATGTCTCTCTGATTTCATATGCCGATAATATACACATATATATCTGACTTGTCAAATTATTTTTAATATTTTCCGGTTATCTTCATTTTATCTCACGTAATCTAAATGCTGCAATTCCTATGACCAGCATCACCGCCAGGTAGATAAAAACATATTCCAGAAGATGCGTATATTCCGAGATGTTTATGGCATAGCCCTTGAGCAGGTTGTCCCAGACATCAAATCTGGAGAAGTCAGGTATGATTCTCAGGACATTGCTTAATATGCTGTCTGAGAGTTGCATCAACCAGAGCGGTATATCGCCGTCGGAATACCGCTGGACCTGACCGGCCACCTCGGCCAGGTTCTCCCTTTTAACCTGTTCCAGCATTGTCAGTTTCATCGTCTCCAGCGAGTCCTGCAGGAATTTCATCCCGCTGCCGCAGAAATACAGGAACATATTCAGGAATATATTGACCGGGCCGGAGAGGAATGACGAACAGGTTACGCAGAAAACCAGCACCAAGACAATCTGGAGGAAGACAATGCCGAAGGCCTTGAAGAAATTCCACTCAAAACTGCTTTGGGGCGAAAGGAGCATCACGCTGGCCGGGCCGACTTTAATATAACTTGCCGGATTGGCGCGGTAGAAAAAAATACGAACATCGCCGGCTTTATCAATCAGCCGGCGGTCAAACTGCGCCACTTCAGTCCGCCGGTAGGTGATATTTAATTTCTGCGTGGCTTCCTCTTTGGTGGTTGGGTTGACGACCTTGACCAGTATGGTGGAGGAAACCTTACCGAGCCCTTCGCCGGTCTTGAGATTTATTTCCACCTTAACATCATCCAAAAAAGTATAATCATTAAGATTGTTAAACTCGTAGGCGGCGAAATTATTGCCTTCACCTTCCAGAGCGACTTCCAATTCCTGACCCTCTTCGGCGGCCCGCCCGACCGGACGGTCGTTCGGGCGGGTATCGTATAAACCATTAAGAGATGCGGAGGTAGCCCCTACGGGACTCCCTATCGGTCGCAGCGAATCCAGTGAGGGAGCAGATGAGGATTGATGGAAATAGAACTTATCAGGTTTAATTCGCTGGTTTACCTCAAGCGCGCCCTGCGCTTCGGGCGAGAAAAGCGCTACCAGACGGATATAGCCCAAACCCACCAGAGCCATTATAATAGTAATGAGCGCGGTGGTCAGGATAAACCCGATGAGACGACCCATTATGATGGTTTCTCTGGTCACCGGCTTAGTCAGTATCAGAAAGACCCTTTTGTTTTCAATATCAGAAGGGATTGACACCGCAGCCAGGAATATGGCCACCAGAATGCCGAAAAAGGTCACACCCTGGAATGTCCAGGTCTGGACCAGTTTAATCCGGGCTGAGGGCGAGACCACCGGGAAGAAAGCCGATGATACTATCAGCCCGATGCAGAATAGAACCAACACCAACAGTATCTTCTTGCGGAGCGACTCGCGATATGTCAATATGATAATGGCTAAAAGAGCATTCACCCAGCCCCTCCTTTATTATCCGTGTGTCATCCCCGCCCATTTCGTCATTCCCGTGCAAACGGGAATCCAGTATTAAATTGTCTGGATTCCTGCTTTCGCAGGAATGACAAGCGGAGCAGGAATGACATTTGCGGGCGACTTCATTCGGCTAATATATTACTCTACTTTATCTGACTCTGGTTTAATGGTTCTTAGGAAAAGGGTTTCCAGGGTTTCGGCGGCCGGCTGAACTGACACCACTTCACCGCCGTTCTTCGCAACCAATCCCTTTATGGACTCCAGTACTGTCTGATTCAACCCCCTAACACCAACCTCCGAAATATCCGGCCTGGAGATAAGTTCCTTGACAGAACCGACCTTTTGCAATTTGCCCAGATGAAGAATGGCAATGCGGTCGCAGATGGTCTCCACGTCAGCCAGCAAGTGGCTGGACATAAAAACGGTCTTACCCTGCTTTTTCAGGTCAAGGATAATATCTTTTACCTGCCGGGCCACCAGAGGGTCAAGCCCGCTGGTCGGCTCATCCAGGAAAATCACATCCGGGTCGTTAATCAACGCCTGGGCAAACCCCAACCGGCGGGCCATACCTTTGGAATATTCCCTGACCTGCCTCTTTCTGGCGTGGCCCAAACCGACTAAGTCAATCAGTTCGTTAATCCGCTTCTGCCGCTCCTTATGCGGTATCTTGAAGATACGGCCGTAGAAGTCCAGTGTTTCCTCAGCGGACAGGAACCGGTAGAGATATGATTCCTCAGGCAAAAAGCCAATCCGTTCCTTGACTGCCACATCACTGGACTGCTTACCCAACACCCAGGCATCACCGCTGGTCGGTCTCAGTAATCCCAGCAAAATCTTCATTGTGGTGGTCTTGCCTGAACCATTCGGCCCTAAGAATCCGAATATCTCGCCCCTATTGACCTTGATATTGAGGTTATCCAATGCCTTGACCTGATACTTACTGAAAGGTGTCCGGTAAATCTTGGTCAGATTTTCGGTTTCGATTACGGCATTCTTATCCATATTAAGTATTATTGATACTCATATTGTTAATGTCCTATCTCTTTATTAGGCGAGACGCTCTAATCCCCCTATTTCCCCCTTTGCAAAAGGGGGATTAAGGGGGATTTTAGACCATCAATATTAACCACATCGGACATTAACTATGTTACTCTCAATAGTTATTATTGTTATTTCGGCGGCGCTGGAGGTTGCTCCGGCGGTTTATCAGACGTTGGCTCAGGCGGCGCCGGCGGAGGCAGAATCTCCAGTTTTATCTGTTCTAAGGGTTCGGCTAATTCTATACCAGTCGGCGCATCCGGAGTAAAACGAAGTTCCAATTTGGGCGCAAATGTCATCGGCGGTTTTACCTCGGATGGGTTGGGACATAAATCCCCAATATTCACGAAGAGGTTTATATGGCCGGGCTTAAGTTCCTTTATTTTCGAAGCCGGCCCCTTGAATTTCAGCGCCTTTTCCTGCGGTTTAATTTGAATCGGGAAATGCGGGAAATCAGGCGGAATAAGCAGGTTTATTTTTACGGTCCGGACATCCTCAATGATATCCTCCTCAATAAGCACCTCCACAGAGAAAGGAGCCATTGCCGTAAGTTCTGCATTTTCCAAAGGTTCGATTTGTCCGGGTAATGAGAAAATACTATTGCGGTTAGTCACATCAATCTTGGCAATGGGAATTTCATTATACTTATCCAATATATTCTTGGGGCCTTTTATCGGTATATCAGACGGCATTGCCCTGACCGAAGTAACCCGATACCCTTTCTGAGGATTACCTTTAATAGCCCCATCTGTTTTAAGTTTCATGTGACTGACGGTTTCACGCATCAGCACCACCTGGATTTTATTATCCGGGATAAACTGTTTAATGGTCATCCCCTGTTTCAGGTTAAAATCCGATGCGGCCAGTTCCACAATCCTGATTTGCGGTTTATCCAATGCTTCAGTTACGGCCTTTATCTTATAGCGGCAGACCAACCCGGTCAGGTCTGAAGACGCGCCACGCGGATATTCAAGATTAACCTTAATCTCCTTAATAATCTCGCCGTCCTTTTCGGCGCGACTAATTATCTGGGCAGGCGTTTCTATAATTAGAGGAATATTAATTTCCTTTGGCGGGTCTATCCGGGCATTATGAATATACAACAAACATATCACTGCTAGTATCAGCGCCATAATCTTGGTGCCCAGGTTCTTCAGAAACAAACCTCTAACAAATGTAAACATAATTTATTTTGGGGCCCGACAATACCCTTCTGGCGCCCCCGCTGAGGCGGGGTAAACTCCACGCCATGCCTGTCCCGCAAGGCGGGAGCGCCCTTATGACGCTCACTCTCCCATCCCGCATTAGCGGGAATGGTAATTATCCTTAATAAACTTTACCAATTTCTCTTTGTCCAAATCGCTCTCTATTTGACCGTGAATAGCGGCGGATATTTTACCGGTCTCTTCAGAAACCACAATAGTAATAGCGTCGCTCTCCTCGGTCAGGCCGATAGCCGCACGGTGTCTGGTACCTAATGATTTAGGAATATTCGGGTTTTCGGTCAAAGGAAATACGCACCCGGCCGCGGTAATACGTTCATCCTTTATGACAATCCCGCCGTCGTGCAGTTCAGAACCGGGATAAAAGATGGTTTCAATAAGTTCCTTGGTTACCTGGCTATCCATTTGGGTGCCGCCTTCAATATATGGTTTTAAGCCGATTTCCTTTTCCAAGGCAATAAGAGCCCCGTGTTTCCGGCCGGCCAGGTTTACTACGGCTGATGTAACCTCATCAATCATCTCAGCGCCGGCCGAGGTGGAGACAAAGCGGACCCACCGTGACTGGCCTAAATCCATCAGCACCCTTCTCAACTCCGGCTGAAAAACGATGATTAACAGGGAAACAAATATCAAAGGCAGCCATTTCTGTAAGACGAAAGAGATATTGACAAGTCCCAAATAGTCGGCGCCTACCCCGATTAAGAGGATGGTAATACCCGATATGAAGATAACGCCCTTGAAGATACCTGCGCCCCTGGTGCCTTTCAAACTCCGAAGCAGGTAGTAGAAAAAGACGAAGATAATCCCGACTTCAACTGCGACTTTAATCTTATCGGTCATATTTATTTATGGTCTCGGAAACAGCAACTACCCTTTTCATTTCCCGGACATCGTGAACCCTGATAAATTGAACACCCTTGAAAACGGCGTAAGCCACTACTGCGGCCGTGCCTTCCATTCTATCCTCGGGCGGCAGGCCTGCCCGACCTTGCCTTTTAGGCGGGTTCAGAACCTTCCCGATAAACGATTTCCGGGACGGGCCTAACATTATCGGCCGGCCTAATCTATGTAATTCTTCCAGCCATCCGAGAATCTTATAATTATCTTCTAATCTTTTACCAAATCCTAATCCGGGGTCAATAATTATTTGACTTCTTTTTATGCCTTTTTTGACGGCATAGTTAATCCGCTGCCTGAAGTAGTCAAGCATCTCGGTTTTGAGGTTTTTATAATGCGGGTTCTTCTGCATTGTCCGGGGCGTTCCTTTGATATGCATCAGTATTAAAGGAACATTGTAACGGGCCACGACAGATGGCATCGCCGGGTCAAATCCAAGCCCTGAGATGTCATTGACCATCCGGGCACCGGCTTTGATGGCTGCCTCGGCCACTTTTGCTTTGTAGGTATCAATAGAGATGATGATATCAGGCCGGATACGGACTAAATTTTCTATGACCGGAATGACCCGTTTTAATTCCACATCCAGCGGAAGCGCTTTGGCGCCCGGGCGGGTGGATTCACCGCCGATATCAATGATATCAGCGCCGTCTTCTATCATATCCAGCGCATGCGGAATGGATTCGGCCAGTTTATAGAACCTATTACCGTCAGAGAATGAGTCCGGCGTAACATTTAGCACGCCGACTATATAAGTGCGGTTTAGATTTAACGATAGTGACGCCTTGATGCCGTCGCCCTTCGGGACGAACCTTCCACCTTTAGCGAGACCTCGCCTTCGGGCGGGCGCCCTGTTGGGCGGGCTGAATCCAAAATTACGCGGTTTTGGTATCTGAATCGGCTTTAGTTTTGGCATCATTATCGGATTCCGTCTTTTTGTTTTTCACCGGTTCAATATCTATACCTTTTATAACATCTTCCACATCCTGCCCATTGAGCACTTCATATTTGAGCAGCGCTTTGGCCAGCCGGTCGCAGGATTCCTTGTTCTGGGTGATTAATTCCTTAGCCCGATTATAACCGGAAATCAGGATATCCCTGATTTCTATATCAATATCGTTGGAGGTGACATCGCTATGGGTCTTGGTCTTGGTGATTTCCCGGCCCAGGAATAAATGCTCTTCGCCTTCCGAATAACTAATCGGCCCTAATTTCTCGCTCATCCCCCATTCACAGACCATCAACCGGGCCAGGCGGGTGGCCTCCTGGATATCCGAACGGGCGCCGGCTGAGACATCGCTGCAGAATAATTCCTCGGCCACCCGGCCGCTGTAGAGGACAGTGATATTGCCCAGGACATATTTCTTCTGCATATGATAACGGTCTTTCCCCGGCAGGCGCATAGTCGCGCCGAGATAATTGCCCCGTGAGATAATAGTAACTTTATGGACATTCTCCACCTCAGGTATCAGATAAGCGGCTAGGGCGTGGCCTGATTCGTGATAAGCCGTAATTTTCCGGTCGGCTTCGTCTATCTCGCGGCTCCGTTTTTCCCTACCCCAGCGAACTTTGTCGCGGGATTCCTCCAAATCATCCTGGTCCACCTGGGTCTTCTTTTTCATCACGGCTAAAAGGGCGGACTCGTTAATAATCGCCTCTAAATCAGCGCCTGAAAGCATCGGGGTTGTTTTAGCCAGCACCGCCAAATCAACCTTGGGGTCAAGTTTAATCTTGCGGGCGTGGACTTTTAGAATTGCCTCGCGACCTTTTACATCAGGCATATCAATAACAATCTGGCGGTCAAACCTGCCCGGACGCAACAAAGCGCTATCAAGAACATCCGGCCGGTTGGTTGCCGCCATGATGATAACACTGCTGTCGGTATCAAAGCCATCCATCTCAACCAGGATGGCATTGAGGGTCTGCTCGCGTTCGTCGTGCCCGCCACCCAGTCCGGTGCCGCGTTGCCGACCCACGGCATCTATTTCATCAAGAAAAATAATACAGGGTGAGTTTTCCTTGGCAGTATTAAATAAATCACGCACCCTGGAAGCGCCCACGCCGACAAACATCTCCACGAAATCAGAGCCGGACATTGTAAAAAACGGGACATCGGCTTCGCCGGCAATGGCCTTGGCTAACAGGGTCTTACCTGAACCAGGCGGACCAACCAAGAGAACCCCGCGCGGAAGTCGGGCGCCTAATTTCCTGAATTTAGCCGGGTCCTTAAGGAATGCTATTATTTCTTCCACCTCGTCCTTGGCTTCTTCAATACCGGCCACATCTTCAAAGGTGGTCTTGCGTTTATCCTTGGTCAGTAATTTGGCGCGGCTCCGGCCGAAGGCCAGCGGTCCGCCCGAACCGCCCATATTCTTTACCTGCCGGACCGCAAAATACCAGATAACCCCGATAAGTAACAAAATAGGCAGCAATGCAAGAAATATCTGATACAGCGCGTTATCACCTGTGCTGTAAGAAAAATTCTGCGGGTCAACAAATGACTGGAGGTCCTTGAAATCCGCCTCTGCAAGATATTTTGCCGGTATATCATCTTTTGTCCTATAATATTTACCGGGGCCGCCTGGCTGGTATTCTCCGTTTATCTTGGCGCCTTTGATATTGATGGTTTTTATCTTCTTATCCTCGGCTTCCCTCCGAAACTGGGAGAAGGTGATGACTACCGTCTTATCGCTATAAGAATCATAGGCGAAAAAAATAGCGGTTATCAGGAATAAACCCAACAGGATTATCAACAAAGCATTTCTCATTGTGTCTCCTCTAATAAAGATACTACCCAACGGCTGAGTTGCTCTAATGTTTGCTGTCGCCCGCGGTATTCCGCATCAGTAACGGTCTCGCTTGCCCCCCTGATAAATTCGCTCTGGACATTCCGGCTTTTGGCCAGAATTTCCTTGCCGGTCTTCTGCTCTTTTATGGCAACCTTTAAGGTCATCATCGAACCGGCCACAACGACATTATCCGCAGCATCCTCCACTATCACCGGCTTGCGATACCCCGTAATCTCGCCTTGGATTATAATATCAGCATCCTCAGGATGACTGACCAACCGGAAAGACGTTCTGGCTTTAATCTCGCGATGCACCAGATTGGTCAATTCAAACTCCATCTCTCGCCAGGTGGTCTTGTTATCAAAGATAGGAACGGCTACGGTGGTTACATCCTTCAAATACGGATTCGCCTGATAGCCGCAACCAGTGAAAAATAAAAGCATTAAAACCTGAGTAAAAAATGTCATGGCGAGGAGCGAAAGGAAAGAGCGACGAAGCAATCCCGACAAATATGAGATTGCCACGTTCCCCCGAATTTCATCGGGGTCGCTCGCAATGACACAAATATGGCTTTGAAGCCATTTAATTGCTGAAATAACCATAATCACTTCTGTTCCTTGCCCTGTAATCCGCTTAAGGCGGCTAAGGCATCCTTGGCCCATTTGGTTTCAGGATAATTTTTAATCACGCTATCAAGATAAATCCTGGCGGATTTTGACTTGCCGGTCCTGATATAAAACATCGCCACCTCATAATCCCGCTGGGCCAAAAGATTAACGATATGCTCATGCAGTTTCTGGGCATCGGGGTTAAGTGAACTGTCCGGATAGTTCCCGGAGAACTTACTCGTGATTTTATACGCCTCTGCCAGAGACGTAACCTCATAGCCGTATCCCTGATACATCAGAACATAACACCTGGCTATACGGTATTCTGCCTCGGGAACCAGGTTACTCTTGGGATACACCTTTACAAAACCCTCGTATTCAGTGCGCGCCTCGTCATAGTATTCAAACCCGAATAAATGGCCGGCCAACTTGAAATGATATTTCTCAGAATGCTCGGTGTACGGGTAATTTTTCAGGGTCTCGCGGACAATCTTTACGCCTAAATCATACGAAGGAATAATGTATAAACCCCACAAACTGCGCTTGGCGCCGTTGATGAATTTAAACCCTATCTCCAGTTCGCGGTTGATGACGTCATTCAACCGTTCTGTCTTGGGGAATTCTAACAGGAACTTCTGAAACCACTTGTGGGCGTTGTTATAATATTCAGCCAGAAACAGGCATTCTCCGATGAGGAACGAGATTTTCTCTCTCTGGCCGCGGTTTTTGGTTAAATCTAATGCTTCGTGAAGAAATCCCCGGGCCGCATTATAATTATTACCTGCTATCTCCTTTTCGGCGGTCTGGTATTTCGTCTCTGCTTCAACGGACACAGGGTGTTCCTTTTCAGGAGAAACCGCTTCTTGCGTCGAAGAACAGCCGCTAACTATCAAACTCGCCAGAAGTAAAAAAGCATAAATTATAGGAATTCGCCACGAAGACACCCCCGAAATAACCGTGTCCAGCCCCCACCGAGTCCAGCCCCTGCGTGCAGGGGCTGAGCCAGCCCTTGTCCGAAGGGCTGGGTGCGACTGGGGGCTGAACCAGCCCTTGTCCGAAGGGCTGGGTGCGATCGGGACTCCGCTGCGGCTCCGCAAGACACTACCCCTCCAAAGGCGGGCAGGTAATCCTTTGTGCCTTTGTGCCTTTGTGGCTATACTTTGAAATTCCATACAATAAAATACTTGTCTCATTATTATTCCTT
>ERZ1292625.2955-Hain-H41-01um-R1-2955-length-14604-cov-19_pt1 | contig 14604 bp, 19 predicted proteins | sample MGYA00564400_ERZ1292625 | MGnify/ENA primary metagenome ERZ1292625 (study PRJEB36523, sample SAMEA6512639) | groundwater metagenome | collected 2019-01-08 | study: AquaDiva: Metagenomics assemblies of 32 groundwater samples | reverse complement strand
TACGACCGGTTGGTGGGAGGTCAAGTGCCGTCCTACCCAAGTGCCTTCCACACAGCAACCCACTCATCCCGCGCTGTCTGAATCTCAGCGGCGGTAGGAGTCCTTCCAAGCAGCCGGCGCAGGGTCCAGACGACCGTCGTTTTGATTGCCTGCCGCGTTGCCTCGACGAGCGCCTGCGCGTCCTTCTCAGCGTCAGTCGGAAGCGGTGTGGTGATCGCAGGCGCGTCGTCGCGCTCCTCCCACGTCTCGCCGCTCTGTAGAGTGTCGTCCTGTGCGTTTTGATTCCAGCAGCGATAACTCCCGTCAGCACGCCTAAGTGCCCAGCCCATTTATACGTTCCTTCCGCGCGTGTCGTACCACCCTCGCGTGTTGATATACAGAACATCGGCAGCACCGCTCGGGGATATTCGACTACGGATTTGCGCTGACGTATTCGTGCGAACGTGGGCATCACCCCACGCTTGTTCACCCGCCGTTCCCGCCCGCGTAGTGATGAAGGTGGTGCTAGGCGCGCTATCTACGGTGGCAAGATCGCTAAGGAATACGCCGACACCGGCACTCGTCGCGTTATTGACACCTACACCACAGTGCAAGAGGACATTGATTCCAATCGGCACAGACAGCGTGCGTGTCACGGCGGCTGTGCCAGGATTCGTGGCGGCAACGTCTTGTATTTGCGTATTCCGCTGGAAATAGTCTCCATCCTGCGTAAACGGGATGATCGTGGCGCTCTCACGCAGAATCGACCCGATCCGTCGCCGATAGTCATAGCTCGTTGGCATCGTCGGCGCGGTGGCGCTCGCGCTGGCGAGATAATCTGACACACCGGTATCCGACCGATGAATGAGATGGATATGATACGTGGTATTAGCGATGGCGCCCGTATCGAGCATTCCCTGGTTAGTGCCGACGGCCCATGCAGCGTCTAGTCGTTTGATAAGCGCGGTGCCAAATCGAATCACTCGATTCGCGGTACTATCTACCGCAGCGCCAATCGCCACGCTAATATCGTTCGTCGCGTCGGTCGTGTCGTTGGTGATCGTGAGCCCGAATATCCCACCGCCGATGAGCGTCTGAAGAGCAACGGCACCCGTACGATCGTGCCACTCTAGTGTGTTGTTATTACGCCTCAGTCGCCCAACCGCAGTAACCGCCGCCGCCGCGTCAGTGAACGCCAGCTCATCAATGCCGGTGCCATCATTGTTCCCAAACGCAAGGTTCCCGGTGAGCGGCGAAATGAGCGAGAGCGCATTGTTGTAAATGTTATCGAACTCACCTTCCAGCTTGGATTCGGTGAGTACCGTTCCATCATCAAACTGATTCGATCGGCTGAGCGCCACTCGTTTACCCTTCCGTTACTGGTTCACGTCGAACGGCTCATCGAGAGTGCGCATGTATCGCACGCCGTAGCCGTACAACTCGAAGTCTTGGTTGGCGCCGCCTTGCTCCCATGTCACCTGCACGCCGCGCCCTTGGTCCGCCCCGTCGATAATCGTCTCTGCGATCGACGTGCCCGTACTCGACCCCATCACCGACGTGCCCATAATGAACGTGGAGCCGATCAAGTCGCTGGAGCCAGGATTGAGCGAGACAGTACCAGTGTGCGAACGCGTCCCAACGGTCGCGGTGATATTCGCCGTGTAACTCCCCGTGGGACGCACAATGGACGCCACGCTGGAAAAGACTTTGCTCGTCAGTTCGTTTGTATTCTCGTCTAGGCGCAAATGGTTGGGCGTGCGGACCCGCATCGTGTAGGCGGTTGACGCACCATCGTCTGTCAGCGTGTTCTGGTCTGCCGCCCGCACGAACCCATCGTAGCCGCCAATGTACAAGCGGGGCAGGGCGGTGGAGGGGGTAAGCCCTACCATGACGGATGCCCCATCGAATCCTGCGTGCGTCCACACGGTCCACGCGCCCACGGCTACGTTATAGACAATGAACGTATCGTTGGTCGTGCTAGAGCCAGTGGGAATTGACCACCCGACGATATTCCGGCGTGGGTGCGAGAACCCGACAATCTGATTCGCCCGCGCAAAGTTGATCGTATTAAACAGTTTTTGAATCCGGCGAGAGACGAAGAACTCTTCCGTGTCGCCATACTTCTGTGTAGTAAGCAGCGAGTGGATGCCGTAGCGTGACGCCCAGAAGATATCGTTGGTGACACTGACAATGGACCGATGGCTAACACACGGGGCGCCCGAAAAGAGACGAATGCGCGAAAAGGTAGAGGGCGTGGTGCCGGAGATTTCGTGGACCGAGCCGAAGTTCGGTCCCTTGAAGAAGTAGAGCCGCCCGTGAAACGAGGGGCTCACGCCAAGCAAGCGGTCTCCGTCGTCCTCATCGAGTACAAAGTTGCCCGTGTCGCCCCCGCTGAAGTCGGTGATATCCCCAGCGGCGGTGTAAATAGAGCGGGAGGGCTCAATGGCGGCATCGCCCGCCCGCTTCGTTTGCTCGCCTACGGTCCACAGACGGCGTAGGTGGTAGCTACAGGCTTCAAACCGCACAAGCGACGTTGTGAGGGCGGTTACGGTAGTCTGATCCCACTTTTGCGGGATATCATTGTTGTTATTCGTGAAGACTGCATAACCCTGGGCGATAGTAATACTTGGCCAGGTGGTTGCGCTGCCCCATGACGCTAAGACTTCATCCCATACGCCGTCTAGGTCGTCTTTCCAGATGGAGGTACCCGCGGTCGCAACAAACTTCTGCGTTGGCGTGATCGACGTGCCAAAGCGCCAGAAGTCGCCCAGCGCGGTCACGGTAGGTGCGCCAGTGATCGCCGTGGCGTTATAGCGCGCCGTGCCCAACCGCTTCGTCAGCGACAAGCGCGGGGGCGACCCATCGGGCGTCAGGTGGACGTTGTATTCACAGTTCTCTGCCGCCACCACGCCGCCGGGAACGAGGGCGGTCGGGGCGGAACTGAGGTCGAGTCCCCCGACGAATGGATGGACCACGAATCCCAAATCTCGTGAGCTCAAGCCGCGTGCTCCCGCAAGTACGTTTGAGCAGCTACCGCGAACTCGGCTGCTTCAAAGAATGCCAACCCGTGGTTACAACGATGACAAAGCAATGCGCGAACGGTCCCCGTTATGTGATCGTGGTCAACGTAAAGATTGTAGCGACGCCCTTTTGGCGTTGGCGGTACTGTATGGCAGAGTGCACACCGTCCAGCTTGCGCGTCGTACATTCGCTGGAAGTCTTCCGGCGTGATGTTGTATAAATACTTAAGCCATGCGCGTCGATCGTGCGTAACTTGTTGCGGCTTCGTGGTATTGACCAACCGTTTTTGGTATGTACGATACGCAGCTGCACGCTTTCGTTTCGCGTTTGCCGGCTTCGCCCAATATGACTTCCAATATGCCCTCTGCTTATCAGGAGACGCGTACGGCATTACACAAGATCGCGAGAGGCCAATTAGGGTGCGCTGCTGAGGCTTAGAACCACGTTCCCCAACTTCCTTTTTGAACTACTAGATCGTTGTTCGCCGATTCGCTCGCCGCCCGCGCCGCAAACGTGCCGCCGGCGCCGCCGCACTTGAACCGGCCCGTGATTCGACAGTGGAGGTCCACGCCCGCGGCGATCGAAGCCGTGGTGACGGTCATCGTGTTGAACGAGACCGCGTGCCCCTCTAACCACGTCGCCACACCGACGAGATCGCTGTTGGCGATCGTTTGGTACTTCCGCATGAAGTCCACCACTCCGGCAGGGCCGTTGACGCTGAAGCGGAACCCAGTCGCGGTTGTCGAGCGAAAGGTGATGTAGAAGTCGAAGGCGTAGTCGGTGTTGGCAGAGACCGCGAACGTCAGATCGGTGATGTCCTGAAACGCCGTCCCGTTGATGATCTGGTCTGCGGTCTTCTTGAGAAGGTTCAGCCCGCCACCCCCTCCGCCGGGAATCGAGATGGTCTGCTTGTTCGCAGCGGAGGTAACGGTGACACCTGCGCCCACGAAATCGAGGACTGAACCGCCCCGCGCTATCCCCTCGTCAAGGACGCCCGCGGCGATGCGTTCGCTCAATCCGTGTACCACTTCGCCATGCTGATGAAGACTGGCGTCGGCACCGAGCCGTAGACAAGATCAGTTCCGTTCGACTGCAGCACCGTCCCCGTCGAGCCGAGCGGGAGCCGCACTGGATTGCTCGCGTCACGGACAATGATGTCTCCGCGTGTGGTGACGATACCGAGCGCGTGAGCGTGATCGCCTCGTGAGGGGGCGGTGCCCGACGTGCCCGCCGCGCCAGTTGCTGTGACCGTGGCCGGAGTCGCGGTCGCAGTCGTGACGCCGTGCTGATGGTTCGCCCGGACTACATCCGTCCCTGAGCCCGCGGACGCGCTTGCATCGGGCGTGACCGCGACCGGCGTGCCGTAGGCTTCCCGGCCGTGCTTATGATCTGAGCGCGCTTGGCGTGGGTCGGTCCCCTCAGCCGCAACGTCCCCGACGGCACTGCTGCCAGGAACCGTACTGACTGGAGTCCACTTTTCGGCCATGTCTTACAGCTCCACCCCGGAGATAGTCGCGGTCAGCGCCGCCGATGTTCCCTGAAGTGCTCGAATCGTCGCGGAGGCATCTAGCACCTGGAATCCCGACCAGTCGTAGGTCGAGTTGGCTGGAATGGAGACCGCCGAGAGGAAGTGGTTGGCCGTCGCCAGCGTGGCGCCCGCGTTCAGCCCGAGCGTGATCGTTGCAGCGGCGCCCGTCGTGTTCGCCACGTGGATCGCCCGGACGATCCCGCCGGCCGCTACGGTGGTATAGAGCAGGGTGTCCGTCGTCCCCGGCTGCCCCTCGTACATTTTCTTCGCTACGTCAGCCATTTAAAAATCATCCCATTTTGCGCGGGCAATAAAGTTGCTGCTCGCCGGTGCAGCCGGCGAACCGTGTTGGTGATCCTCGCGTGCATAGGCCGTTAGGCTGCCTACAATTGAAGGGAGCCCGAACGAGGATTCGTCGGTCACTGTGGAGGCGGGGCTACTGGAGCCCGCCGCGTTCCATGTACCATCAGCTCTGAGAAAGTTGGTCGTGCCCCCACCTAACTTTGGCAGCAGCCCGTGAACGCTCGTGGTCGCGTTAAGCGTGGTTACATCGGTAGGCGTGCCTAGCTCGTCCAGTTTGATCCCGTCAGCGCCACCCGATTTGTGACGTGAGGCGTGGTCTCCTGCCCCAATAGCGGTGACTGTTGCATCCGGGAGTGTACAGCCCGAGAATTCAAATGTATCCCCGCTAATGCGCCGAAGTGTCAGAACGCCAACGGGGTTAGCCATTAGAACTCGGTGGGCAAGCGGTCAAAGAACGATCCAAGGTCAACATGCGCCGTCCCGCGCGCGCCCCGCCTGTAGAACCGGCGGTAGTCGTCACGGATTCCTATGCGCGGGCGGTCGCTCGTGCGTTCGTTTTGCATCGTGGTCATCAGCGCGAGCACATCGTTGAAGAGTGTCTCGAAGTATTTGCCCCGCACTACATCGTTCAGAAAGATGGGGTAGCCACGCGCCAACGCCCCGTACACAAGTATCTGGCGGTAATCGTCGGGAATCAGAGGCTCCGTAGACCCGCTCAGCTCTGTGTTGAGCGTGCGGCGGTAGTAGACTTCCAGGCGGTAGATTTCATCCGGGTACGGGTGAATGATGAGCTGCCGCTGCGTCGTAGGATCACCCGTGGTCTGAAAGTCTTGGATCGTCGCCAGTTGCGGCTTGCCCACTGACACGTCCCAGATTTTGATGGATGCCATCTCTTCGGGACCGATTAGTTGGAGCGGTCGCTGCCACCCGTATCGCTTGATCGTGAGCGGCTTGGAGAAGTCGGTGGGGAGGTCGTATTCGTCGCCCCATACGCTGTAGGAGGCGGCGGTATTAGTACCCCCGGTGTACACGGCATCCAGTGTTGCGGCGGTCGCTCCCGCAGTGTGCGCGCTGACGCGATAGATCGCGCCGGAGTCCGTCACGTTGCCGGTCACGTGAAGCTTGCGCCGAAGTACGGAGGGCGTGGGGGCGCTAGAAAATGTGACCGCGGTATTGTTATTCGTGACGTTGAGCGTGCCCGCGGTAATGTCCGCAACCGTGGACACAACCGTGCGCTTGGTGAGCCACCACCAGTCCACTTTCGCGGCCACATCGCGGTAGACTTCGTTGATGAGCGCCGCGATCTTCGTCTGCTCAGTCGCGTTTGTGGTTGGAATACGCAACTGGTTCATGGTGCGAGTTTCGATGTTTGCGTATGTGAGTGGCACTAATTAAATCCCCACGCCTGTCAGCGACAATGTGCGAAGCCCGGCCGCCGCCGCGAGGTCCTCCGCCGACCAGGTGTCCAGATCAGCGCGGTCGTCCGCGGCGGTGGCCGCCCCGACGACGCCACACCGGAGATTATCGACTATGGCGGTGTCTGTGACGGAGGCGAGCTGGGTGCCGTTGCGCAGGCCCCGGATCGTGCTGCCATTGGCATCCCCGCGCAACACTTCGCCGGCCACGACATCCGTCGCGTCGGTCCAGAGCTCGGTTCTCGCCCCGGCCACTGTCTTGAGGAGCTGGTGCGCGTTGGCCCCTATGCTCGCAAACAGTTGGGCTTCCCAGTTGTAGTAGGTTGCCGTGGCCGTCGCATCCTTCCGCCACAGCGGCCCGCAGAACAGCAGCCCCGAGGCGCTGTTGTTGATGGCGGCGACGGTCACTTCGCAGAAGTGGTCGTCCGTCGCGAGATTCGAGTCTGCTCTGGCGGCGTGGGTATCCCCGTTATTGGCGTCGATGCGCGCCTGATTCGCCAGCAAACGCCAGCCGGCATTCTGAAACTCCGTCCAGGTGAGCTGACAGGTCAGGCCAGCCGAATCGGCGCAATTCCAGTTCTCGCTTATCGAAGACCCTCCCGCGATCACGGGCACGTCGTACAGCAACCCGCCGAGGTAGATGCGGTAGCGGTTCGTCGTCCGCTCCGGCCGCAGTGGCTTCCATCTCGTCCCGTCGGTGCGGCCGTGATCCATCAGCAGTTCCGCGATCGCGTCACGGATCGATGACGCGCTCAGCGTGACGCCCAGTGCGGTCTCGACGCGCCGCTTGATCGGGGCCGGGATCGCCCGCGACGGGTCGTCGCCGAGGTAATTGCCGATCGTGTCGTCTCTGACGGGCACCGCCACGAGGCACCGCCCCGTTACGACGCTCGAATCTGGCCGCAGATCAATCGCCGACGACCCTGCTTGCTCCGAGCCCAGCGCACGGAACGGGTCTCGAACGGACCCGGTGCCGATGTAGGAACCGAGATAGAAATGGCTAGCCATGGGTCCTACGCCGCGATGTAATACTCAAGAACATTCACGTCTGCACTGGCCTGGCCGATATCCGCAACGAGAGCCGTATTCGCCGTTAGTCCCCAGCCGCGAGTGCCAAAGTCCACTACAGCGCCCCCGCCGTCAGCCGCGAAGTTCCCGGTGAAGCGAATCGTCCCGGCTGCTCCATCTCGGAGACTAACCACTGTCTCTGTCGCTGCTCGATTCATGATGAGCACGCGATTGATATAAAGCCGCAGGTTGGCGCCAGGCGTGGCGATCACGCTGAGACCCGCCGCCGAACCGTTCGCCGTCACCGGTGGTTCTGGATCGCCATGACCGAGCAAGAGAACGAGACGGCCTAATTGATCGGCCCATAAGGTTGTGACATCCCCGTTGGCAACGGCTGTGGGCTCGTCAAGATTGGCGCGTCCTGCGATGAGCACAGGATTGCCGGAGACCGGAGCGTCATGCGCAGCGGCACCGCCCATCGCGAGCGTCGCCCCCAGCAGTGTGCGAATGCGCTTGAGAATGGCGAGGATGGTGCCGTTGCCGGTCGCCTCGGCTTCAGTGGGTTCCCCAAGGCCCGTCAGGTGATCGTCATTGACGGACGGGCCGGCCCAGCTCGGAGGTCCGCTAGCCATTCACGCGAGTCGGATCGTGCAGAAGTTCGCTGGCCTTGACGATCGCGCGCTCTGCGTCTTCTGCGAGCGCAAGGGCGACGCTGGATGCTTCCTTGGCTGAGCGCGCGGTCGAGACATCGTTGGAAATCTCGGCGGCGGCTTGGGCAGTGGCGGCGGCCTCGGTCGAGAGCGTCGCGGCCTGCGTCACGGCCGCTTCAGTTGCCTTCCGGGCAGCGTCAGCGGACTCGGTGAGCCGTTGCACGGCAAACCCGGCGATCTCGTCAGGGCGAACCACCGCCGAGGAGCCGGCCATCTCGGTTGCCATGATTACGGAGTCCCGGATGCGGGCCATGTGCTGAGCTACTTCGTTGGCTTTCTCGGCAGCTTCTCGGGCAGACGCGGCGGTGAAGTTGGCAGCGGCGATCCGCTGATCGGCGTCCTTGAGCGCCACCCCGCGAGCTTCCAAGAGCGCCCGGGCCGATAGTGTCGATCGCTTGGCTGCCGCGATAGCAAGCCGGACATGAGCCGAGAGCTTCTCGAAGTAGGACGCTGCGGCCGAGACTGCTTCCTCGCGAGCTTTCGCTGCACGCTCCATAGCGGTCACGGCTGTCTCGCGGCGGGCTTGCGCCTCTTGGATCACGGGCGTCATGGCCGCCGCCTTCGCCTGCTCTTCGTGCGCGCGCTCGACGGCCGCGATAGCGTCTTGCAGATGCGCGATCGTGGACATGATTTACCTCGAATCCAGCACGACGACGACGTACCCTGAATCAAGCCGGCGCACGGTAATCCCGTGGACCCAGCCGTTCCATTGGACTTGGCGAAGAGAGTCGTCGAGCTGCAAAATGATGCGTCCGTGCGAGTCCTCTAGCTCGGCGACGGCGCCAGACGTGGCAGGCGCGCAGTAGATGAACGCGCCCACGCGTACTTGCTTAGGCGACGCCTCACCCTGCTCAGCCAGGACCCACGGGTTCCCCGACAGGTCGTTGACGACGGCGGGCATTTAGGCTACCTCGATCTCAGCCCACGCCACGTCGTACTCCCAGCCTGGGCCAGTGGTGCCGGCGTTCGTGTAGATATAAAGCGCGCCGCCTGGGTTCACGACGATGCAGCCGGGGAAGGGCAGCAGTTCATGTACGTCGCTGGTCACGACCGCGCTGACGGACTGGAAGATGCCGAGGCCGCCGAGGTTCATGGCGTTGCCGGCCGTGAACGTGGGGATCGTAGCGGTGTGCGCCGCCGTAACCTGAGATTGTAAGCCGGTGCGCCCGTTGAGGGGCTCAACGGTGTTCGCGGTGCCCGACGTGAACTGGTCCACGCGGGCGTACTTGATCGAGGTGAAGATTCGTGCGCCGGCCACGGTGCCGACCTGGCTGAAGCGCGCCCACAGCGGGACCATGGCCTTCGCGCCACGGTTGCCGAGGTAGATGGTCGCAAGCGTGAGCGCGTGAGAAGTCTGGCCGACCACGGCGGTCTGGGCCGTCGGGTTGCTAACGTGGAATGCCTTGCCCTCGGCGATGAGGGTTTGGGCAAGCGACATGTCGCGGACGAGGGCGATCGGGGACTTGTCTTGCGTGGACGACTGAGCCATTGGGAAGAGTCCTCCTAGGGACTGACTGGTGAGGGTGAGCGCCTATTCCGGGGCGCTGGCCGGGTACCACTGGATACGTGCGTACTGCTCACGAAACCGATCCGTGCTAATACGTTGCCGGCTTCGCGCTTTGACAGAGGTACGATTCGCGTGTCCGACTTCTGCCCACTGCTCTACCTTGGCAATGTCGGCTTTAGGGACGGGGCGAGTGAAGTCAGGCAATGGTTGCGTCCACCTGGTCGATTTGGATGTGGATACGCTCTGAGTCAGTGTGGTTGACGACTTCGTGCGTGCGGTTGAACCGCACTTCATACAGGTAGCCAGGTGCCAAGTGGGCCTCTACGCCGTCGTCGGGCCACCGCATTATGATCTCGGAGTGGCTCACGAGTGGCACGTGGAACCTTCGGATGCCGCTGTCCGCAGGTATCCAGTCGTCAACATGTGGGGGGAGTCCTTGATGCGGATAGAGTTTGCGCAAGAAGACCCGGTGAGGTGTCCCACCCAGCTCAAGACTCTGAACCAAGTGGGACACTTCATCCGGTAAGCGGACACTTGGAGGAACCACCGCGCACGGTGGGTGCTTCGGATCGGTGCTGCCGACGCAGATATCAACGAATTGCAAGCGATCCATGATTGCCAACACCGGTTGGATGTTGACCGCCATGAGCCGCTTGTACACTTCGCTGACGAGCACCTGTGGTTTACAGGTCCACGTCGATCGCAGGAATCACGAAGCCCGAGAGGGCATCCGTAGACACCGTGAGGTTATCGAACATACGGCATCCACCGACGACGCCAAGCACCATCGCACCGGTTACGTCACCGTGACCGATGCGGTTGTGCGCGATCACGCCGCTGTTGTTTCCCGTGGCGGTATCGTTGGTGATGAAGAGGTTGCCGCTGCCAACCTTCGTGCTGATGTAGTTCCGCAGAATAAGACACCGCTTCAGGTCTTTGCCCGTGGCGCACTCGATCGGCGACTCTACGGCAGTGCCTTCTGAAACCATGAAGTTGTCAGTAAACACGAAATGCGTCACGTCGGCCGCAAGACGCACAAACTGCTGCGTGTTCGCATCCGCAGTCGAATAGCGGCAGCGGGTGAGCTTGAGCCCATCCACTTCGCCGTCAGTCGTGCCCGCCGCGTCTACCGCGACGAAGAAGTTCTCATCCGCGACGTTATCGTTGAACTCGATCTCATCGAGCCAGAGACCAACTGCGGTCACGTCGATCGCATTCGTCACATCGGCGGTACCAGACGCGATCTCAAAGTTCTTGAGCTTCACGTCGGCCGCAGACACGGTGACAGACGCCGTAGTGCCCGCATCAAGCAGCAACCGAGGGCGCTGGTTGTAATGCCCAATCCCGATCGCGGTGATGCCCGCCACGTCGAACGCCCAGAAGCCAGCCGTGTTCGTGGAGGTCTCAGCGTGATTCGGCATGACGATGATGTGGTCGCCCTGGTTCGCGGTGGTACGCCCGACGGCGTAATCCACCGTAGACCACGGGCGATCCGGCGAAAGCCCGTCATTGCCGTTGCTCCCAGTGACGGAACTCACGAAGTAAACTTTGCCGGTGGTAAAGACGGGTCCCGAGCCAATCAGCGGCATGCCGAATGACGAGACCCCGTTTGGAAAGTTCGTGATAGCCATGTAATCTCCTGTATAGGAACGGAGCGGGGAAGGTCACGACGGTCGTGCTGCCCTCTCCCGCCCGCCCCCGAGAATTGCGCTCGGGCTTATCCGTTAAGCACCCGGCGAGCCGTAGACGCCCCGGAAATCGGAGTGACCACGAATCCACCGCGCACGAATCTTCACCTTCATGCTGGACGACTCGAAGTCCCAGTCGTGCATCACGTTCGGACGCTCGCGCCAATACTTGCGGACGTTGTGCTTGGACGGGTCCGCGAGCAGGAACCACGCGTCCGCGTCGGTGAGATACGGCCACGCGACCACGGTCAGTTGCCCGTCGGGGCGGTGCTTGAACGCATTCACCTTGCCCGAGTAGGCATCCTCAACGCTGCCTGCGGACTGCATCAGCTCGGCCGCAAGCCACTGGAGTTCGTAGGGCACGAGGAGCGTGCCTGGGCGCCAGTGCAAGAGCTTGCCGGCATCGTCCGTGGTATCGGCGATGTCATTAAGCGCGTCACGCAGCGTGGACACGCTGAGGTCAGCACTCGTGGTCAGTTCGTTCTGCTCAGTGCCCCCACCGATGAGCGTGTGGTTAGTGGCAAAGAGCTCCTGTCCGTCCGGCGATCCAGTGGTGCTGGTAAAGCCGTTGTTGAACAGGTTGGCCATGTCAACTTCGATGGAGTAAGCCATCGAGGAGCCGAGGGCGCGTGCGGCGTCGCTGACCACTTCCTCTTGCTCATCGTCCATTGCCTCTTTCGTGGCGCGGAACGCGAGTTCGTAGGTGTCAGCCTGGTACGTCTTGTCAAAGCCCATCGCCAGATCGTCGTAAGTGACGTTGGCGCCTTCAGCCTTGATGGGGACCGTGCCAAAGCTGGCAACGGTGGTCGTCCGCACGATGGGCTTGTTGCCCATGTCGCGGACCTTTAGGATTCGCTCCGAAACGCTGTCCTCAATCGGCATCTCGTCGAAGAGAACATCTTCAAGATACGCGAGCCGCGTGAGATACAGGTCAGGGAGGGTTGCGCGCAAAGTAGCCATTTAGTTCTCCCTCCCTTAGATACCGACGGTCTCGTAACCGCCGAGCTGATGCGAGTTGATCTTGACGATCCACTTCCGCCATTCACTCGTGGTCGTGGCGAAGGTGCCGCCCTCGATGGGGTGCATACCGAGAATCTTCAGCGCCAGCGTGGCCGTAGTCGTAACGGTGCTGGAGTCGATCTCGTGGGCGGAGCGGAGGGTGGTCGTGTTGCCCGTGGTGACAGTGATATCCGCGTTAGTGCCAATGCTGGCCGCGGTCATTCCCGTCACAGCACTATCATCCTGAATAGTGAACTTCTGGTCGGGATGGTCGTACACGAGAAAATCGAGCTTCGCAGTGGACGCCGCGCTGTACTCTGCGGCGACACCGAGAATGAGCGCCTGCGACGTAGTAGCAACCTCAATGCTGCCGTCGGTCTCCAAGGTGACGAAATCACCCGGGTAGATCGCGGCGGCTGAGGCATCTTTTCCGTATGGATGCATCCCGAGCACTTGGTCATACGGCATTGCGCCGAATGGCGTGTCGGTAGCAGCTCGAAGGTAAGGCATGTGTTACGCTCCTGTTAGTCAGTCATTGGTGACGGGCGGATAACGCCCGCGTTTTCTGTGCAGACCGCTTGTTAGATAGTCACGCAGAACACGAGTCGCTTGGTCTTTCTTAGGGCGTGAAAGAAAGGGCCATAGCATCGCGATAACGGCTTGCGTACCTCTATGCCCATTCGCCGAGTAATGAAAAATCGGTGAATGGTTCGGTATGTCGGTACGATATGGACCCATAACAGTGCCCACATTCCCAACTGCATTCCGAAACCGCTCTAGTGTTTGTCTTTCCTTCTGCGCGATATAGATAGTTGGCGCGGCGTACAAACGTCCTTGCTTAGACGTTTTTGGATGCCGAAGGTGTGTACAACCCTCGCCGTCGAAAAACCCGGCGGCCCAAGCAATCTCTTCGCGATCTGGTACAAACAACGCGTTAATCCACCATACTGCGTCCTTCACCGATGGTGTGGGTCGGGTGTACGGCCGATTCCAGCTCGACTTGGTTGAAACTCCCGCGGCGAATCTCTTCTTTGAGACTCTCCTGACGGTCTACAGCAGACTGCGTAGTGCGACGAACCTTTGCCGCCTTTACCAAACTCCGCGATTCGACCCACGACTTGTACATCCACGCGAGGAAATCACCTTCGTGACCGCCGCGGCGAATGGTATTGTCGGGAGCGCGCATCGACTTGTTGATAAGACGAAAGCGAGTATCGCCCTGCGCCGGAACGGCCTGCCAATCCCGCATACCAGAAATGTTGACAACCTTGGGATTGAGCCAGCGCAGTTCTACGTTGTCGGGAACCTTGACGAACCGCCGTGCATCCGTATTATGTCGGAAGTAGCGCGGGTCGGTCTCCCACGGGGGAGGTGGCTCCTTTTCGACAAGCTGCTGGAGTTTCTCTGCTGAAATCGTCCCGAGCACCTTGGCTTCGGGCGCGGTGGTGAGTTCTTCGGCGGCACTCGTGCGTGCTGAACCGATGCGTGGCGTTCCAGTCGGCATTAGCTTTGCTCCCGTGTGATGAGGGCAATAGTCGGGCTCACGCTCGACTGCCCTTTCTCATGACGCTCATATAGTCTCTGTTTCGACTTCGCCGGGTCTTTCACGCCCATACGCTTCGCAATATCCTTCTCCTTCTGAGAGAGGGTTGCTGGCACTGTGGACGCTGAGGCCGGGCGGCGGGTCGTGCCTTCAACAGTGACGGCGCTTGCCGCCGACTGGCGGGAGAGTTCCCCCGCAGTAGCCGGCTTCCGCACCGCGTCCGAAACTAACTGAGGATTTCGGACCAATGTTTTCTCCATTGCAACCAGCGTGGTTTCTAACGAGTTGGGATACCCGTTGGCGATATACGCATGGCGCATTTGGGTCGCCGCGAGATAGAGTGGCGACGTTGGATCGTTGAAGGCTGGATACTGCTGAGCGAGGAGTGAGACTTCCTGCGCGACGGCGCGGGCACGTTGGTCCGCGGCGACGAGTGAGGCAGCATCACGAGCGGCGGTACGGCGTGATAACTCAGCTTGGGCTTGCCAGTTCCCCTGCGCCGCCGCCTGTTCCAACTCAGCATCGGTTGGTTCGGCGGTGCGTAACGGATACTGTGGCTGGGCGGATGGCTGCGAAATCAGTGCGCCGAGCGTGCCGGTGAGGTCTGCCATCTGGCGTGAGAGAAGACCGAACTTGCGATCGAACTCCGCTTTCAAGTTCTCCGCAGGTCGGTCATCCGGGAGCGCCGCTACATCACCACTAACGGGGGTAACGTCCGTTGCGGGCGGTTCCGGGTCCGGTGACGAACCGGTTACGTCGATGGGATCGGGCATACTGTGGGACTCCTTGGCCTGTAACGGGGCCGGTCGAATTTGCTACGAGGTGCTACGGGGGAATTACAGATGCAGAGCGAGCTGGCGGGCGGAGCCCGCCGTGCGAGCGATTAGTACGTTACGCCGTATT
>ERZ1292625.1968-Hain-H41-01um-R1-1968-length-20910-cov-11_pt3 | contig 14610 bp, 18 predicted proteins | sample MGYA00564400_ERZ1292625 | MGnify/ENA primary metagenome ERZ1292625 (study PRJEB36523, sample SAMEA6512639) | groundwater metagenome | collected 2019-01-08 | study: AquaDiva: Metagenomics assemblies of 32 groundwater samples | reverse complement strand
GCGACCGCGTAGACCGCCCATGAGCCGAGCACGATGGCAGCGGCAACCCCGGCTGCGAGCAGACGCGGCCTCATGTTCGCACCGTCTTGCGAATCGGGCGCGGCGTCAATACACGCAGAGCGGAAAGTTACCCTATGCGCGGGTCAGTGCGCGGCCATGCTGAGTCGCGCTCCGGCCTCGGGGATCGCTACGATGCAGGCGGCACCGAACCGCAGGCCCGCTCCCGATCCGAGTTCGTAAAACTCGACGTAGATGATCTGCTCAACGCCTCCGGGAGCAAGGACTGATACCATGATACCGCTCGACCACGCGGCAATCGAGGTCACGCTGGGCGCACTGCTCCGCTGGAGGTCCGCTCGCGCGAGGTCGTCACAGCCCACGGACTCGCCGCCCGGCGTGGACGTGGTGTAGGTGCTCACGACGACGCTGCGAGACTGGCGGATGGCGCGCACGTCAACCGCGGCGGTGAACACGCCCGATTCGGGCAGCGCCGCGCACGCTCCGCAATGACATGCTGCACCATGGCCCGCCGCGCAGTCGTCTTGCGTGGCGCAGTCGGTAGGCGGGCAGGTTGCGGCGGCATCGGCCGGCGCGTCAGCGGATGCGTCGGGTTGGCCCGCGTCCACATCGCCCGGCCTGTCGGTGCCGCACGCGATCAGGAGAGCGGCCAGAGGCAGCGCGCGCATGCTTGTACGACGCGCCACGAGGCCGCGAAATTCATGGTCCAATGATTACGCTGGCTTGCGTCCCCGGGGTCGCGCATCCGAGCGAGATGACAGACCGCCTACGCGGCCCGTGGGGCGATGCGATGGCCCGAGGCGCTGCCATGCCGCGGCGCGCCTCGCTGCGTGCGAGCCGCGCCAGCCCAGGCACCAACGATTTGACCATACGTGACGAGTCCTGCGCAGTTGTTCAGGTCGCAGCCGGATGCATACGTCCGCAATTTGTAGCTACGTAATACCGCTAGCTTACGACGGATCGTCCACTCAGTGAACGATTGTGGCGCACCGCGGCGTCGTTAATTCGCTAGCTTGCGACTGGCATATGCGTTGCTACGTATACCTGTATCGCACGACCGACGCGCGTCGGTAACCGCGCACCAACGGGAAGGCTGAAGCCATGGACAGATACCTCTCAGTAGCCAACGACGGCCGCGTAGTGGCGGTCGTGGATCTCGTGGATGACCGCGCCGCGCAGGCATGGTTCGCGCGCACGATGGCCGACGGCGGTCGCGTGCTCGCGGTGGACGCAGCCCCCGGCGCCCCCATCGGGGTAGGCGAGTACGTAGACGTGGACGAGGACGGCGACGCGCGGAGGGTCGCATGAGCGCGACCTGAGGAGTGCGCGCCAAGGTATCGCACGACCGACCGGCGGCGGCATCCGCTGGCGCACGCGGCGCGACAGCCCGCAATCGAGGTAGGCCATGACGTACGAGGAGATGGTGCAGGCGACGCGGCAGGCGGTCGGGGGGCGCGACGACGCGCGCGACAAGCTGGCGGCGAGGATCGAGAAGATCGTGGACGATCTGCTCCGCGACTGCTCCCTGTCGGTTGTGGAGGTCGCGGGCTACCGGCTGGAGTGGGAGGAGGTCATGCAGCGGTGCGCGCAGGGGACCGGCTGGCCCAGCGTCTACCCGCGCGAGACCGTGGTGCTGATCACCGGCAAGGATGGCGGGCAGGGGAATCTGACGCGCTCGCTCGGATCGCTCGACCTCGGCTATTTCGACAACCACAACATGCAGCGCGCGCAGGGCCCCGTCGTCCTCGCCCTCGACGAGTACGCCGACGACGGGAGGATCGTGGTCCGCCCCGCCGCCGTCAAGACGCTCCGCGCGATCGCGGCGGCGCTGCCGGAGGTCGCCGCGCGGCACCACGCGCAGCGCCAGCACGCGCTGGCCGAGCAGATCGAGCAGGCGACGGCGGCGCAGCAGATGCTGCCCGCCTAGGTCGCGCCCTCCACAGAGCCTCGCACCGAGGAGCGGGGCCCGATGGAGCGCACGACCGACCGGCGGCGGCATCCGCCGGCGAAGGAGGCAAGATAATGACACGCGGACGCAAGCCCACGATTGGCGCGGATGTGTCGCTGCGCATCCGCCTGCCGCGCATGTTGCTCGACATGGCGCGCGCGGCGGCGGTGCAGCAAAAGCTCACTCTGAGTGAATTCGTCCGCGACGCGATGCGGGTGGAGATCGTGCGCACGCAGGATACGCCGACCTAGGTCAATTGCAGCTCGCAGTTGTTGTCGATTGTCCCCGTCGTGCCGGCGGTGTCGTCGTAGACGCGAAGTATCCACGTCCCGCGCGCCTCCTTGTTGCGCAGCGCTGAGAGCGCCGCCGTGGGCGCGGTGTCTCCGCTCACGTCGTCGGAGATCCACAGGTCCACGTTCGCCCCGGCGCTGAGGTCGGAATTGATGAGCGTGACGAGCGTCCCGTCGGGGTGTTTGAGCTTGACGATCAACGTCTCGCGCGCGGTGTGCGTCACGACCACCCGCACGCGAACGTGGTCCACGTAGAACTCTTCCGCGACCACGAGGTTGATCGAGGCCCCGGTCACGGTGTCGTTGTCGGGGATCGAGACCGCGCCGCCCGCGTAGACGACCTCGCTCGTCTCCATGTACGAATCGAGCATCCGTTCGTCGGTCAACTTCTCAATCACCGACAGTGAATTCAAGCACAGCGCCCACGAGAGCGAGCCGTCGCCGCTGGTGTTCGCGTCGCACATGCCGTCCACGCGAAGCTCGTAGTCGATCGTTTCTTGCAATCGCACGACCTCCTCGACGTAGGTCAGGCCCGGCGTCAGCGTACGCGTCACCGCGGCCGGCGCGTTCGTCCCGGTCCAGGTGAACCGCACCGACGCGACCGTGTGCCCGATGTTGCGCGTGTAGGTCACGCCGTCCGCGATGGTCTCCAGTTCCGCGCGCACGACGACGAACGCTGTTCCGCGTGAGGTGAATAGCTTGTGTACTGCGAGCAGCGACCCCGCGGTGTCGTCGGCCGCGGTCGCGTTGAAACCGGGCAGGTAGCCATCGAGCGTTTCCGCCGCCGTTCCGTTGCGCCCGCGGATCAGGGTGAAGATGCCGCCGCTTGAACTCGTTTCGGACGACCCCCCGTTGATCTTCACCCCGGCGCTTTTGTGGAATCTCCAGTCCCCGATGACCACGCCGGTCTTGTGCCCGTAGGTCGCCATGAGATTGCGCGCGAGGTGGTAGCGGTCCACGCGGTAGCTCGGCAGCGTCACCGTGCCGGCGCTGAAGCCCACGCCGTAATCGTTCGTCGTGCCCGCGCCCTCATGCCGATCCACGATGGCCCCCCGAGGTTCGGGTCGAGACACGTCCATCGGTAGGAACTTCGCGGGCGCGTCGTCGCCAGTCGCAACGTAGTCGGCAGTCGCGGCCTCGATGAACTGCGCGCGGATGCCGAGGACCCAGATTTCGTTGTTCCCCGACGTGTTGTCATCGTAAGCCTCGAACACGACCTCCTTCGTGCCGGCGCCTGCCGCCACGATGATGTCCGCGTACTCCACGCCTCCGCTCGTCATCCACGCGCCGATGTGATCGTTGTTCGTGGTGATGAACGTCGCCCGATCGGTGCTGTCCACCGACACCACGCAGGTCTTTGTGCCGCCTGCGCTGCATCGCGCGTAGATGCTCACGCGGAGGGTCGCGCTCGCGCTCGCCTCGCCGGGACCTGCGTGGATGCGGTAGCGCCCGACCACCGTGCGCGTCGGATCGTTGGTCGTCGAGAACGTCACCCCGAGCCATTGGTTGACGACGTGCTGCCGACGTTGCGAGACGAGAAGCCCCGCGTGCTGCGCGAGCCACTTCAGCGAGTGCGTGTCCACCGGCTGCTCGTCGTTGCCGAGGCCCGACGCGCCCCCGGGCTTGGTCATCTGCGCGGTCCACGAAGTGGCGGGGCCGCTGAAACCGGACAAGCTCAGTTCGTCGTTCGAGCCGTCTTCGTACCAGACGGAGATCGCGTCGATGTTGTGCGCCGCATCGGACGATTCCGGCACCACGACGACCAGTTCGCCCACGGCCTCGCTCCACGCGTTATAGCCGCTGATGAACGGCGCGTCCGTTGCTTGCACCCACCCATCGGAAGTCGGGTTCATTGTGATCGCCGTCGCGTCCGAGTCGGCGGCACCGTTGGGGCCGCCGAAGAAGAAGAGCACCTTGTTCCCGGCCACGCCGCCGTCGTTGCCGTAGACGTTGACCACGAAGCGCACGGCCGGGCCGGGCGCGCACGCGATGGGAACGCGCAGAATGGTGAGGCGCTTGTTGTCGTGCGAGGTGCCGAGGTAGTAACCGCTGCGCCCCCGATCGCCGACCCATCCCCACGACACGAGGTTCCGCACCGAGCGCGCCCAGACGGACTGCATCGTGCGCGCGAGCGCCTGCATGGTCCCGGCGCCGGCAAGCGCCCGCTGCGCGACACGCTCACGGGGCGGCAGCGAGTAGGTGTCGACGGAGCGACTCATCGCGGCACCAACGAAATCGGAGCCCCCGGCACCTGAGCCTTCCGCAAGTCGAGCGCGGCGAGCTTCGGTCGCACCGAGGGCTCCGTCGCGTCAATTATAGCCGTAATCCAGGGGTCACGCATATTCCTGTGGCCTCTCGGTCCCGAGCGTGAGCGACGCACTGCCCGTGACGCCCCACGAATACTTGCTTGTCTGCGCCGCCACCGCCTCAGTGTAGTCGGCCGGCAGGATTTGCCACCCGCTCGCCGGCGTGACCCCCAGCGCTGCCGCGTTCTTGTCCACGACGATCGTTGTCGAGGTGACGGCGGTGACGATTGTTGTCGCGCTGCGGCTCGTTCGGTTCGGGTCGTAGATCCGCACCACGTCATTGACCGCGAAGGCGTCGGTGTCGTTGCCGCTCACTGCGTAGGCGGCAGCGGTCACGGCGGCGGTCATGGTCCCGTCCGTCCACGATGTCACGTTCGCTGCGGGCGCCCACAGGCGGTAGCGCCGCTGCGTGGGCTTCTGCATGGTGAGCACGCAGTGCGCCTCGCCGTCGAGCACGATCTGCTTGGCGGTCACCTGGTACTTCTCCGACGAGATGCCGCGCGAGGTGGACTCCGCGTTTGGCGCGTTCGCCAGCGTCACCGTAACGAAGTCCCCGATCTCGACCGTCGAGTGCAGAGTGATGTGCGTCTTGACCGTGTAGGTCGGTTCGGGCCGGCCATAGCGGTCGAAGAAGCGCGACCGCCCGATCTCGGTAAGCTGTGCTTCGCTGAGAGAGTCATACCCTGCACCGATTGGGAAGGTGGACCCCGCGAAGGTCCGCATCCCGATCGACTCGTACTCCAGCGTTCGGTAGCGCCCGGCGTTCTTCCGCGACCCGACCCACGCCGACGAGATCACGATGTTCGTCTCGCTCTCGAATTTCTCCGTGAGCGGGTTCCAGTCGGCCCGCATGATGGCGAGCCCGACCGTCTCTGCGAGCCCGCCCTGCACTCCGGGCAGTTCCAGGATCTCGTCCACATTGATCGCGATCGTCCCCGACACGAGCGGCGTGTACGGCCGAACGGCCCCGATGGTGATCTGGTCGCCCAGCTTCACGTAGGGGTAGAGCCCGAACGGCGCGAAGATGTTCTTCACTGCCCACTCGTAGAGATCCGTGATCGGCTCGTCGAGCAGCGCTCGGAACGCGAGCCCCGCCGCCCATGCTTCCTCGTCGGCAGTGAAGAGCGCCTGAATCCCCGTCACGTCCACGCGCGCGGCAGGGATGCCGAGGCCCCATCCTTCCGGCAGCACGTCGTAGGTCGCATGATTCGCACCGTCGCCAGCCTTCGAGAGCATGAACTGGAGCAGCACTTCGCAAATGTTGTCGCCCGCGCTGAACTTCGATTTGCTCGCCTCCATCGATCCATTGGCGTCGGTGCCGACGAGCGGTAGCACCTCGCGCGCGACCGCTCCTTGCTCGTGCCGCGCCTTCGTGCTTCCGAACAGTCCTCGCCCTTTGATCGCGTAGTAGTACAGCACGCCCGAACTGACCGTGTAGCGGTTGGCGCGGAGGAGCATGAATTCGTCGTCCACGCGAACGTAGAAGTATTCATCGCTCGCGGGAGCCGTGCGCACATCCGAGTTCGTCTGGTGCAAGAGCAACGTGTTCTTCTCGCGCCATTGCGAGTATCCAGTTCGACCGCCGAAGTTCAGCGTGGTGGACAGCGTGAAGAATGGCGTTCCGTCCACCTCGATCCCCATGAGCAACGTCCACTCGCCGAACTTGCCGGAGAGCACCGAGCCATGCAGATCGGACAGCCCGTTACCGCAGCGGAACGTCATCGCCTCCAGTCCGTCCTCCCACGTCCAGTCGTCGATGTAGCCGCCGAAGGGGAGCGCCAGCTTGTCGGTGTCGGGGAGCTGCGCGCCGACCGAGTTGTAGTAGTTGAGATAGACCGTCGCCCGTCGGCCGATGAGGTGCGTCGGGTACGTGGTCATCAACTCCCCGGACCCGCCCGAGTCGCCGCCCGTGTGCGCCTCGGCCGTCGAGGAGTAGTAGCCGCGCGTGAGCCCGGAGAACGTGTTCGTTCCCGTGTCGAGCGTCGTGTAGTGGATCGTCTCGTTGCCGAGGTAGATGTCACCCTCGGACGCCCAATTGCCATCAACGCTGTCGGGGTCGTCGTAAACGATGCTCGACGAGGACGCCGTGATCGTCGTCTTCAGGAAGAGCCAGTTGCTCGTGCGATTCGTCGCAAGGAGCGTGTCCACCTCGCTCGCGTCGTTGATGACCGTGAATGAGAGGTCGGACATTTCCGTGCGGCCTTCGAGAAGGTGGACCACCTGGTCCGCTACATGCGGCGTCCCGCGCAGGAGCTTCTTCACCGACGACGGCTGCGATGCAGCGGCGCGACCGGAGAAGTACGCCGACGCGAGCGCGACCGTGCCGTAGCCGGTAGAGATGCCGGCGATTTCCACCCAAACGAACCAGTCTGTGCCTCGGAGTGCGTTCGCGCTGGCGTAGTCCGCAGTGGCCATCGCGCTAGCTCACGTATTTGAGCAGCTTCAGTTCGACCGTGAACAGCGCGGGCTTCGGGTGCGTGCGCTGCGGCATGAAGGGATCGCCGTTCTGTAGCGTGTAGTCGGTGTTCGTTCCGTTCACCGTTCTGTCCGGGAACCACCTGAGTCGCGCCTTCCACGCGGCGCTCTGGAAAAGACGCTGGATCGCCTCGTTGACCGTCGTGCTCTCGTCGTCCACGAAGGTCTTGGCCGCGGTGAGGTATGAGAACCGGAGCGTGCGCGGCTCTCGCGGAGTCACCGCCCAGTGCCTGATGACGACCTTCCCGGAGATCGCCTGCGTCCTGCTTTCCTCGTACTCGTCGCCCTCGCGCGAGTCGAACTCCGCGTCCAGCGCCGGATACCAGCCCTTCGTGTGCTGGTAGTCGCTCGTGTAGGTCGCGGCGCCTGTGTCATCCGCACTCTCGTCGAACCCGATTTCCGCGCCGCAGTTGTTGACCCCGCCCGTAGACCACAGGAGCGAGAACGCCCCCGTGCGCGCGATGGTGAACTTGCCGGTCGTGTCACTCACGGTGCATGTGAACGTCGCATCCACCGCCTGGAGCTGCGTCTGGATGTGCGAGGCGAGCGCGATCGGAAAGTAGTTGGCCGCCGTGAGCGTGACGGTCGTCGCCGCGAACGTGGGCGCGCCCGTACCCTGCACGCGGAGCTGGTTGTTCGTGCCCGAGGCGATGACAATCTCACCGTGGATTTTGCCGACGCTCATCGCCGCCTATCCGCCGCGTCGAGTGCCTTGCGCACCGCGCGCCCGACCTCGACCTCACTGCCGCCGTATCCGATGTTCACGGTGATCTGCGTGAACGACCCGCCGCTAGCGTTGCCGCCCCCGCCACCGCCGCCGCGCGCGCCGCCGCCACCTACGCCGCCTCCGCCGCCGCCTTCAACCGATGGTGGCGCGACCGAGAAGCCGCCGATGCCGCCGCCGTAGGCCGCCAGACCGGTGGCCGCGCCCGCGGCAGCTATCGCCGCTGCGGCGTACACCGCACCGCTTGCCTGCCCGCCCGGCGTCGCGAACAACACCGCGGCCTCGATCCCCCACATCAACGCCTGTGCGCCGAGCTTGAACGCATAGGTGCGCGCGGCGGCCTTCTTTTCCTCCTCGCTGCCGTGGACGGCGATCTGCGCGATCTTCAGCCCTTCGTCGGCAAGCGAGATCGTGAGGCGACCCAATTCGCGCGCGAGTTCGGCGCGATCCTTGAATACGCGCGCGGCGTCGGCCAATGCCTTCTTGTCGGCCTTCGCCTTCTTCTCTTCGGCCTCAAGGTAGAAGTCCAACTCCGCCTTGGTCGCCTCCATCTTCGCGCGCGCGAGGTCGCGGCCGCGCTCCTTCTTCTCCGCCAGCGCCTTCTCGTCGTAGTCGCTCTCCAACTCCGCGGCCAGGTCGAACTGCTCCTTGTCGAGCGCGACTTGACGTTGCTCCTCCGTGTACTCCAATTCTGCCAGCGCAAATACGCGCGCGTTCTCCTTATCTAGCTCCGCGTCGATCGCGCGCTGAAGTTGCCGTAGCCGGTCCTGAAACGCTCGCTCATCTGCCTCGGCTACCCGCTTCCTGTAATCTTCCTCACGAGCCTCACGAGCCTTGAGTGCTGACTCCTCCAGTTCCGCAACGCCAGACAGCGCATTCAGCGCGGCGAGGAGTTGGACCTCTTCGGCTTCCTTGTCTACTTCGGTCCACTCGAGGTACGTCTTAATCAGCGAGCCGATCCCGAGCGTCAACGCCCCCACCGAAATGATGGTGGGGTTCAGCGTCGATAGGAGCGACAGCAACGAGCCCGTCATCCCGCCCGTCGCGCTCGCCGCCTGAAGCGTCGCCTGCCCGAGTTTCGTTACCGCCAGCTTCGTATTGTCGGCGGTGCCCCCCTGCACCCGAACGATCTTCTCCCACTCTTCGGCCCTGGTGGCTCCATGCACTGCCGACACCGCCGCCGACTGCTGCGCCTTCTCCAGCGCCGCGAGCGCCGCGAGCGCCTGCCCCGCATCCACGCGGGCAACGGTGAGTTGAGTGAGGCTGTCGGACATGCGCTACCCGTCCGCCTTCCTCACGTTCGCCGCGTCGTAGGCCGCGACGAACGCCAGCGCCTCATGGAGCTTCGTCGCGCCGTGGATCGGGTCCGCGGTCAGCGCGCCTTCGCGCGCGAGCGCAACGAGCTGCTCCGTCTCCGCGCCGAGGAACCGCGTCGGGCAGCGCTCGAACTGGACGCCGCCGAGCATCGTCAGGCGCTCCCCGTCACACCCGAGCTTGACTGAGCGCCCTGGATCGGCGGCGCAGTGCCCGCACTCCCATCGCCGGTCGGCGGGAGCGGTGGCCCCCCGGTAGCAGGCTGCGATGAGACTTTTTTTTCGCGCTCCGTCACCGACTGCGTGGCGATCAGGGCGGTGACGAGGCCGACCATCGTCCAGAACGACTCCAGCGAATCGCGCACGCGGTCGGCTGCCTCGATGGTGAGCACGCGGTACTTGCGGACCTGGTACACCACCTCCTCGGTGGCGAGCGCCGGGACGCCCTTCGCCTCGCGCACGGTCCAGCGGATCACGTCGCGGGCGTACTCGAAGAAGTGCTCGCGGTACTCGGGGTCGTCCGCCGTGGACATGAACTCCGACCACCGCTTCAGCGCCTCCACCTTCGCGGCAGGATCGAGCGCGGCGAGAGTCGGGTCGTTGAGCGTTTTCGCGTCGGGCTCCACGAGCCCCGACTCGCCTCTTGCGGCGCGCGCCGCGATCCGCTGCAACGCTGAAGCCTGCTCGCGCTCGTGGTGCAGGATGATCGCTTGCAACTTCGCGCGCGGCGCCCACCCGACGACGAGGCTCACGCCATCGTCAAGCGGAACTTCCTGCGTTTCTGTCTCGTCGAAGAAAGACATGGTTGCCTCATGCGCCCGTCGAAAGCGCGAAGGTGCTGGTGGTCGTGTTGTCGTTTGCCTTGAACGGCACCTTGTCCATGCGGTAGCCGTTCACGTTGACGTGCTCGTGGTCGGTGAACTGCGCCTTGGCGACCCAGAGCCCGATCCCGTTGTAGGCGTTGCCGGCCGTGTAGGATATGTTCGACAACTCGGTGCCAGCGGCGAAGTCGCTCTGCGCGTCCTTCGCCTCCTCGACAGCGAACGAGCCGCCCGTCTCCCAGTCCGCGATCTCGATGCCGGCGCGGCCCTCGGTCCCGTCGATCGCGTCGATGAACGCCTGCTTCGGCGCGAAGTCGATCTCGTAGTCCTGCGCGTCGTACTGCGTGCCGCCGATGCTGAACGTGCCGCCCTTCACCACAGGCGGCGAAGGATAGGTCGCGGCCGTCTCCGCGGTGAACGCCGTCTCGTCGTAGTCGTTGAACTCGATCTCGACGTGCATCACCGCCAACTGCCCGCCCTTCAGCGCCGGGACGGAGAGCTTGGTCACTCGACCACCCGTCGCGCGGTACTGCTTGCCGTCGAGGTCGAAGCGGCAGGAGATGCCGTTCGGCGTCGAGTCCTTGCGCGTGTAGACCGTGCTGGCAGCGATGACGCCGGTCGTGATGGCGGTCACGAACGCGCGGTCCACGGTGATGACCCCGGTCCCGGAGTCGAACCCGGTCACGATGCGCGACTCACCAGTCGCGACGGAGGTCATGCGCCCGCCGACGTTGAAGTCACTCGCCGCGGGAGTCGCCACGGTGACGGTGGACGCGCCCGCGCCGCCGCCCGACGAGTAGGTGCGCGACTTGCCCAGCGTCTTCGTGAACACCGCGTCGAGCACGGGGTCCAACTCCGGCGCCGTCGTCGCGACGCCAGCGGACGGGTTGGCGACCCCGCCGCCAGACATGTACCAGTCGAACGCGAGCGTTCCGCCCTGCCTCCCCATGACGTGCGAGGTTCGCGTTAGCCGCGCGTTGATCACCGGGCGCTCGATCACCTCGTCGGTCGCCTTGAACGTCACGTTCGCGACGTTGACCATGCGAATGAAGGTGGACGCGAGGGTGTTCCACGTCGTCTCCTTCCCGATGTCCAACGTTTGCTGCTTCCACTGGCTCGCCATGTCGTCTCCTTACGTGTACGGCTCCGACCACTCCGCCCTGAACGCGATGCGGGCGGTGAACAGCGCGTCCTTCGTCTCCGTCGCCACGTCCTGCACCAACGGCACGCGGCTGTTCGACGGGTAGCCGGTCGCGTTCTCGACCGCGGCTTCGACGCGCGCGATGTTATCGGACATGATCCCGGCCTCGATGGCCTCCGTGTTCTGCGTCTGCTGGCCGAGGTAGACGAGGATGCGTCGCGACCACCACGACCGGCCGCCCGTGATGATCTCGCCCGCCCTCGGCCCATCAATCGGGTCCTCGTGGACGTAGAAGCACGCCTCGCCTGGATGCACCCACATCCCGGCTTCCGGGTGGATGTTGTGCTGCGCGGTCGCGTCGGCGAGCGCGGTCGTGCCGTCGCGTGCCGTATTCTTCGTCGCGATGGCCGTCTTCATGTTCGCGATGATGTCGGCGAGTTGCCCCATTTAAGCGCGGCCCTCCGGCACCGACTCCAGGCTCTTCGCCTCCCTGTTGATCTTCGGCGCGATCACCGTCTTCCAGCGGTCGAGCGCCGGCTTGATGGCCGCCCGGATCACGGCCACGTTCGGGAACTGCGGGTTCCCTTTCGCGTGCTTTCGCCACGACCGCGAGAGCGCGAGCCAGTGCATTGACTTCTGCGCCTGAAACGTCACCGCGCGCTGCGTGACCACGCCCTTGCGCGTCCGCGAGAAGGTCACTGTTCGCGCTGTCGTCAGGCCGCGCCCTGGGTGCGTGGACGGCCCCGCGATGGTCGCCTCGTAGGTGTGCTTGCGCTTGCCGGCGCGCACATTCGGGCGCAGGTTGTCGAGAATATAGCCGGTGTCCACGAGGCCCTGAGCGATCATGTCGCGCTTCGCGGCCTCGACGGCGACGCGCGCGATCTCCTGAAGGTACTCGGCGGGGTTCTCGTAGAACGCCGCCCACTTCTGCGTCCGCGCCCGCACCGCCTTCCATCCTTTGACCTCAGTGGGCATCACCACTTCGTCCCGCCGTCGGTATCGCCCTTGCGGAAGGTCGAGCCCTCGTCGTCGCGCGGCTGGTCATTGGCATTGGTGATCGGGATCTCCAGCACGTGCGACTTCGTGCGACCGTGCGTCGCGCGAGCGTAGATCTCGGCGAGGAACCCGGTCGCGTTGTTCCCGAGGTCCACGACCATGTGGTCGAGTTCGCGCTGCCACTGCTCGACCAGCACCATCTCGGTCGGTGCCATCGCGTTCATATAGACGATGGCCGCCTTCAGCTTCACTGCGCGGCGGCAGTTCCGGTAGAGCACCGGCTCGTTCGTCGCGTCGATTCCGTCGATCGCCGTCTGGTCAAGTCCGGCTGCGCGAAGCCTGCCCTGCCACCACGCGGCGGCGTCCGTGATGGCCTCGCCCAGACTGGCGGTCGTCATGGGCGAGGTCGTGCTGGATGGGTAGCGCGGGCAGAGTTCAGCCGTGACGATCGCGGCGGTGCAACCCCATTCCTGCGTGAGAGCGGCCACTGGTCATCTATCCCGACGCACAGTGGCGCACTTCGGCGACACGGGCGGCGTCTTTGCCCGGCGGCGGGTGAACGAGCAGGTGGATCGCCTCAGTCACCTTCGAGCGTATCTCCCGGCGCGTCGTGCGCCCACACGATGATCTGTTGCTCGACCCCGAGCGCAGAGGTATCCACGCGCCACATGCTCCCCGTGCAGCACGGATGCTCGGCATCTAGGACGAGCTCCGCCGGGCCGATGCTCGTGGTATTCAGCACGGCCTCTGCGTCGAGGAGCTGCGTGCGCACGCTGCGTCCGGTGGCTTCCTTGGTCGCCATCACCGTCTCGCGGTCCAAGGCCGCCGTGATCGAGATCGAGACCAGGGGCTCCTCCCACGGCAACGGGTCCGACACGGTGAGGATGAAGCGCACCCGGCCTGCCGTGGTCCGGTAAATGCCCGTCTCGCCGCCGAGCAGCACGTCTCGCCCGTCCTTCACGGCGAACGCCTGCACGTCGAGCTTCGGCGGCGTCCCGCACGCGAGCATCGCGGCGGCAAGGGAGAGTGTCACGAGTCCGTGCTTCATGGTCCTACTCGTGGCCGGTGGCTGCATCCGGCCGATCCTCGTCACAGCGTACCTACGGCCTTTACCGTGAACGACACGGTGCAGCCGTTGGTCGCCTGAAGCTGCGTCACCGCCCGCAGGTATCGCGGCATCGGCCCGTTGACGGTTGCGGCGCCGCTCGCCCCGGTGAGGTCCGAGGCCGCCGCTGCGGCGTCCACGGTGGAGGCTGCCGCACCCCCGAGGCGGATGATCCGGTCGACGGTGGTTGCTCCGGTCACGTCCGTGATGCGCACGAGTTGGTGCCAAGTGGAGCCGTCGGCGCTGCCCTCGATAGCCACCCGCGCGTCTCGCGTAGTCCCGGCCGTGTCGATCGAGACCTTGACGTGAATCCACGCGTTGTTCCACGGCCACTTGTACGTCGTGCCGTTGACTGGTGCCGCGTCCGCCGCCGCGATCGACGCCCGCGACTCCAGCGTGATTTCGTCGCGAACGAGCGCTTCGATGCGTTGTGCCTGAGCTGCGCCAGTGAGCGCGAGGAGCGCGGCGAGCGTTGCGGCGAGTCGCCGCATTGCCTACTTGCCGCCTTCCTTCTTGGCCTTCGCGTCGGCTTCGGCCTTCGCCTTCGCCGCGGCGATGTCCGCGCGCGCCTTCTCTTCCGCGCGCGCGGCCTCCGCCTTCGCCTTCGCCAGCGCCGCCGCCGTGTCGGCCTTCGCCTTCGCGCGCGCGTCGTAGACGGCCTTCGGCTCGACCGCGCCATCGGTGAGGTCGGCCGCAGCGGGGTCCATGTCCACGGTTTCGCCGGGCGGGTAGAACTTCCGGTTGTGCTTCAGCGTCCGCAGCGTCACGTATTCCATGGTCGGCTCCTCATTTAGTACGCGATGTCGATCACGCAGACGAACACGACGGCACCAACCGCCTCGTCAGCCTCGGCCGCGGCAACCGCGATGGTGGCACCCGACGCGATGGCGGTCGTAGTCTGAGCGTCCGCCACGCAGTCGAGCACACCGTCGCCGACCGAGCACGTGACCGCAGGGACCAGCGCCGCCGCGGCGCTCCGCAGGGTGTAGCTAACACTGGTGACGTTCGTATCCGCGTTGCGACAGACCATCCCGCGCACGTGGAACGCCTTCGCGGTGAAGGCCGGCGCGTCGGCAGTCGCCTCGGTCACGTTCCCCACGGCAGTCGTGTCGCAGGTCATTCCGCCGATCGCGGTCGCGCTGACAACGGCGCTAGGACCGTAATAGACGGTGTTCGAGGCGATGGTGTCCAGGGTGCCGCAGATCACGATCTGGCCGCGACCGGCGAATGCCTCGTCCGCTGCTTCGATGGTTCCGTCGAGGATTTCGGTCCCGGTGATGTCCCCGGTTTGGAAGGTCGTGGTCGAGTTGTGCGCCACGGTCCCGTCGAACCGCGAGGCACCGTCCACCTCAAACGCGCCGCCCACCGCAAGAAGGTTGGTTGCGACCGTGGATCCGACGGTCGGAGAACCGACGCGCACGTAGCCCGCGCTCGGAGCGCCGCCCGTACCGGCCGCGCCGCCGAGCAGCGTCA
>ERZ1292625.2952-Hain-H41-01um-R1-2952-length-14611-cov-4_pt1 | contig 14611 bp, 24 predicted proteins | sample MGYA00564400_ERZ1292625 | MGnify/ENA primary metagenome ERZ1292625 (study PRJEB36523, sample SAMEA6512639) | groundwater metagenome | collected 2019-01-08 | study: AquaDiva: Metagenomics assemblies of 32 groundwater samples | reverse complement strand
ACGGATAGCCCACTGTGTAATATTAGAGTTCAATTTCTACCTCTAACCAATCGCCTATCCATTTTACAAATTGATTTCCGCGTTGGGCAGCGACTTGATCGGTAGCGTAAATTTTCCCGTCTTTATTGAGATAATTTCTAAACCTAACAGTCTTAGGTTTTACACGGTATTCGTAATCGTCGTTCCACTCAGGAACAAAGCGGCCACAATCCATCCATGTATTCTTAGGATCAGTTCTAAACTGTATATCTGCGCCCTCAGCCCAGGCATGTATCAATGCTGCATGTTTTCTTCTCACGTAACCATCTCCTTATATAACGCACTTCCAACATTAAATTTTTATGCTCCGATTTGGTGCATATCCTGCTAGGCGGCGGTATCGACCCGTGCTTAATGAGCGTATGTGCCGTAGTCTTTGGTGAGTAGCCCATAAGAGCTACGATCTCTTTAGAGTTTATGTAGCCATTAGCGGGTAACCTAGCTAAGCAATCAGGGATTGCGCTCATATCAACTCGCTAATCATAACGCATGCTGAATTTGCAATTTCATATTCAACTCTGGTCGACGCATCTAATGCGGCCTCGTAATTTTTTACATAGACGGTTAGATAAATGAACTCAAAGGTTCCGTCAGATCTCGGTATCTTAAATTTAAGCAGCCAATTGCTCATAACACAATCTCCTTATGTATGCTCAAAGTATGTCATAGCATTGACCGTTCCGTCAATACCATTTGCAGTTAATTCGCGATTTATTTTCTCGGTCAGATCAATGGCCTCCCTGGATCCCAATACCATAGCGCCCGCAACGTCAACGCCAAATTTAAAATAAAACCGTCGATAGCTCTCGCTTTCACTCAGTCCTTGTGCATCCTGTAGGCCAGCCCACCATGCCAGCGCATTACGTAACTCCCCTTGTGCGTTCTGCCGCAGACGGTGATTCTTACGCACGGCGCCTTCCACGATTGGGGTAGCTCCCCACGGTATAACCGGGTCGCCGTCGATGCGAGCAACTTCCCCGCGTAATGCTGCCAGCGTTGCGGCATCCAGTTCGAGCAGATCGCCGTCAACATATTCCGGCGCGCTACGTGCCACTGGTTCTGGATAATATCCACAGTGAGGGCATATTTTGAGTGTCCTTTGATACGGCTGTAGGCACGGCAAACCGCTGTCGTTCGCATTAGGATTAGGGCAGATTCGTATCGGTATCTCATCGGTAGCGTTGGTCTCACGTTTGCCTCTGCGGTCGAGGGTCCATAGGCGAGGTACGTCCGGCGGACCACCATGTCGCACAACGTTCCCAACGTGATCGAACAATATCCCGTAAGGTTTATCGCTCTGAGCCAGGTAGCGCAGCCGGAACTCATCGGTATAGGTATCCCACTTGGCTGCGATGTCTACGGGCAGTAGCAACCTGAGCATGCGCCCAAACTCCTGAGCGTATTGATTATAACTATTATGATGACAAAGCATTGACACACCTTCGATTGCTGGTATATCGACACCCTCGCCAGCAATCGCTACGTTTGTCAAGTGTTTTACCTCACCATTGCGAAGCCGTCGCATAATATGCGCTCGTAGCTGAGGGGGAGTCTTACCGGTGATAACTTCAGCAGGCACACCAGCGTGACGATAGGCTGCGGCCAGCTCAGTTGCTGCTGGGACATCTACACAAAAAGACATCCATCGTTTACCGCCAGCGCGTTCCAGGTAGTGCCGCACCGCATCGCCGACAATGGTACGTGATGCGTGGATGGCACTGGATAACTCTTGTTGATTGAACTCACCGCTGGCTGTTACGTGTACCTTGCTGATGTCTACATCGGAGGGTGGGCAGTAAATCTTATATTTACTGAGGTAACCGGTATTGATCAGATCCGACATCTCCGGGCCGTGCACTAACGCATCCACATACCCGTCAGCCTGACGACCCAAACCTTTACCATCACCGCGCCCAGGTGTGGCAGTGACCCCCAGGCCGCGAGCGTTGGGAAACATTTCGACTGCTTTGCCCCAGGAATTATTGCGCGTTAGGTGATGGCAGTTATGAACGACTATGCCGTTTGCGATGTAGGTGTGTAACCCTTCAACTTCAATATTGTAGACATAGCGACCTTCGCAATAGTTACCATAGATCTCGTGTCTAATCACAGGTACCCATTCTAAGTCAACAGTTAGCACATAATCGTCGCGCTCTAAATTAACAGCATCAATCCATCCTCGTTTGGTAAAAAACGGGTGGCCCATAGTACATCGCAATATACGTAAGTCACCTGTAGTTATTTTTACCATCACAGTAGGCATAGGATTCTTAAACAACTTAGTTACGGTACGAATCTCAATCTCACCAGTATCTTCGTTAAATGCTTCCACACTGTCTCCGACCCTAATGTCCTCAATGGGCCTACCGCTAACCACTGTGCCTGCCGGGAAGCATTCATCGATCACCCACAATCGCACCTGATTGAACCACGGATCGATCCGATTGATAAGCGTGTTCACGCCTGCCGCAGCTATCTTAGCGTTCGGATCAACATACGTTCGCCCTAACTCAGCTATTTGTATCTGCGAGCAAAGCTTAACCAGTGATTGCGGTCCGATCACCCTATGCCGCACACCGTATCGAGCAAGCGCCATAGCCGACTGACTGACCAGCTCAGACCTGTGAGCGATGACAATGGATGCACCCGGCTCGTCCGTCATAATACTTGCAAATGTAGGAGTCTTGCCGCCACCGGTAGGCATACGAAGCGCTACTACTCGATGGCCGGCTGCCCACTGAGCGTTAACGTTGACTTTAGCGTCTACTTGATATGGCCTAAGCTTCAAACGGACACCTTTGGTATTGGTATCCAACCTTTTAACCGATCGTCTTCAATCATCAAATCATCATGAAACACCCACATGCCCCAATGAGTATTCCATCGAGCTTGCTCGTACTCATCGTCAACTTGGGCCAATATATACTTACCGTCTCGCGGAGCATCGATCATTGGGCGTAACTTTTCATCAGGTATATCTTCGAAATGATCTTTTAGCATTTCAAACAACTCAACGTCGCTCTTTGTCCTTAGCAGTTCTTCAATATTTAATGTACCAGATTTGAGCAAACATTTACCTTGCTCTATTATTTCATCCAACGTTTTTTCGCTTACGTAACGCATTTAGTTCTCTCCTTTTACAGTCAATTTCAATTCTATTTTTAGCGTAATATTCTTTTTGATACTTCCTAACCTTAGTCTTATGTGCTTTCTGCCAAGTCTCGATACGCTCCTGTATGCGTATCTTATTTACTAAATAATACTCACGTGTGTAGCCAGGATGATTCTCGTAGAACTTGAGATTGCGTTTACTAACGCAGGTCTTACAGTATATGTTCAGCTTGTCAGGTTTAGCGTTGTTCTTGTGGAATCGATCAAGCGGTAATTCCTGTTTACAGTCATTGCAAGTTTTCATAGTCGTTCCTATTGACGAAGATGTCAGTATGCTATATTATTCAATTTCCGTCAACAACAAAGTGGAGTAACAAAATGAAATTTATTGAACTGACTGTCCCGCAGGAGGACGGCTCGTCGGCAGCAATGATGTTTAATGTAGCCAATATTGCTGCATTCCTACCGAACCCGGACGACATCAACACTGGTGGAGGATTCTTGTCATTAAACGGCGACTTTACGAAAGTTGAAGAACCTTATTCACAAATCAAGGAGAAACTAAATGAAATTTGAAATCGATCCGAACGAACTGACAACCGACCAACGCGCTCACGTAGCTGCGTTTATTACTAACTGGCCGGTATATTCAGAGGTATCCAATCTGCTGAAAGAAATTCTCGATGCTCCAGAAACCGAAGAATTTAAAATGGCAAAACGTGCTGGAGGTATAGCCGGGGCGCGAAACTTAAGCGAAGAGCAACGTCTGGATGCTGAACAGAAGAGAGATATGTCAGGTCTCAAGGAAATACGCGAGTCTGGTGAAGTTAATCTTAACCAAATCTTCGGTGCACCGGTCGATACCGCGGGAGATCTCACATTAACGGTCACTGCTGATGAACGCATTGAGACTAATAACCTAGTCCCCCTAGACTCGCAAGGTCTCCCATGGGACTCCCGCATCCACGCATCTACCAAAACGTTCATCGCTGACGGTAGCTGGAAGTTGCGCCGTGGCGTTGATCCCGCCGAGGTCGAGAATGTCAAAGCGCAGCTTAAAGCACTGATGGCTGTGCCTGCCCACAATCACAATGATGGTGTACATGCCACAGGTCACGTTGATTTTGATCCTGCTAGTAGAATACCTGCGCCAGTTTTAACACCGACTGAAGTCGGTTATGTACCAGTACCTCCCACACCTAAGTCTCACTACCTTATCGACATACCAGTGCCAGGAATCGACGTGAATATCCCGAGTAACGTCCCGGTACCCGTCACACTAACCGACCTGATCGGACGTATGTCGGCAGCAATCACCGTCGGTAAGATTACTCAAGCTACAGTAACTGAGATATGTGTCAAGCACGGCGTGAGCGAGTTCATTCTGCTGAGCAGCCGTCCCGACTTGATACCTTTGATCGACGCGGACATGAAAGCGATGGGTGTGTAAGATGAAATTGAAACTATTACTGACTACGATAGAAATAGGTGCGTTTATTACTGTCAGTATTTACAGTAACTGGCAGACTGCGTTAGCGATATTTATTGTAATCTGGATGAACAATGTTACTACGAGCGATGAATCATGAGTACACACAGTTTCTTCCCACCATCAGGCGCTAAGGCGTGGCGTAAGTGCGCAATGTGGCCATCAATGAACCAACGCTACCCGCAGGAGGATACCGAAGCTAGCAAGGAAGGTACCGCCGCGCATTGGGTAGCTTGGGGAGTGCACGCGGGTCAGGATATGCGTGAGGGCATGGAAGCTCCGAACGGTGAGATTGTAACTGCTGAGATGCTAGACGGCGCCGATATGCTGGTTGACGAGATGAGGCGGCAGTTTCCTGACGGACTGATGAATGTCGAACAGATGTTACCTATCACAACAATCCACGCTGATTGCTTTGGGACCCCTGATGTTTGGGGTTTTGATGCAAAGTCGCGTACTCTCAAATGCATTGATTATAAGTTCGGGCATCGGTCTGTCGATGAGTTTGAGAATGAGCAGGGTATCGCTTACATCGAGGGTGCTATTCAACTATTAGCCGAACAACTGGATATTGGTCCGGGCGACTTAGACCAAAAGATAATGGTTGAGTTTACTATCGTTCAACCTAGATGCTTCTATAAAGGTAAACCGATCAGAACCTGGAGATTTAAAGGTTCAGATATTCGAGGTATTGTAAACGATTTACATCGTGCTGCAGAATCTGCGCTTGAACCCGAACCGTTGGCGGTCACAAATACCGAATGTGGTGATTGCTCAGGTCGACACGCTTGTTCAGTATTCCAAAAGGCTATTTACAGCGACATGGAAATGTCAGGACGCAGTGTTCCTTTTGACTTACCACCAGCCGCTGCCAGCTTGGAATTAGCTTTACTTGAACGAGCAGCGGAACGAATGAAGGGTAGGATAACCGGTCTACAACAACTTGTGGAAGCCAACGCTAAATCCGGTCTACCTACACCATGGCACGTACTGGAAGTAGCTTATGGTCGAGCAAAATGGACGTTACTTGATGATCAGATTGTGGCTATCGGGCAGATGTACAAGAAAGACCTTAGTAAACCAGGAGTTGTAACACCGAACCAAGCAGTGAAATTAGGTGTTGACGAAGCGGTCATTAAAGCGTACAGTATCGTTTCGAGTGGCATGAAGTTAGTGCCTTTTGATCCGAAGAACATTTCAAGAATTTTTAAGGAGTAATATCAATGTCACAATTAGCCGTAAATTTAACAAGCCCGGTCGGACGTATCGTCATGGGCAATCTGTACAAAGGTAATGATAAAGATGTCGACGGGAAGCCACGTGTGGTTAAAAGTGGACCGAACGCCGGTCAGCCGACGATACAATTCTTCTTTGCGTTAGCAATCCCTAAGAATCCTGGTGAAACTCATTGGGCACAAACCACATGGGGTAAGCAAATATTTGCGGTCGGTAGTCAAGCGTTCCCTAATGCTGCTCAGTCTCCCGCGTTCGCTTGGAAGATTGAAGATGGCGATAGCACTATCCCTAATAAGAAAGGCCGTAAGCCTATCGAAACGGAAGGGTTCGCTGGTAACTGGATACTCAAGTTTAGCTCAGGTTTTGCACCGAAAATTTACCGTGTCGAAGGATCAGGTTATGTACCAGAAACAACACCCGATTACGTTAAACCTGGGTATTTCGTTGAGGTAAATTTCACAGTTGATGGCAACGGTTCGCAGCAACAACCTGGTGTATACGTTAATCCGAACATCGTTATGTTCCGCGGTTATGGTCCAGAGATCGTATCTGGACCTGATGTATCTGCGTGCGGCTTCGGTCAAGCACCTCTACCACCAGGAGCAAGTGTAGTACCGTTAGCATCGACCGCACCATTACCTCAAGTGGACAACGGGTTCAGTGCGCCGACTCCTACTATACCGGTCATACCAAACGTGCAATTCGCCGGTATCGTCACACCTCCCCCACCAGTGCGCCAACTGACCGCACTTGCTCAAGGCGCAACTTACGAACAGCTTATTGCTGGTGGTTGGACTGACGCACTGTTAGTGTCTCGAGGTTTGATGTTGCCGTAAACCATGTGGCTATCTACCTACGAGATATGCAGGCGACTGGATTGTCATAGGCAGACCGTACCTTTAGTTGCTAAGAGGTACGGTTGGCAAAGGCGCAAAGTTGTTGGTTCTAAGAATGAACATGAGTTTGATGTTACTACCGAACAATTGAATAACGCCAGTAACAAGCACGGGAAGTATTTTATTAAATGGAAATTACCAGAATTATAGCAATGAACGAGAAGTACGAACTGCCGGTTAACCATGTGCCGATATTTCAAGGGTTCAGTAGGTTATATCATTTCAGAAATATACTCGAAAAAGAAGTGGCTGAGATAAATGATATTATCGACAAACCGATGCTTACTGATGAAGTAGACTTGCTTACCGATGTAGCCGACCTATTAGCCGACATCATTGTTTACTGTCATTCTGAAGCCGTCCGCTACGGAATACCTCTCGAAGAAGTGTTACAGATCGTAATGGATAGCAACGATACGAAGCTCGATGCCGACGGTAAGCCGATCAAGGATAGTGACGGGAAATTTTTGAAAGGACCAAATTTTGTACCGCCTGAACCAGCAATACGTAAATTACTTTTGGAGAAAATGAAATGATTAACTTAACTAACGACGTCGACGGAGCACTAATCCGAATGAATCCTGACCACATTGTGGCCTATGGGCCTGGTCCTGATGGAATATCTCTCGTCATGGTATCAAGCAAAGAGACGTTTGAGGTCAAAGAAACCGCCGACGAGATCGACAAACTTTTGGAGGCCGTATGAGCACAAGTTCATCAAGCGGTAATGGTATAGGTGTTTTAGGACTACTTGGTATATTATTTGTAGGATTAAAACTCACCGGTTACATTGATTGGTCATGGTGGTTCGTCACACTACCGTTCTGGGTTGGTATACCTATCGTACTCATAATATTACTTATCGCGATTATTGTGGAGATGCGCAAATGACACATCACGTACTCAAAGCCGTCGGTAAGCAATACGATAACATTGCGTCCGGGCAACGGTCGGCAATGAATCGATACAACGACCGAGGCTTCTTGCCAGGAGATAGCGCCACGTTACGGAAGGGTGAGCCGTCGCTTGATGGCTTCCAGTACACAGGGGACCAATACGATATTGTGATCACTGATGTGGATGACTTCGGATGTCAGTCAGGGTACGTAACGTTGTCGGTCAATGCCGATAGTGTGCTGGTAGTGCATGGTGATGACATACCGGAATGTTTAAAGGAGCAAGCGTAATGACAATACTAACTAAAGCAGCGCGTCAAGAAGTGTTGACCAGAGTACTCAAAGAAGCATTCGAACCTAAGTTTGCTGATCTACAAAAGCGCTTGGTGCAATACGCGAAAGACTGGTTACATACGAACCATCCGATATTCGAGGAACTGTTAGCGCGTAAGGATGCTAGGCAATACTTACAGACCAAGCATTTTTATCGACTATACCCCGGCGGAGTACAAGCTTATTACCCAGAATACGGAATATCATATAAGGGGTCACCGATCAGGATCAACGAACTGACTGTGCCGTATATTTGTGTAGACACCTTTCAGATAGATAGCCCAGAAATCGAACGCACTTACGAATCACTTTGGAATTCGTACAGAGCAGCGCACTCAGAGCTATTCAAAATACTCGAATCGTACAGGACTCGCGAAGCGCTGCTCAAAGACTTCCCTGAGTACGCGACGTATCTGCCAGCGGTCACGGTCAAGCAGTTGCCTGCGGTCGTACCGTCAGAATCGCGTGCTAAACTGTCGGCTTTGGGGATACCTGCGAGCAAATGATCGACACAATATACCACTCGGACTGTTTGACTCTCATGATGTTCATGCCTGAAGGGTTCGTTGATCTAACAGTAACATCGCCTCCATACGACAACCTTCGTAAATATAACGGTTATACGTTCAAGTTTGAACCCATCGCACGAGAGTTATTTAGAGTTACTAAGGAAGGTGGGGTTGTCGTATGGGTGGTTGGTGATCAGACAATCAACGGCAGCGAGAGCGGCACCAGTTTCAAGCAAGCTTTATATTTTAAAGAGATTGGCTTTAAACTACACGACACAATGATGTATAAATCACATAAGCCACCCCTATCTCATAAACGATATGAACAAGCGTTCGAGTATATGTTTGTGTTCGTCAAAGGTGACATTAGGACTTTCAATCCTATTATGAAACGCAATAAAGGCGCAGGCAACAATGCACTAAGAACTAGCTCACCGGCGTCGAGTGAGGATAATTCAGCTCGACGAAAGCGGGAAGGATTTGTACCCATTAAAGAGTTTGGAATTACAAGCAACATATGGGAATACGCCACGGGCAGAGGCGGGTCGAGTAACGATTCGATTGCCTTCAAACATCCTGCAATATTCCCTGAGCAACTGGCTGAGGATCATATAAAATCATGGAGTAATGAAGGCAACCTTGTGTTCGACCCTTTTTCAGGTAGTGGGACAACTGCAAAAATGGCCTACCTAAACAACAGGCATTACATAGCGTGCGACATTTCAAGTGACTATGTTGCGATAGCTAACGAAAGGATATCTCAATGCAAAAAGTAGCCATCTTCGATACGGAATGTTTCCCTAACTTTTGGCTCCTTAAGTTACGGCCAATCGGTGAGCAGTCGATAGCCTTCAGCATACGAACAGGGCAGCGATTATCCGACCAACAAATGGCCGAGATCCGCGCCCTGTTCCAGACATACGCTGTGATTAGCTTCAACGGTATCAACTACGATGTTGCGATGATCACGGGTGCGCTGAGTGGCTATAGTCCCGAGCAACTTAAAGTCATTAACGACCGGATGATTGTGGATAAGGTGAGGCATTGGGATCTAAACTTACCACGCTGCTGGCAGCCTACTGATCACATCGACATCATGGAAGTAGCGCCTGGTGCCGGTGGTCTCAAACAGTATGCAGGTCGCATTCATTCAAAAAAGATTCAGGACTTACCTTATGAACCAAACCATGTGTTAACTGAGCTGGAGATGATCGAGGTTACGCTTTACTGCGAAAATGATCTGGACGTGCTTGAGGATCTTTGGGATGCGTTACAACCTCAGATCGAACAGCGGGTTGCGCTTAGTGAGCGATATGGGATCGATCTACGCAGCAAGAGTGACGCGCAGTTGGCTGAGACTGTGTTGAAGTCACGATGTGAAGCTGCTATTGGGCAAAAGATATACAAACGTGATATCGATTACAACATGTCGTTCAAGTATGACGTGCCTGCTTATATCGCCTATCAACTGCCGCAATTGCAAGATGCTCTCAATAAAGTGCGCGAGTCCACTTTCCGTCTGGCGGCGTCCGGTACGGTGGAGATGCCGCATCAACTGGATAATCTGGCGATACCTATCGGGCAGTCGGTTTATCGCATGGGTATCGGAGGATTGCACAGTAGCGAAGAACGTCGAACTATTTATAGCACTAGCACACACTTGCTAAGGGACATCGATGTTGCCAGCTACTACCCGAGTCTGATATTGAATTCAGGTAAATATCCCCATGCTTTAGGTAAAACTTTTGCTACAGAATTTGCCGATATTAAAGATAAACGGCTTAAAGCTAAACGAGAAGCTGCGTCACTTAAAAAACAAGACCAAACTCAGGATATTAAAGACCGTATTCGTGCATTAAGAGTGGACGACGAAGGAGGTAAGCTCCAGATCAACGGTACGTTCGGTAAAACTGGTAGTCCTTACAGTGTGCTATTTGCACCTGAAATGTTGATTCAGACAACAATGACTGGTCAGCTATTACTTCTTATGCTGATTGAATGGCACGAAGCTTACGGTATCCCCGTGGTATCAGCCAATACCGATGGTATTGTTATTTATTGCCATAGAGATAAGCTAAGTCTATCTGAAGCGCTTATTGCTGAATGGGAAAATAGAACTGGTCTGGAAATGGAAACAACTGAATATAAATCTTTGCATTCAAAAGACGTTAATAATTACATTGCTATAGGTTAATAACTACTATACAATTGCAAATATGAACCCAAATAAATTTATCCAATCACGCCCGGCCATATATGGTATTCGAAATCTTACTAACGGTAAACTCTATGTTGGTAAAACCCATTGTGTGTATCGACGATGCGCCCAATATGTTTATGATTATGCAAATAGGCACATTGGTCATTTAAACGATTATTTATTTGCAGCAATGCGTAAAGTTGGCATTAATAATTTTGAGATGTTCGTTTTAGAATTTTGTGAATCTGAAGCTTTGTCAGAACGCGAATTGGTGTGGATCATTAACTTTAATACAACTGATCGAAACTGCGGGTACAACTTGAGACTAGACAGTTCGTCAGGAATGCTTGCGCATGCTGATACAAAATCAAAAATATCTAAAAATTTAAAACGGCAGTGGGCTGAAGGTGTACGTGACGGTCACTCTGAAAAATTAAAAAAGTCGTGGGCTAACGCCAGCCCATTACGAAGGAAAGAACAAACTGAGAGGTTCATAAAGATGCGAACTAAGTTTACATACGTTGTCCATCAATCTAACGGGGAGAAAGAATCGTGTACTTATGTGAGATTGAAAGAACTCGGGTTACATGGCGCTGTTGGTAATATGAGTAGATCAAAGAAGAATGTGACATACCTCCGAGACGGAACCGTTGTCTATCGTCACCCTATTGGTGAGTCATAATGTACGTTAAACGCAAGGGTGAGTACAGTACTGCCGGACTGGTCGAGAAAAAGAATCCCGACGTAGAGATATGCTCCGATGCGGTTGCTAACTTCCTGTCCAAAGGTACACCGCTACTCTACTCACTAGCAGCATGTCGCGACATCCGCAAGTTCGTAACGATACAGAAAGTAACTGGTGGTGGTATCAAGCTATGGGGGGACGGGCCGCGTAAAGACACCAAGGTGCGCGACATGCTGCCGGTACTGCTAGCTAATGGTTGGATCAAGGATGGTCGCAAATGGCAGCGAAACGGGCAGATACACGATGCCAGCACAGCCTATGCGTTATGCTTCCCGACACAGCGACCAGAGTACCTGGGTAAAGTTGTGCGTTGGTACTATTCCACACAAGCGCCTGGTCCAATTGTGTACGCTAAGCGCAACGCCGCAATTGTAAGTTTATCTTACGGTGCCAGACCGTGTATGACGTTACCTGATGATTTTCCTACAGATATTGATTACGAATGGTACTTAAATAAATGCTTGACAATCCTAAACGACATCGGCTATAGTGACGGTACTGTCAATAAGGAGTAAAGGTGAAGATGATGTTTAACGGGTATACAGTATTCGGATTTATAGCTGCAATAATCACGCTTGTGATATGGCTTACAGTTGTCGAGCAAAACGAGTGGGATCAGTTTGCCAACACTCATGATTGTAAGGTGGTTGGTAAACAAAAATCTACCACGAGTACCGTTGTTTCATACGGAATGTCATCGTCGGGGTCTATGGTTCCTGTCATTGGAACAGTCTCCACTCCTGCTAAAACAGGTTACTTATGTAACGACGATACTACATATTGGAGATGACATGAACCTACTAACACTTGATACCAGCACGATGTCCGGAATGAGCGACGAACATTTTGTCGCAAGTGTCGAACCGTTGCTTATGACTCCGCTGGAACGGGAGTTGTTTAAGCGGTTGTATGAATCGACTGATGATAACTATAAGTACCGTAAGTGTCTTGAAGGATTACAAGATGACTGTTTGTACTTGAAGGATTTAGTCGGATCTAAAGTTGCGTTAAGTAAGTTGGAGTCAATGGAAAAGAATATTAAGGAGGTGTTGAAATGATTAAAGTTGGTAATGTGTTGAAGAGTAAAATTAGCAGTAAGCATTTCGTCGTTACCGCTGTCAAATCCGATCAACTGGAGCTTGTTGGTTATGACGGTAAAACCGGTATTGAATTAGCTGGTGATTTGAACTACTACGAAGTATTCGACAGCATCCTCGACGTGCTTCCGGTGCCACTCGCAACACCAAGCGCCCTCGACACGCAACACGGCGGGGATCACTACAAGGAACTGGGTGACTATCAACCGTGGCAGGTACTCAAAGCGTGGTTGACTCAGGAAGAGTTTCGCGGATACATGAAGGGTACGGCTATCGCGTATCTCGCGAGAGAAGCAGCGAAGGGTGGGGATCTGGATATAAATAAAGCCACTCACACATTGCAGGCGTTTTTGGAGATGAAAGAATGAGAGACTATAAATTACACACGTACCAGCGCAGGCAACCAGCCGACCCGGTACTCGTAGCGTTCGTGGCAATATGCCTCGGCTACACTGTGGCAGGCATGTCGTGGAGTCAAATATCAACATATTTTGGGTGGTAGCACTCTTTCCTTTAGAAGCGAGATTTGCCCGACGCTCGCTAGGTTGCTGACAATGATTGATGAATTCAAGGTAGAGCGCAACTTCACTACACTGGATTTTTGCAATGCAGCGTTAGCAGCCCATCGTGGAACTGTTGTTAAGTATGCAGAAACCGATGCAGTAGGTAATTGGATCAATCCCGCAGCACCTACTAAGTTTACTAGGGTAGTAAATGCAACTTGTCAGAATATACAGTAACGCATTGAGTTAAGAGTCATGGGTAGTTCTGGTTAGCTAGGGTACTCATGGCTGTTAATTTAGTGTAGATAGAAAATGTGGAATAAAATACTTTGTTTTATGTGGAGCTGCCAATTCGATAAGGTTTGGTGGTCAAGATTTTGTCATCCTGGCACTTATGTATCAGAGTTTAAAAATTGCATTCACTGCGGAGTACCTAAAAATGACTGAATGGATCAAATACACCGGAAGCCCTGAACAGATTTCTGAAATACGAAATTCTAAGTATGGTTGGCTAGCGCGGGTAGATGCTGCCAATGATTGTAATTCTATAATATTAGATGAATATGAACCTATAGATGATATTCAATCTATATATTGTTACCTTATCTGCAACCCTCACCCACTAGCCGACATGATCTGCCAGCAAGCAAGGACAGGGCAACCAGTTTGGTGGAAATATAAGACTAGGCAAGAAGTATACCCTTGCCTAGGAAGCCCAGATTGGGATGATGTTAACTGTGAGTATTCATTCACTGAGTTTAAGGAGGGAGTATGAGTAAAGATTTACCAAAGGGGTTAAGCTTCTACCCGCCATCATCGCCTTGGGGGATTAACTTCGGAGGAGGTGTAGACTCGACAACTGTAATTATCGAATGTATTAATAGGGGTCATCGACCTGATTGGATATTATTTGCAGACACAGGGAGTGAAAGACCCGAAACATTAGCTCATGTGGCTGAAATGAATAAGTTCATCCGTAACATGAATAAGGTCACAACAAAAGACTGGCCTGAGATAACAATTGTTAGATGGGTTCGTAAAGATGGGAGCTTTGAATCCGTACATGATAATTGTCTTAGAACAGGGCAATTACCTAGCAAGGCGTATGGGTTCGCTGGATGTACTTCTAAGTGGAAAATTCAGCCTATGGATAGATGGAGAAAGATACATGGATTTCAGCATGGTGCTTTTGCTGTTGGGTATAACGCAAGTGAACACAGGAGGATAAAAACGGCCTGCCAACGCGGTGATGAACCAAATTTTACAGCTTGGTATCCTTTAGTTGCTTGGGGTATTACTAGAGAAGATTGCGAAAAAATTGTTAAGTCGCATGAATTCAATGTAATTAAATCATCTTGCTTTATGTGCCCGAATATGCGTAAAGAGGAATGGATCGATCTGAAACATAATCATCGAAAGTTATTCGAGACAGCAAAACTCATAGAAGAACGTGCATTTTCGAATGGAAATTATGGTCGCGGCGGTGGTGGATTATACAAAAATAGTTTATCTAATTTAAGCAAAGAAGAAATTATAGATAATGATAATTCGATCCTG
>ERZ1292625.2617-Hain-H41-01um-R1-2617-length-16203-cov-18_pt2 | contig 14614 bp, 12 predicted proteins | sample MGYA00564400_ERZ1292625 | MGnify/ENA primary metagenome ERZ1292625 (study PRJEB36523, sample SAMEA6512639) | groundwater metagenome | collected 2019-01-08 | study: AquaDiva: Metagenomics assemblies of 32 groundwater samples | reverse complement strand
TTTATAAGGACTGGACTGGAATAGTAGTTATTGGAAAACCCGCTCCAGCTAGTACAACAATAACAATCAATGTTAAAGTAGATAATGCTTCATCATATGATTCTAATGCAACAAAGGCCTTAACATCTTCAGATGATCAACTTATAGATGGTGGTACTGCTGATACATTTTGGTACAGAGAATTTACTTCTGTTATAGGTCGTGCTATCCAACTAAAAATATCTGCTACTTCTTCAACCACAAGTAAAGTAACAATTTACTCTGTTGGACTTTTATATAGAAATGGACAAATAATATAATCTAATGGTAGACGATATCGAGTTTAAAATTAATGATATATTTAGTCAAGAAGACATTAGTGTTGTCAAGGCTCAATTAATTGAGTTGGTAAAAAGATTTGGTATACACACGCATGATGGCCGCAACTCTCTCGAAATAGATATAAGATCTAATCAAAAGAAACTGATTTTGGCTACTCTAAATCAGATATCTGATAAATCAGATGGTAATGTAACTATTTCTGGAACCACAACGTTAACTAGGGATATGTTTTATGACCACCTTACTATAGAAAATGGTGGAATATTACAACCAGCAAGTTTTAGAATATTTGCTGACATAATAGAACATAAAGCGGGTGCTATTATAAGAAATAATGGAAATACTGGTGGAAATGGCGGGAATGGTGCTAATGGTTCCGGCGCTACTGGTGGTGCTGGCGGTTCCGCCGGTGTGGCGGCATCTGATATAGTGTCTGGTTCTCTTCCGGGAACTGTCGCTAGTGTTGCTGGTGGAGCTGGTGGAGCTGGTGGTTCCCCTAGCACCAATGGTTCTGTTGGTTCTACTGGGACTAGTGCAGCTAAATCTCTTGGAGGAACGGGTGGTGGTGGCGTTGGTGGGGGGAATGGTGGAGTAGGTAAAAATGATGCTGGTGGAGCATATGATAATGGTGCGTCAGGTGGCGCTGGTGGTAGTGGTGGTTCTCAAACTGGTACAGTTTTTAATGTCCCAAGAAGTTTTATTTCTGCTTATCAACTATTTGATACTCAACCAAGTTCTACCTTTGCGGCTCATACAATTAGTGCTGGCTCTGGTGGTTCTGGTGGTGGCGGTGGTGGTGGAGTGGGGCTTTCTGGTAGCGATAAGGGTGGCGGTGGAGGCGGTGGTGGTGGAGAGGCTGGTTCACCAGGAGGCATTGTCGCAATCTATGCTAAACAAATTATAAATAATGGAATAATAACTGCTACTGGTGGTACGGGTGGAAATGGTGGGAATGGTGGAAGTGGAGTGGCTGGTAGTCCCGGTTCTGGTGGAGGCGGTGGTGGTGGCGGCGGTGGTACTGGCGGTACTGGCGGAGTTGTTATTCTAGTATATGGGGATTTGTCTGGAAGTGGTACAATAAGTGTTGCTGGTGGTACGGCTGGAGCAAAAGGAACTGGCGCAACTGCTGTTGGTAATGGTGGTGCTGGAGTAGATGGTACAGTTGGTACAGCAGGAACCGCTGGCTCGACGTTCTCAATTCAAATTTCGGGTTTAAGTTAAAATAATTGATAAATTGTGTAATTTATGATATAATATAAATAGTTAAACATATGGCAAATTTCTTCTCAAACGCACTCAGTAGTATAAAAAATACCCTTATAGATCCAACCACCATAGCAGGGAGGGCTATTAATGCTACAACAGGCTTTTTTAGAGGTGCTCCAACTAATGCTTTACAAGCAAGGATAGGTGAGGGCCTTACTGAATCACAGACGATAAAAGCAGAACAAGTTACGGGCATAAAGCCTCCTCAAACAGGTCAACCTTATTTACAGCAAGGCATTCCTTTGTCTCAACAATCTTTCTTTAATCAGCCATTGACAAGAAATGCTCCTACCGTTGGTCCTACGCAAGTAGAAATCAATAAACAAGCAGCACAACAGGATATAAATAAATTTATCCAAACAGGTGCCGCAGGACAAACGGGGCAAATAATACAACCAATACAAGCGGTTCCTCAACCAACAAGATTTGCTATACAACCCAATAGAGATGGTGGCATTCAACCAATAAACCTATCACCATTTGGTGATTCAGGAGTTGCTGGTATTTCATCTGGACAATTTGGTGGTGGTACTGGCATTTCTGGTTCTGGTGGTGCAGGTTTATTGCCTGGTTCTTTGTCTAGCCCATTCAGATCTGCTGGAGTTAGTATATTTAATATGCTTCCATCAGATGAAGAATTAAAAAAGAGAAAAAGAGCTATAGTTTCTAGAACAGAAAATATTCCTGGCGCAGTAAGAGACTTTTTTATACCAACTGCCCAAGCAGGAACTGTTCCGCCTGGTGCAGAATCTTTAATTCAGAGTACTGGGTTAAGCAATGTTAATTTTCCAAAAACAACTCCCGGTCAACAACAAGGACAGTTTAGTCTTGGTCAAGATCTGAAAAGAGTTGGCGGGTTTCTTGGTGGTGTAAATAGATTTCTTGGTGGTGCTGGACAGATGGTAGATAATACAAAGCCACCAGTAAGTATGCTGCCAAATCTTGACTTTGGTGGACAAACAACACTCGGTGGATTATTGTCTGGTACTCAGAATGATATTATTGGTTATATAAGGGGAACCAAAAAAACTGGTGCTACTACTGGCGCTCCAGAGATGCCAAGTACACGAGAACTTAGTGGAGCCCCAAGGAATGCTAGTGGCGATATAGTACTTGATCAAACTACAGAATCGTCGTTTAACCAAACTGCTGGCGACAGAGTTCAGGCAAATTATGAGATACGCAATAAGATTAACCAAGATATTACAGAACAAATTAAAAATGATGTTCAAACGAGAGTATTACAGGATATTGTAAGTAAAAGTGGTGGTTATATTAAGTCTACAGATCCAACAACTGGGCAAATTAATGTGGCCAAAGTAGATCAATATGGATTGATATCTCGTGTTTCTCCCGAGATAGCACAGACGGCTGGACCAAATGGAACTCCATTAAATATAACTAATCTCCCTGATGCATCAGAACATACAAATCAGATCAATAATGCTCTTAGTCGGATGATTGATACCCAGACTGGTTTACCATATAGTCAAAAGGATTTTGATATAGCTTCTGATGTAGACAAGTACGATCCATCTGATGAAACCCGTAAAGGAATAGAGAAATTACAAAAGGAGTTAGATGATTTCAAAAAAACAGATCCTTTTGCTAGCGAAAATCTGCAATCTTTAAATGAAAAATATACTCAAGAAACTGGACTAGCTTCCGACAAAACATTAAGAAACTCAAAACAAGAGTTACTTAATTTAACACTCACAGAATTTAGTAAGATAATAGATGATGTACGGAACTCTAATATTCCTACATCATTAGCCGAAAGAAGAATCAATTCTTTTACTACAAAGAACAAATATATAGTTGATTCTTTAACTAGAGAAATAGAGAACTTAGATAAAACTATTAAAGAAAAAACTGATGAGGTTACCAAGAAGTTGAATCTTCAAATATCTCAATATAACATTTATAAGGATAGAAGAGAAGACATCCAGGCCAGCATAAATACTTTAACGACTAATCTCGATAAAGTATCTGATAATGCTCGTGCTTTATCCCAGATATTTATACAAAATCCTGCATTATTAGAGGGCGCAACAGAGACCGAAATAGATTCTATTATGAGAGGATCTATACCACGTTCAATGCTTAAGAAAATTAGCACATTGACCGGCAACGATTATGACAATATACATTGGGTAAGCGATACTAGCGGGTCTCACTTATTGGGACGCAACAAGAAAACTGGTGCAGTAGAAGAAATCGGTTCAACAACCATTGGTGCTGAAACTGGTGGTGGCAATGTCTATAGGATTCAACAGAAAAATCCAGATGGAACTGAATCTCTACTAACCTATGATATTAGTAATCCTCAAAACCCAAGACTAGTAAGCACAACTCCAATGCCTGGCGCATCGACACTAAGTGTTGATGAACAGTTTAGAATGTGGGCCAATCAAATGGGTGGTAAACTAAGTAGGGGAGAAATAGAGAAACAAGCCAAAGCACAAGGCGTGACCTTTGAAAGCACGACAGAGAGTGGCAGAAGCAATAAAAACATACGAGATTCATTACCAAAGAAAGGTGACGGAACTGGAACACCATTTAATCAATTTATAAGTAGTAGGGGTCAAGTTAGCACTCAGAATAAGGGCATAACTATTATGAATCCTAAAAATAATGAACAATTTTATTATGAAGATCCAAATGATACAGAAGTACAACAGGCATTAAAATCTGGTTGGGTAAAAGTTCAGTAATATGGCAGAATTCGTACCGACAAGGGGCATAAAAGTTAATACTGGAGTAGCAACGCCTGCTACTCCTAATTTATTAAAATCTCAAACAGGAGGTCCAACTTTTGCACCAACAAATGTGCCTGTGGTTCAGTCAGTTAATTCAGTTTCTGAATTTACTCCTACTCGTGGGGTAAAAGTAAGTAGTCCAGTTGCACCAGCACCGACTGTTACTTCAACTCAACAAGAATCGCCATTAACATTCGGTCAAAGAGCTAAGTTATCATTCGGCGACACAGAAGGAACTAAAAATTATCTTAAACAACTTGGATTTGAACCCCTACAAGATTCTCAGGGAAATATTTTAATTAAAAAAGGAGATCAAATTTATAATCTAGATGAGGCTGGGTTTAGTGCCAAAGATATTGCCGATATGTTTGGTAAAGCATTGCCGTTCGCAGGTTCAATATTAGGAGCCATAGGTGGAGCAGCCGCTACTGGTGCACCCACCTTTGGTTTAGCCGCTGCTGGTGGTGGAGCATTAGGTGGTGCTGCAGGTGGTGTTATCGGAGAAGCCGCAAGACAAGGAATAGGAAGTTTATTGGGAGTTAACGCTCCTGGTGAAGCAGCATCAGAGATAGCTAAAGAAGGAGCTTTTGGAGCCGTAGCAGGATTGACCGCTGGTTTTGGCGGAAAGTTAGCACAAGTAGGGGCAAAAGCTATACCAAGTCTGGGTATCAGAACTGGAGAAAAGGTTTTGCCAAAAGTTGCAACGAGATTAGGTGGAGAAGCAACAGAGGCAGGTGTACAGGGTGGCATCATTAGTGGTGGTCAAAGATTTGCCGAAACTGGTGATATAGGAGAAGCGGCGAAAGGATTTGGTCAAGGATTTGCATTAGGTGCTCCATTGGGTCCATCGGGATATGGTGCCTTTAAGGGTGCTGGAAGATTTAGTGAAGCCGCTGTTAGTGGACTAGAAAAACAAGCATATAGCAAAACAACTGCCGCTACGAGTTCTGGTAAAATATCAAGATACCTTTTGCATAATATGATATTGCCTGTTAAAAGTGTGTTTGATAGAATATCAGAATCTGCTGGCAAGTTAGGAAAAATAAAGGGTCAACAGATATCTTACGAACAACAGTTAGCTGGTCAATCATTAACAGAAGTATCCAATTACGCAAGAATAGCAAAACAAGCAACGCCACAAGATCTTAATTGGTCAGAAAGAATATTGGCTAATAATGCTGATGAATTAAGAAGGGGAGTTGGCGGTTTTAATAACGTTGATGATATAATAAAGTCTTATGCAGATGCTGGTGTTGAACTACCGCAAAATGTTAAAGATCTAATGAATGCTAGATATGCTGCTACTAAGATAACATCTGAACCATTAGCCGATGTTGGTGCTAGATACTTCAGTAGAACCAAACAGATAATAGATCCAAGAACTGGTCAACCAGTTGTAGTGCCAGAGAATACAATTGCACCAGAATTTGAAACATTAGCAGAACAAGCCAGAAGAGCAAGAACAAAAGAAACTTTTGTTAAAGCATTAAATAAGACTGATAGAGAAAGAATAATAGGAAAGCCAGCAGTAAAGAAAACTCCTGCTCAACCAGGGGCATTCAAGAGTGTTGAAGATTTTTATGATCAAGCAAAGGCATCTACTCGCTTTGATGTCGGGGTAACAAAAATTAAGTCTGCTAAAATGAGAATAGCACAAGAAACTAGTCCGTTTTCTAGTGCGGTTATAAGAGAAGAATTTGATCCATCATTAGTAGAAGATAAGATAGCAAAAGAACTTGTAGAGGCAGGCGATGCTAGAGTTAGAAGCTTGCCAGTAGAAGAACAGTATGGTGTAGCACTAAAAATAGCGAGAGAACAATTGGGTGGGGCCAGGGACAAGAGATTGGTATCTGGATTGGCGGCTGAAGTAACGAATATTAAAACAACTTCTGATGCATTTGATCCTAGATTTGCTACAAGTGCCGACGAAGCTATCGGAACATTAACGGGAACAGTTAATTCTCAAGCAAGAAAGGGAGCTATGATTAAGGCCTATCTAGAAGCAGAGGGCGGATTTGATAACTTACCCAGAGAATTAAAAGAGCTATTAATTGAGGAAGGTCCAGATGCTTTTATAGATAGAATAAATCAAAAGTACAGAAGTCTGATAGAATCAGAATTAAAGGCTTCTGGCAAAGGAGATTTAAGTAGAGAATTTAATGAATTTATGGACACACAGTTGGCCATTATTGACGGAGTACAAGATACTAACTCGCTTATAAATAATCTAAAGAGACTACAATCTTTAAAACTTAGCTTTTCATTTATACCTAACGCCTTTCAGTCATTAAATTCTTTACTAGCTTCTGACTTTCCTAGTTTAGTCAGGGGATTTGGAGCAGCATTTACCGCGAAAGGTCAAGCAAGAGGAGAAGCGGCAGGGGCAAGGGTTGGAGCATTATTTGAATACGAAACTGGCCTTAGAAGGATTAGACAGGGTACTGGTAAAGTAGAACCTATTTTAGAGAAATTTGTTAATACCATACTTAAGCCATTCAGATGGACAGAAGAAATGATCAACAGAACCGTAGCTGCCAACACTGCTTTCTACGTTATGGAAAAAGCATTACAGACCAAGAGTCCTCAATTATTAAGGGGCTGGGTTGATGATGAAATTTTGAGCAAGGCTTTTGAACGTGGAAAATGGGAGGAACAGGAGTTATTAAATGGTATGAATAAGTTCATAAATAAGACACAGTTTGGAAATAATCCACTTGAACTACCAGCCGTATTTAATACGCCTCTTGGTTCTTTATTCTTCCAATTTAAAAGCTTTGCATACAAGCAACTACTATTCTTAGGAGATCAAACCGCTGGTGAACTGAGAGCTGGTAACCCAGGTAGAGCAGCAAGAAATACATTAATATTATTGACGATGTTTCCGGCAGCTGGCTATACTGTAGAAGCATTTAGAAGGATACTAAAGGGAGAAGAGCCAGACGATAGAGATGTGGCTACTATACAGAAATACTTTGAAAGCTTAGCCAACATTGGTGCCGCTGGCATATTGGGTGATGCAATTAGGTCTATGGAGAACAAGAGGTTCTTACAGTTTATGGCTGGACCAACATTTACATCAGTAGCGCAATTAGCAGAAGCATTCCCAGAGTTAGCAGAGTTTTTTGGAGGAGATTATGATATACCGCTGGAAGCATTTGGTCGTGTTGCTGCACAACAGGCGGGCGGACTAGGTTCTGCAATAAGAAATAGATTAATAGAAGATTAATATGACAGAAAAAAATGGACAATATAAAATATCGGTAGAGAAAAGACTAACTTCTTTAGAGGTTGGATTTGACGGCTTCAGAGAAGAGGTTAGAAATGAATTTACAGAACTAAAGGAAAACCATATTAAACATCTTGATGATAAGATGTGGTGGGGCATAGTTTTGGCCATAAGTGTATTGGTAGGAGTAATAGTAGATTTATCTACAAGACTACTGCCTTAGTTTACTAATCACCAAAATATAATATATGTTATCAGTTATTATACCATCACGTAATAACGAGTATCTTCAAAGGACCATAGATGACCTCCTCGAAAAAGCAGAGGGGGAAATTGAGATTATAGTAGTTCTTGATGGTTATTGGCCAAGCCCAATGTTGGTGCACGATATAAGAGTATCAATAATCCACCATGGGGCATTTCACGATTCAAAAGGTATGAGGGCAAGTATAAATGCTGGTATGGCTATTGCAAAAGGGAAATATGTGATGAAGATAGACGAACACTGTATGATGGATCAGGGATATGATATTAAACTAATTGCCGATTGTGAAGATAATTGGGTTGTGATTCCACGCAGGTATAGATTATTAGCAGACACTTGGACTATTCAAGAAGATGGAAGACCACCAGTAGACTATATGTATATTTCTTATCCGTACAAAAGATTACATGATAAAACATGTGGATTATATGGGGAAGAATGGAAACGACCAGAACGAAATAATATATTAATAGATGATGTTATGTCTTGGCAGGGTTCTTGTTACTTTATGACCAAAAAGTGGTGGGACGAGATGATTGCGCCAATGGATGATGAAAATTATGGTCCATTTAATCATGAGGCCCAAGAGATAGGCAATAAGACATGGTTTGGTGGAGGTCGGTTAGTGGTCAATAAGAAAACTTGGTACGCTCATTTTCATAAGGGTAAAACAGGAAAGGGTTACGGATTTAATAATCTTCAATATGAAGAGTTTATGAAAAGCAAAGAAAAGGCACGTGTATATTGTATAGATTTTTGGACCAATAATAAGTGGGATAAACGAGTTCATGATTGGGATTGGTTTATAGATAAGTTTTGGCCAATACCAACATGGCCCGATAATTGGAGGGAACAAATAATTTTAGATAAACAAGAAAATGAAAAATAGACAAGCATTGGCTCGGCATTTTGCTAAATTGGGATATAGAGTTGGAGCAGAAATTGGGGTTTGTACTGGTTACTACTCCAATGTTTTATGTCAAACTATTCCAAATTTAAAATTGTATGGTATTGACAACTGGTCTGAATCTAAGGGGTTTAATAGGATAAGAAATCAAGGAGAATCGTCATATGAACAAACCCTAAATACTCTTGGCCCGTTTATCAAATCTGGTCAATATATAATAATTAAAAAAACCAGCATGGAGGCCTTAGGGGACTTTTCAGATGAAAGTTTGGATTTTGTTTTTATAGATGCAGACCACGGTTATAATTTTGTTAAAGAGGACATAAATGGTTGGTCACAAAAGGTTAGAGAAGGGGGGATTGTTTCAGGGCATGATTATTATATATCTAAGATGGATTCAGTTGGTGTGGTTCAGGCCGTAGATGAATATGTCAAGGAACATAATATTGAACTTCAGTTAACTGAATGGAATAATACTGGTCGTTTTAGGGATAATTTTCAACCAAGTTGGTATTTTATTAAAAATAAATGATTCAGAAAAAATGGTTTCATGGTACAACTTTAGAAGCATTGAAGAAAATAAAAAAAGAAGGACTTTTGTGGGGATTAGATTGTAATAAAAGAGAAACTTATTTGGCTAGAAATTTAAAGGAACTTGAGAGTTATATTTTTTCTCCATTAGCATGGAAGGATATGAAGAAAATTAGAAATGGTGTTATCTTGGCAGTTAAGTATTTACCTAATGGTGTTGATGATGATTATAACCCTAAGTGGTGGGAAATGATTGTTAAAAACCCAATACCATTATCTGACATTAAAGTTTTAAAATATTTATGATTACAGGTAATGGAACAATTGCCAGTGTTTTACCAGAAAGAGACGATTTATTATTCTTTGCTTCTGGTGTCTCTAATTCTCAAGAAACTAATGAAAAAGAATATCAAAGAGAGATTGACCTTTTATTATCTCAAGATAAGAGTAAGCACATAGTTTATTTTAGTACATTGTCTCTTTTTTATAATAGTACGAGATATGTTCAACACAAGAAGTATATTGAAGAATTAATAAAAAAGAAATTTAAGCATTATACAATAATGAGATTGGGCAGTCCCACATGGGGTAATAACCCTAATCATTTAGTGAGTTTCTTTAGACATAAGATAAAGAATAAAGAGTCATTTCAAGTTTGGGATACTGAAAGATATATTTTAGAAAAAGATGAGTTTCTGCATTGGGTTAATAGAATACCATCATGGAATTGTGAAATGAATGTCCCTGGTATTAGAATGAAAATTAAAAATATAGTAAAGAAATATGGGTATGAAAAATAAAGTAGCAATCATATCATCGAATCTTGGGAGTTTTGACAAGATTAATCTTCATATGGAGCAGTCAATTCCTTTTGATTATTTTTTATTTACTGACGAGAATTTTCCACCAAGGTCTAAGGCAATGACTCCAAGATTACAGGCAAGAATCCCCAAATGTTTTGGGTGGCAATTAGTCCCTGGATATGATTATTACCTGTGGATAGATGGTAATTTAACATTAAAACACAGGGACTCTTTAAAATATTTTCTTGATAGTTGTCAAGGATATGACTTGGTGGCTCTACAACACCACAGAAGACCCAACATAAGACAAGAAGTAAGATATATTCGAAAGGGAATGCGACAAGAATCTATGTATCTTATTGAGAGATATAATAATGAGTTACTAAAAGAACAACATCGTATAATTCAGAACGACAAGGATTATATAGATGACATGCTTTTGCTTAGTGGTGTTTTTATGTACAGAAATACTCCAGAGGTTCAGACTGCTCTAAAAGAGTGGTGGTATCATATCACAAGATATCATATAGTCGACCAGATTGGATTTGTCTATTCGATTAAGAATGCTGGATTAAAAATTAATAAACTAATGGATATTTATAATGATTGCTGGTATTTGGGTGTGCAGAAACATAAATATCACGCTAAATAATATGCATAGACATCATCCGGATTGGAGTAGTCACATTCCTGTATTGATAAAAGTTATGGAAATAACAAACGGTCCTGTCTTAGAATTGGGGATGGGAATTTCTAGTACACCCTTATTGCACATGCTTTGTTTTGACAAAAATAGAAATTTAGTTTCTTATGATAATAATCAAAAATATGTTGATATGTTTAGAAAGTATAGAAGTGAAACTCATAAGATAGGTGTTGTCAATGACTGGGACGAAATAGATGTTGATGAATATAATTGGAGTGTTGTTTTGGTGGATCATGCCCCTGGGGAACGTAGGGCAGTAGAAATCGCCAGACTTGTCAATGCGGAATATTTAGTGGTGCATGATACTGAACCAAAAGAAAACCACACATATAGTTTTGATAAAATTTATCCATTGTTCAAATATAAATTTGATTATACAAAGGCCAAAACGCATACCACCGTATTAAGTAATTTAAGGGAATTCAAATGGGAACTATAAGTTTTATTATACCATCTATCAATAGAGAAACACTCAAGAGAACAATTGATTCTATTGAGATATGGTCAGGAGATGAAATAATTGTTGAATTTGATATCCCCAAATCAAATATGTGGGGTAACCCCCAGAGAAATAAGGGAATGGCCAGGGCTGTTGGAAATTATTTGGCATTTATTGATGATGATGATTATTATATTAAGGGTCATAGACAAATAATGGAAAATGCTATTAATGAGAATCCAGGAAAACCAAATTTATTTAGAATGCAATATCCCGATAAGAGATTGATATGGAGTAAAAAAGAAGTCATTCCTGGCAACATTGGAAGTGATATGATTTTTGTTCCAAATAAAAAAGAGATGCTCTTTCATTGGAAAGATGGAAGAAATATGGCGGATTTTATTTTTGTTGATCATTGGAAATGGACCAAAGAAGAAATTATATGGCGAGAAGAAATAATTATATCACTTGGGCATAATGATGAAAAATTAATAATATGAAATACGATTTAAGCATTCTTATACCAGCAAGAAATGAAATATGGTTATCTAAAACAATAGAAGACATTTTGGAACACAAAGAAGGTAATACCGAAATAATAGTAGGACTAGATGGTCAATGGGCAGATCCTGGCATAGAGGATCATCCAGACGTAACGATTGTTTATTGTCCAGAATCTATTGGGCAACGGGGGATGACCAATCAATTGGCTAGGCTTTCTGATGCTAAATACATTATGAAGGTAGATGCTCATTGTGCTTTTGACAAAGGATTTGATGTAAAAATGATGGCTGATATACAGGATAATTGGACAATGGTTCCAACAATGAGAAATCTACACGTTTTCGACTGGGTTTGTCCAGAAGGCCATAGAAGATATCAGGGGCCAAGTGGACTATGTATACAATGCGGGGAAAGAACAGAAAGAGATGTTGTTTGGATACCAAAGAAAAATCCACAAAGTAATTCTTACTGTTTTGATGCAGAACCACATTTCCAATACTTTGGAGAGTTTAACAAAAGACCAGAAGGTCTTGGAGAAATAACACCGACTATGTCATTACAGGGTTCTTGTTTCATTATGACCAGAGCAAAATACTGGGAGTTAGGAATATGTGATGAATCGTTTGGTTCTTGGGGGTCTCAAGGGATAGAAGTTGCATGTAAAACGTGGTTAAGTGGTGGAAAAGTAATGGTCAACCACAATACCTGGTATGCTCATTTATTCAGGACTCAGGGTGGAGATTTTGGGATGCCATATCCCAATCCACAATCTAAAATAGAGGAAGCTAAAAGTAAGGCTAGAGATTTGTTTTTCAATAATAAGTGGGATAAAGCGATATACCCCATGTCTTGGTTGATTGAGAAGTTTTGGCCAATAAAAAATGGCGATAAGATACACTGGACTTATGAATCTTTGAAACAATTAAAAGAAAATGAGTCTTTTGCTACTAAAGGAATAATATTTTATACAGATAATCAGTTAAATCTTAAGATAGCTCATAAGGTGCAAAAACAACTTAGTAAAGTAAGTCAGGATATGAATATCCAAATAGTAAGTTCTTCTTTAAAGCCAATGATTTTTGGTACTAAGAATATTTGTTTACCATTAGAAAGAGGATATATTACAATGTTTAAACAGATATTAGCAGCACTAGAAGCAAGTACTGCTAATATAATTTTCTTTTGTGAGCATGATGTTTTATATCATAAATCACATTTTGACTTTATGCCACCAAGAAGAGATACTTTTTATTATAATGTAAATGTTTGGAAACTTAGAGATGATGGTATGGCCCTTTGGGTAGATAATTGCAGACAAGTTAGCGGTTTATGTGGATATAGAGAAGAACTGATCAAACATTATAAAGAAAGAGTTGAAAAATGTGACAAAATAGGGTATAATAGAGATATGGGATTTGAACCAGGAACACATGGTCGCATTGAATGGAACAATAAATATACATCCGAAAATAGAATGTCAGAATACCCAAATATTGATATAAGACATAATAAAAACTTAACTCCTAATAGATGGAGTCCTAATTTGTTTAGAGATAAAAGAAATTGTCAGGGATGGACAGAAAGTTATGAGATATCAGGCTGGGGTAAAACTAACGATATATTAAAGTAAATGATTAAAGACCTTCTCACAAATCTTAATAGTAAAGAAAAAGCCCGAATAAAAAGCAGGGAGATTTCTAAACTCAACTATGTCGGAGAGTTCACTGAAATCAAGTATGGTCTAAAAGTAGAAATCCAATCTCTCAAAGCCATAGAAATAAACGGTTCTCACGGAGTTGAGATAATGGCTCGTGCCTGGAAAGGAACTAAACAACTTGGTTTCGGCAAAGATGGAAGTGTTGAAATTGAAAGATTTAGAATATTCAATCTGCCTATTCTTATTCCCGACCCACTTGGAAATATAGGAATTACTTATAAAACTATAGAACGTGGAAATGTAATTGAAAAATACAGAGAAGACCCAATAAAAGCAATTCAACAGGACTTAGCTCATACAATTAAAATAGTTGGCAAAGAAAACTCACAAATAGTAATAGGAAAAGTTGGTAATACAACTTCTACTTTTTATCCTAACGACGAACCAACCTCTACTTCCTGTAATGGATATACCCAGAGAACTGGTGTGAATGAAAACTGGGCTACAATTCGGGCTGGCGCTGGGACTGGTGCGACTATTGCTACTGCTGGCGAGGAGTTTTTCCAATTTAGAGCTACTACAACTGCTAATCAATATGACTATCTCCAAAGAAGCAATTTTCTGTTTGATACTTCTGCTATACCAGACACAGATAATGTAGATTCGGCTACCTTCTCCCTGGTGGGACAAGGAGACAAAGCTCTTGCTATGGGGATAGCCACTGCAGTTGTTCGAGCTTCAACTCCTGCAAGCAATACTGCTCTTGTGAATGCAGATTATAACCAATATGGTTCAACCGCTCTTAGTAATGATTTCACCTTGAGCGGATGGGTTGCTACTGGGGATGTTTATAATGATTTCACTATAAATGCGACTGGTCTGGCCACCATTAGTAAGACAGGTATTACTAAATGGGCTGCTACTGCTGTCCAAGATTTAGCCGATTCTCCGACACCTACTTGGGTAAGTGGCGGCAATACTTATGTAGGATGTAAGTTTTCAAATACAGCAGGGACGACTTCTGACCCTAAATTAGTGGTGGTGCATACGGCAACAGGAGTGTCGCCATCTGCTTCTCTTTCTCCATCTGCTTCTCTTTCCCCTTCTAGTTCTTCTTCTGCTTCACGAAGCCCCTCGGCATCCTTATCACCGTCTGCTTCGTTGAGTCCTTCCTCTTCTTCTTCTGCTTCACTGTCTCCATCAGCATCCCTGTCTCCATCCGCTTCATCG
>ERZ1292625.2348-Hain-H41-01um-R1-2348-length-17800-cov-8_pt1 | contig 14621 bp, 14 predicted proteins | sample MGYA00564400_ERZ1292625 | MGnify/ENA primary metagenome ERZ1292625 (study PRJEB36523, sample SAMEA6512639) | groundwater metagenome | collected 2019-01-08 | study: AquaDiva: Metagenomics assemblies of 32 groundwater samples | reverse complement strand
ATAAGCTGTGAGCCTTTGGGTACATAAATTCTCACCCAATTCGGAAGAACGGAATTAAGCCAGCCGTCGTGTTTTTCCGGATTTTTATAGGTAATGGTTACGGTTTTTTCAACTGTTCCATCCTTGGCAACCACAATCTCTTGGTCGACTTCTTGGGTCACATATAAATTCGATTTTCTGCCCCCTAAATTTGCATCATTTATGTGCAGATAATCCCCTTGGTAATCTTTTATTCTTCCTCCGATTCCGAAACTTTCGGAAGCTGCCTGTGCTTCCTCATTAAAGACGTATATTAAAACATGTTTTTCTAAAAGCGATTTAAAGACCGCTTCAAAGAGGGCGGGGATTTTCTCTTTCGGCTGACCCATAGCATTGGCCAAAATTGAATTCATCAAAGGTCCGATAATCTTTTTTCTATTGTCGGAATTTGGAGGCCTGTAAATTATTTTTCCGGTTAGCGGATCCCAGATAATAGGGCCTTCAACATCGGCAAAACTTTCAAGTTCATAAATTACCTGCGGACAATTACATTCCGGAGTAATTTTGGTACTGAAATTACCAAATCCGGGAACCCCTATTTGTCCCAAAACATTCAGAAGATTTACCAAAAGCTGGGTGTCAACGGCAATAACTCCATCAATATCGCCTACTCCGGCCTTTCTTGCTTCAGGAAGAAAAAGAGCCATAGTTTCGGCAAAATCCGGCGACCAATTCATATCTCTTAGTCGTATATTTTTAGAAAGAATGTATGGCCCTTTTATATACTTAACAATCGGGTCAGGAGCGGGAATTTGCGGTCTGTATTTTGCATCCAAGTTGTAAATATCATTGGAAGAAACCGGTTCGAACTTTGCCTTATCAACTTTCATAATTGAATAAGCCGTCAAAAAACCTCCCGTCGGCCTTAACTCCTTGTCGTTTTGGAAAAGAACAAGATACTGTCTGGGTTCGTCAAGTCCAAGTAAATACGGGGAGGACTCAAGCAGGGGTAAACCGTCGGCTACCAAGTCTGCCGCTGAATCTATAAGCTCCAATCCTTTCCTTAAGGGTTCTCTAATTGTCCTTTTGCCAATTCTTACCGGATATCTATCAGGATTAATTTGCCCAAATTCGTTCGCCGCCCTGGAAACTTTCTCTGAAATTCCGTCAACCTTGGGAATTAAGTCCGGTATTGCACTTACAAAAAAATCTATTCTTTCTTGGGTAGTCTTTTCCCCGTCTCCGGCTTCTTCTCCATTGCCAAAACCAAGCAGGTTTGCGTAAGGTTCGGCCGTCGAAACTGTTATATCCAAAGCCTCAAGTCCATACTCTCCACCGGCTATAGCATGCCCCAAATCAGAAACATACGACCCCAAAAAAGGAATGAATCTTGTCCAAGAAACCCACACATAAGAGGATTTCAACTCCAAAAGAGCCTTTTTCGTCTCCCCTATCTTACTTTTTATCTGCGGAATATCCTGACCGTTAAAAGAACCTTGTAAATCCTTACCGACAACTATTAACTTATTAGCCTTTTGATAAACGCCAAAAAAAGAAAGTCCGATAACTACCAATATTAAAAAAACTACTCCCAAAACTATAGCCAAAATTTTTAAACTAAATTTCTTGGGCGGTTGGGAAATAACAGGAGCTTGCGGGATTTTTGGCGAATCCCTCTCGATTTTGGGAACTAACATTGATTCCTCCGCATCTGTCGGCTTAATCTGTGGAATATCCTTGGGTGGCATATTTTAATAATACACTAAACCGCGCCTTCTCCGGAAATCATCGCCCACGGGCTCCTTAGAAGAATAAGGATATCCAGAAGAATGGATTTCTTCTTGGCATAATACGCATCCATTTCAATTCTTTTATCAAATGCAACCTCGCTTCGGCCGGAAACCTGCCAATAACCGGTTATTCCGGGATTGACCGAAAGAACGTCTTTAACAAGTTTTTTGGTGGTGGGGTAGCGTTTTTGCTGTTCTTCGAGTTCATCTGGGTAATATGGACGGGGGCCGACTATGCTCATTTCTCCTTTGAGGACGTTTGCAAGCTGGGGAATTTCATCGATTGAGTGTTTGCGAATAAAACCGCCTATCGGTATCCATCTGGGGTCATCATAAAGCTTAAAGCTGGATTTTTTATATTCATAATAAAGTTTTTTAAACTTAGGATCTGTTTTTAAAAGTTTGTGGGCATTTACTATCATGCTTCTAAATTTATAGGGATAAAAAAGCTTTCCCTCTCTTCCGACTCTTTTGGGGGTATCGGCCAGTATGGGACCCTTGGAGGTTAATTTAATCGCTATGGCAGTTACGACAATTATCGGAGAAAAAATAGTAAGAAGAACGATTGAGCCAGCAATATCTATTAATCTTTTGACAAAGTTATACATCTGGGCAGATATTATACTATATTTAGTCTATATACCTAGGTTTATCTTTCTCCAATTTCTTAAAAATATCTTTTACTTTCTCTGTTTGATCCATAGGACAAATAAGAACAGCGTCTTCTGTATCCACAACCACCAAGTTTTCTAAACCAATAATTGCAAAAAGCTTATTTCTTCGTCCAACTATTAAATTACCCTTAGAATCTAAAAATTCCGTTTCAACCCCACCTTCAAGTACGTTTTCCTCGCCTTTTTCAATCATTGCACTATAAAAAAGTCTCCAAGTACCAGCATCCTCCCATCCAACAGACATTGGTATGGTAAGTCTCAAATCGTGGGGAAGTTTTTCATATATTGCGTATTCAACAGAAGTTTTTTCAAACTTGTGATATTCCTCTCTTAACACCCTATCTTGTCTATCGGTACCCCAAACCTCACTAATTTTCATCAATCCACTATATTCTTTAGGTCTATATTCTTTGTAATAATCCAGCATTAAGTCCGAACGCCAAGCGCCATAGCCTGTATGGATTAGCCACTTTTTACTTTCAAACATTTTTTTGGCTGCAGCTATATCGGGTTTTTCTTTATGCTCTTCTATCTCATAAAGGGTATGTCCATTTAGGGTCGTAACTTTCTTGCCTATTTTTCTCCACCCCCATGCACTTGATGGAAAAGGAGGCTTTTCATCAACCGAGGTCGGTCTGCCTGTATCTTTAGTATATTTTACGGCCGTTTCAACTACATCTAAAAATTTCTCGTCTTCGGAAATGAAATGGTCGGACCAAGAGATAAACATCACCTCGCTGGGATAAAGTTTATTAACAACGGCAGCAACCAAACCAACGGCACCCAAAAGATCTCTCCGCTCGGGCTCTATAATCAGATTTTTCTTAGGAATTTCTGGGGCTTGTTCGTGGACAAAGCGCATATAAGCTTCTTCTGTCGAAATCATTATATCTTCGGCCTTAAAACGCTTTTTGAAACGACTTATGGTTTGTTGGAAAAAAGATTTACCTTTAATAATCGGGTAAAATTGTTTGGGGAAAGACTTACGGCTTGCAGGCCACATACGAGTTCCATACCCTCCTGCGAAAATTACAATTTTCATGGCAGATTTTTAATTAAATCTAAAAACTCTTTTTTAAACCTTTCTTTAGAAAATCTCCTAGCATTTCTTTTAATTATATTACTGTCAAACTTACTTCTTTTAAATTCCTTAATTGCACCTATTAAACTTTTAACGCTTTGTTTGGGAAAAAGAATACCGCTTTTATTCGGTATGATAATTTCCTTTACTCCGCCTTTATTAAAAGCAATTACGCACTTGCCAAAACTTTGCGCCTCAACAGCCGCAAGTCCAAAATCTTCTTCCTGCGGCATGACAAGAGCCAAGCACCTTTTATAGTAGCCTGCAAGTTCGCTGTCTGTCAATTGGCCGGCAAATATTATATTATCCTTGGCCGTTTTTTTGAGCTTATTTTTCTCGGAACCTGTTCCCACAATCACCAAAGGGAGTTTCAATCGATTAAACACCTCAATTGCCAAATCAACCCTCTTGTATGGGACCAGTCTGGAAACTACTAGGAAAAAATCTTCCTCCCCATTCTTTTTCACTTCATTACTATACAGTAATGAAGTGGGTGGATAAATAACGTTAGATTCTCTACCATAGTATTTTTTAATTCTTTCTTGAACTGCTTTTGATATGGCAATCATTACATCCGGCCTATAAGCAGCAATTTTGTCCCAAGATCTCAAATACGAAACTATTGGTTTTGTGATACCTTTAAAGGTGCCACCTTTAAAGTAAAGGTCGTAGTGGCTCCAGAGATAACGAGTAGGAGTTAGGCAATAACAAATATGATAAGTTGGTGGTTTTGTAATAACCCCCTTTGCCGCCTCACTTGCAATACTGATGACCAAATCGTAAGTAGAGAAGTCATGTGACTCAAAAAGAATCGGCATGAAAAAGGGGAGTAGTTCATGACGTTTCTGAACTAGCTTAAATTTGTTCACAAAAGAGGGGATTACTTTCGGAAAAATTTCCGCCCACTTGGCATTCTCCTTAGAATAAACAGAGGTGAAAAGGGAAGCATCGGGAAATATTTCGTGGAGTGCCAAAAGTACCCGTTCTGCCCCACCCCACTTATTAACCCGATCGTAGATAAGCGCAACTTTCATATACCTTTAAGGTTTCTTTGGCCATTTTAGTCCAGGAGTAATTTTTTACAAGCTCCCTTCCATTTTCTATTATTTTATTTCGTTCATCTTCGTTCATCTTTACGACATCCTCAATTGCACCTTTTATCGAATCAGTATCATACGGGTCAAAATAAAGCGGTACATCTTTATAGACCTCTCTAAAGACGGGGATATCAGATGCCAAAACTAATGTGCCGACAGCCATTGCCTCGAGTCCGGGAAGTCCAAAACCCTCTGATAAAGACGGATAAATAAATCCTAAAGAATTCTTAAGCAAAGTCCCCAATTTATTATCCGGAACAAAGCCAAGGAGCTTTACGTATTTTTCTGCCTTTAAATTTTTTATGTCTTTTTCAAGTTTCTCTGTAAAAACACTCCGGGAAGAAACTATAACAAACAAAATTTTCTTGGAAGCTACGGCTTTAATTGCCCTTTCCAAATTCTTGTGAGGATAGGCATTTCCAACATAAATAAAATAAGGTCTATCTATTACCCGACTAAGTTTAAACGAAGCGGGATTAACTCCTTCATAAGTTACGGCAATTTTACCCGGGTCCACATGATAAAAACTAACAACTTCGCCTTTTACTGCATAGCTGGGCACTATAATTTTTTTTGCCGCAGAAACTGCATGTCTAAAAACCAGTTTGGCTGCTATCAATTTAGGGAAATAAGCGAAAAACGGAAGCGTTGTTGCCTTTGCTCCCCGGTGTTTTTGCATCAATAGGTCGTGTACCGTAACTACAAATTTCCCCCCATAAAAAATAGAAACATTCATATGCAGAAAATGAACTAAGTCGGGCTTTTCATCCGATAAAATCTTCGGAAGTTGCACCTGCTCGGTCAAGGTATAATGTCTGAAATCTGCCGGCACTTTTTTCCAATTTTTGGGAAACTTTAATTGATCAAAGTACTTTTTCCTCAATAGAACTGTATACTCATTTTTGTGGTCAATTTTCTGAAGCTCCCTTATCAAGTTCATTGCATATCTTCCCAGTCCTGCATGCTCCAATCCATATAATCTGGCATCAATTACTATTTTCATGATAGAAGATAAAATTTAATAAATCTTAAAACTTTAATGAGTTTTATACCCAAAAGAACTAGTAGGTTTATAAAAATCGGATATTTTGACCAAAGATGTTTCTTGTAAAAAATTTCCATAGAATCCACTCCTGCCATAATATTTCTTAAACTTTTGACCTTTAATTTTGTACCTTTTTTATAATGTATTATTGAAACTTTGGGAAAGTAAATTATCTTTAGGCCCTTTTCTTTTATTTTCCAGCACAAATCTATATCCTCTCCGTCCATGAAATAATCCTCATCATACCAACCAACATCGTCTAGAACTTTTTTTCTTGCGAGAGTGAATGCGCCCTGAATTACGTCTACTTCTTGTACCTCCTCTGCAGATCTATAACCATACCAATATTGTGCAAAAAGCCGAGACATTGGGAAAATCAGGTCAAGTTTCAAAAAATGACTAAAAGTTATCCAAGGTGTGGGAAAAGACCGTCTGGTATCCGGATCTAACTTCCCATCAGACAATACAAGCTTGCAGGTAAGTGCGCCGACTTCGGGATGGCCGTCTAAATATTTTAACGATTCTTTAAGGGTTCCTCTTTTTATTTCTGTGTCCGAATTAAGAATTAAGACGTACTCTCCGGAAACTATGTTTTTTGCCCTGTTATTCCCTGCCGCAAAACCTAAAGTTTCCTTGTTTTCTATAAGTTTTACCCAAGGAAACTGGCTTTTAACCATATCAGAGCTCCCATCGGTTGATGCATTATCACAAACAACTACCTCTAAATCCGCCTCGTCTTTGTTTTCCTTTATCGATTCAAGGCAACTCTCAAGGAGGTCTTTTGTATTATAATTAAGAATAATAATCGACAAACGTGGTTTTATCATTTCACAGATACAACCTCCTTATACAAGCTATCTAATAGCTCTGAGCTTTTCCCCCATCCGTAATTCTCCTCAACAAACTTCTTCCCGAAACTACCCAGCCTAAGGGCCAACTGCCTATTTTTAAGAACTTCGACAGCAGCATCAGAAAGTTCCTCGGCAGACTTTCTTATAAGCGCTTCCCGACCGTCTTTAAGTCCAAGTCCTTCAGCACCAACCGGTGTAGTAACAACAGGCAAAGAAGAAGCCATTGCCTCCAATATCTTAAGCCTTGTACCCCCAGGACCTTTTATAGGGGCAACTAAAACACTTGAAGTTCTGTATGCATCTCTAATGTCACGAATACTTTCCGTAACTTCTATATCCTTTGAGGCAAAAGATTTTATTCTATCGGTAATATTCTTCCCTACAATCCAAAGGCTAACATTCTTAATCCTTTCTTTAATCCTGGGCCAAACCCTTAAAATTAAATCCTCTGCTGCCTCAGCATTTTGCATCCAAGAAAAAAATCCGACATAAAGAATTTTCCTTGTTTTACCTTCCTCTCTCTTGATGGCAGAAAAATAACTTATGTCTACTCCATTAGGAACTATCTCAACATCTAAACTGGGTATCAACTTTTTCATCTCATGGGCATCTGCTTCACTCATGGCAACAACCTTTTTGGAACGCCTCCAATAGTAAGTCTCCCAAAAACGTAATTTAAGTATGTCTATCCAAAGCAAGGGTCTAAGAAAAAACGGGGATTGTTCTTCAACATAGTGTTTATACACCAGATATTCGATGGTTTGGTCAACCAAAAGAACCGGAGTATTTGTACGCGGAATATGCGGCATAACATAGAACGTTTCTGCATGAATCAAGTCGTATTTTTCATTCGCCATTTCTATCCCTACTGCATCTCTTTCTTCCGGGACAAGATTTCTGATAACTAAAAAAGGGTAGGGTCCAAATCCGGTTAGGAGAATGTTTCTTAGATTCCAAGGAGTTTTGGGCCGTTTAAAAACCTTAACCTTGCGGCAATATTTCTCAAGCTCGGGAATATATTTTTTTTCCGATTCGTCTTTAATGAGAGAAAAAAGTGTAATTTCGTGTTTGTCAGCAAGATTTTTAATCAAGTTATATGACCGTGTTTGCCCGCCCGACATCAGCGGATACGGCAAATACGGGGTAAGCATCAAAATCTTCATTTTATTTTTTGAGTAAGGTCGGCAATTATATATTGTGTGGTTTTTTCTAACACCTTGTAGTTTTTCTCGACATAAGCCACGTCCGGATCTGCAAAGTTAACTGCAACAAAGTATTGGGCACCGCGGGCAACCATTTCATCAAATGTTTCATCAACTACCGGCCAGCCGTACCTCTTGGTTTGATATAAAAATGCGGTATCGCCATTATAAGGAGCAATAATCTTTGCATCTTTGGGAATAATTCTATCTGCCGCAGCACCAGCTACGATAAGCTCGGGATGATTCACTTTATAGAATTCCTTAACTTGAAAGGCCCCTATATAAAACATTAAAAATATCGAAGCCACCGACAATAACTTAGCGGTTAAGTTTTTATTCCAAACAGAAATAATTCCGTGAGAAACCAGAAGTGCAATTGAAGGAATTAAAAACGTCTGATAATAATCATGGCGAACTGAAGCCGTTGCAAATACGGTCACATATGCAAGCATCCCCAAAAAGAAAAAATGGAAAAACCTGTATTTTTTTTCTGAACTTATCACCCCAAACGAAAAAGGAACCAGTCCCCATATTCCCAAAATAAGCTTCCCTATCCTTTCACCAAAAATCCAATACCAAAAGGCCGGCTTAAAACGAATTCCGTCACCGTTAAATGCCCATTCAAAGTGCGGGATACCAACCGGAAAGCGATTGACCCAAATTCGCCAGATGAAAAAAGGATTTATGGCAATATTTGCAAAAACCAAAAGCTTCCATTTTTTGAAAATCCCAAAAAATCCGTACTTGTCAACTGCAAGATAAATAAGGGGTACTGCGTAAAAAAAGGTAAAGGGTTTAATAAGCGTAGAAAGAGCAAAAAGTATCCCGGAGGTAATTAGATAGAAAAACTTCTCCTTATCCAAGTATTTTAAGAAAAACCAGATACTTGCAACGCCAAAGGCTACCGACATGGGCTCTGGCAAAATAACGCGGGTGAAATAGATGTTGTAAGGAATAAAGAGGTAGATGAATGCGGAAAGCAACCCGCCCCAACTTCCCAAAAATTTCTTGCCGATAAGATACAAAAATAAGGCCGTAAATAAGGCTGAAAAAATAGAAATTAGCCTTCCCCAAACCACTATCGGGTCAAGTTGATAACACCTGGGGACTTTTCGAATTGTCAAACAAACTTGCTCCGGTAAGGGAATATTTTTTATTAATAAGGTATGGAAAACATTATAAACAGGAAATTCAACCATTCTAAGACCTTCTATATTAGTTGCTCCCGTTTGAATTCTTGAAACGTCATAATACCGGGGGAAAAGTACATTTATCCCTTCATCTAAGTAAATTCTTGAAACACTTGCAGTATCGGCTTGACGCCATGAATGCCAGTCTGCAATGGGGTTATCAATTTTGTAAAGTCTTACAATAAAGCCCAAAACAAGTATTATTGCTAACAAAAAGTACTCGCGGTTAATTATTTTGTTCATTTTTAACAGTTCTCATCAAAGATACGCTTATTCCCATTAAAAGCCAGAAAATTATAGCAAACTTTGATGCCTCAAAGACGTCTATAAAGACAGCGTTCAAAAATACACCCAGCATGCCTCCCATTGTCCCCCCGACAAATGCAAGCGCTACACTATCAAAACGTTTCGTAAAGGGAAAATTTTTTAAAGCCAATATCCCGATTCTTAAAAATATTAATAAGAAGGAAAAAAAACCTAAAATACCAACCTCTCCCAAAAGCCTAAGATAATCATTGTCCGTCGCCAAAGTTATTGACGAAAAACCGGTTCCTAAAAGCGGATTTTTGGAAAAAGCCCTGATTGCCCTCGGCCATTCAACATTTAGCCTAATCGAGGTTGATCTGTCTTCAAAAATAGGTACGGGTGTCGGTGTCGGGGTTTCGCTGCTTATTCTTCTTTGCGGAAGCGCCGTTTCGGTTTGTGCATATATATCTATTATTCTTTTATATCGGCTTAAAAGGTCGGTTGAGAAAGCGAAAAATAAAACGCTGATAACAACAACCGGAATTATAGCTTTATATTTTTTGATTAAAACCAAAGCAAGAGTAGTCGATAATAAATAAGAAACAATCGATATCCGTGAAATAGCATTCACCATAAGCCAAAGGCCGGAAAAAATTACTGCCAAAAGGGCTACTTTCATCTTTCTCTCTTTTACTAGGAAAAATGAAGAAATAAAAATCGGCAAGGTCAATACAAGAAACGTAGCCAAATCATAATGCCCGGCAAAAGTTGAGCCTATATGGCTTCCGGGCGTCCAACTAAGGGCAACCCCTTTGGCATATTCTTCACTTTGGGTAATAATAACCGGAAAGTTAAGATACTTCTGGCCCAGCCCGTAAAGAAACGCAACAAAAACCGTAACCATTAGTATCTTGAGAAAATAGTTTAAAATACCTGTCTTTTCTCTTTTTAACACCAAAAGTCCTACAAAAAAGGGAATGAAATATTCGACGCGCCTGACCCAATGCAAAGCTCCGATGCCGAGTTCGGCAGTCTGCAGTAAAAGAATTCCTGATATAAGCGAAAATAAACTTATACCAAGAAATATTACCATCGACCTTTCGATTCCATTTTTAAAAATTTCCTGTATTTTTGGTAAATATTTGACAAAAACCACCAAGGAAATAGCTAAAATCAAAAAATCCTCCAATCTTATGGAAACATAAGTACCCGGAATTCTTATGAAAGGAAACTTCGGGTAAAGGGGAACCGCTAAGAGAATGGCGGCCGTCCCATATTTCAGGACCGAATCAAATAGTAGCGAAAGCCTTTGCATAAATTTTAGCCGTTTCCTTTCCTTCAAGTATACCGAATAAAACTATTCTACCCAAAGCTCCAATTCTGAGCACTAGTCGAAGGAGCGGATAGTGCCAAGATGGATAAAACTTCTTATAAAACCTTTTTAAACCGTTGAATTCAGAAACTACCGAAAGTTCTTTCGTCCCGCTTGCCCCACCATAGTGAACAATACTCCACTCCGGTAAGTATCTAACCTGCCAGCCTTTTTTCTTTATCCTGAAACATAAATCGACCTCATCAACATACATAAAATAATCTTCATCCCAACCGCCAACTTTCTCAAGAATCTCTTTGCGCGTAAACAAAAAGGCCCCCGTTACCCAATCTAATTCTTTTTCTTTTTTGTAAAAATCTTCACCTCTTGCGAAAAAAGACTTTATGTGTAAAGGGTGAAATGGTTTTATTAGCACATCAACAAAAGGAATGTCTTGAATTGTCATCCAGGAAAAAACCGAAAGAAGGGTGGGGAAGTAACCACCGGTTGGTTGGATGCTTCCGTCTTTAAATTTAAGCATGCAAGAAGCTACCCCAACACTTTTGTTTTTGTCCATCCATTCGGCTATTTCTCCCAAAACATTATCATTAATTAAGGTGTCTGAATTCAAAAAAAGAATATATTCCCCCAAGGCTTTTTTCCATCCTTGATTATTGGCCACAGTAAATCCCAAATTCTTCTTGTTTTCAATTATTTTTAGTTTTGAATCTTGAAAATTCCTTAGCGCAGATACGCTACCATCGGATGAACCGTTATCCAGAACGATAATCTCGTAATTTATTCCCCGAGTATTTTTAATAACCGACCTAATACACGCAATAATTAAGTCTTTTGTATTAAAACTGGTAATTACGATTGAGAGATCGACTTTACCGTAAGTATCCATTCTCTTGTTAGAATCCATATACACGTAAGCGCAAGTATACCCAGTGTAACTCTTAGATATATATTAGACGGAACATATTTAACAATCACCTTTTGTTTATAAATTTTCCCGTTTATTACAAATCCAGTTATGTCATTCCCTTTTGGTTCATAACCGTTAACAAATATCGATTCCTTAAACGGGTGGACAATTTCTTGCAAAAAACTGCTTTTTGTCTGGTCTCTTATAAGGGTTTGCGCCTCTTCCGGCGGATAATTAAGGGTCAAACCCCAAATAAATTCAGATTTATAGTGACTCATCAATTGCTCACGGGTTAAATTTGTAAAATATCCCCGCCTTAAGGGAGTTTCTTTGTCTGCAGGTTCGGTAGATGATACAAAATCCCAAGCCGGTCTTGGAAATGCGGGCGGAGGTATTACTAAATAAACAAGAGAAGAAATTGATATGCCTACAAATACAATAGTTACCAATTTCGCGAGATTCATCATTGGAACAGTCGGGCGCGGCCGAGGCGATAATTTAAATTTTTGTTCTTCCGTTCCCCAATGACTTGTGCCGGAACACCGCCGACAATTGCAAACTCCGGCACATCCTTGGTCACTACTGCACCCGCAGCAACAGAGGCCCCTTTTCCGATTTTAACTCCGGGAAGAATTATTGCCCGAGGCCCGATAAATACATAGTCCCCGATTTCAACCGGCGCATCTTTAGCCCTAAAATCCTCACTATTTAAATCATGTTCGGAGTTATAAATCATCACATATGAGGCAATATCGACATGGCTGCCAATTTTCAAAGAAGCTCGGCCATCCAAAAAAGCATGGTCTCCAACTATAGTATCCTCGCCTATTACTATATTTTTAGGCTGATAAAAATTAGCCCACATATGAATCGTTGAACCCCGACCAATTTTGATACCCGCAAGACTATACAAAAATTTTCTTTTAAGATAAAACGGAGAATGTCCGGTCCATCGAAGAAGCATAAGTTCAAAGTCAAGCCAATAGTTATAAAATCTATTTAGAATCTTTGGCAAAGCCTCACTAAAAGTTAACAACCTCCCTGTTTTGTCTTTAAACATAATTTCAGTAACTAGTTACTAGATTCTAGTATCTTTAGAGTTTCTCGTGCTGTTTTCTCCCAAGAAAACTTGCCAGCTTGTAATAAACCGGCCTTGACTATTTTATTATAGTCCACTTGATTTATAGAAAGCACTTTTGATATTGCATCGGCAATTGAGTCAACGTCATAAGGGTTGACATATATACCCGCATCTTCTGCCACCTCCGGCAGACTGCCAACATTCGAAACTATAACGGGTACTCCGCAAGCCATAGCATTTAAAACATCTAATCCGAAACCTTCCCAGAAAGAAGGAAGGATAAAAGCTTTGGCACCGGCGATTAAAGCGGGCTTATCTTCCTCGGCGACAAAATCAGTAAAAACAACTTTATTTTCCAACCCCAAATCCTTTACTTTTTCGAAGATAGTCTCATAAAGCCATCCCTTTTTTCCACCGATAACAAGGCCAAATTTGGGGTATCTGTCAACAATTCTGGCATATGCCTCTATAAGACCCTCCACATTTTTACTGGGTTTAAGGGTACCTAGATATAGAAGATACTCATTTACCCCGCTTACTATAGAGTACTTATCCTGCACACGTCGCACATCCTCTTTTGAGACCTGCATATTAAATAATTTACTGTCGTATGCAAGATGCGTAACTGCGACCTTATCCGAAGCAAATGGATAGTGTCGTACAATATCTTTTTTTGTACTATTTGATATTGCTATGATAGTCTTTGATATAAAGATCGACCAAGCACTCCAGATAGTAAGCTGCCAAAAGTCAGATTTTTTAAATTGTGCCGAAAATTTGAGGTATCCAAGATCCATTATTGAGCACACACGGGGTAAAGGGGCAAAAGGCGGAACATAGTGGCTGGGTGTGAAGAAAATATCCGGCTTTGGGGTATCCGAAAAAAGCTTTGGCATCAACCTCGTAATAACCCAAAGGCTGCGCCCGGATAGCACTTTATATTGCCAGTAGGCGGTTTCTTTGGGAAGGTCAGAAAGGGGGTGACTTTTTAAATATACTATAACCTTATGTTTTTTAGGCGTACTTTTTAAGACCTCATATATAGAACAAAGTAGCTCAAAAGCATACACATTTACCCCTACCCTATTAATTATATTTGCCTCGTTGCCGTCAATTCCAATTATCATCTCTTAATTGTACTAGAATGACTCGTTGACTCAAAATTTATTTTCTTATAACATTAGAGCATGACTTTAACAAAAACTGATGAGAAAACTTTAGCAGAATTTTTTGCTAATACATTTAGAGAAGTAGTGCTTCCGGCGCTCGAAGACATGGAAGCCAGACTAGCTTCCAAGGAAGACATTGACAGACTTGAAAGGAAACTAGACGCTCATCAAGACAGAATGGATGGACACGGAAAACAGTTGGAAAATCACGAAAAAAGAATTCAAACCTTAGAGGCCTCTTGATATACTCCCAATGTTTCTCTTGCTGTTTTTTCCCAAGAAAATTCTTTAACCCGTGCCAATCCTTTTTTAATTAACGCTTCTTTATACTTCATGGCTTCTTTAATTCCACTTACAATGGAATCGATGTCCTCTGGGTCAACCAAAACTGCGGCATCTTTTGCAACTTGGGGCATACTTGAAATATTCGAGGTGACAACCGGACATGCGCTGGCAAAAGCTTCCAAAATAGGAAGTCCGAAACCTTCATAAAGTGATGCATAAACTAAAACTTCAGCTCCAGAATAAAGAGTATTCAAGGTTTCTTCGTCTATATGCCCCAAAACTCTTACTCCCCTAGTCCCCTCAACTTCCCCCTGCGACCTGCCCACCAAAACCAATGTTAAATTCTCCCCCGGCCTGACTCTTTCGAAAGCACTAATTATTTTTTTTGTATTTTTTCTTTCAGAAACGCCAACGGCCAATAAATACTTGCCGTAAATGTTTAGTTTCTTTTTTAAATCCGCAATCTTGCCTTCAGCCTGTTTTTTGAAATTTACAGAAGGAGCTTCCGGTATAACTCTTATTTTTTCTGCTTTGAAATCCAGCGAAATAAGGTCTTTTTTTGTTGATTCCGATGGAACAATAATTCTATCAACTTCCTTCTTCACCCAGTCAAGACGAGCCGTATGGGCCGAAATAACATCCTTCGGCGTCTCTTTTGGAAACTTTATAGGTGCAAGGTCGTGGACCGTCG
>ERZ1292625.2948-Hain-H41-01um-R1-2948-length-14622-cov-5_pt1 | contig 14622 bp, 15 predicted proteins | sample MGYA00564400_ERZ1292625 | MGnify/ENA primary metagenome ERZ1292625 (study PRJEB36523, sample SAMEA6512639) | groundwater metagenome | collected 2019-01-08 | study: AquaDiva: Metagenomics assemblies of 32 groundwater samples | reverse complement strand
GGCACAATCGGCGGATCACGCCGACTCGACCCGCGCAAATTCTTCGGGCGCTAGGCGATGCTCTCGTTCGACCCCGTCAGGATGATGGCCGAGAAGAGCGCTCAAAAGCGCGCGCGCGATGAGCGACTAGTCGGCGCGCTCGACCTCGTCCAGCGCTATCCGGGACCGTGGTGGAGCGAGCCGCCAGGGCCACGGAGTCCCTTCGATTCTGAAAACACGTCGTTCGAGTACGTCAGCTTCATCATGTCGCAGCTCGTGTGGGCAAACCCACGCTGGCGAGTCTCGACACGACGTCCACGAGCCCAGGAAATGGTGGCCGAGGCCATCGACCACGGCATGAATCGCTGGACTGTGGACGGCGACATGAAGACCACGCTCGAGGACCTCGCCGTTGACTTCTCGTTCTGCTGGGGAGTCGGGCACGTCACACCCGTGCGCAGGCCAGAAACGTACGAGGCCGAGGACCCGCGCTTCTGGCCGCAGTTCTCCCGCATCAGTCCGCTCGACTTCGGCTTCGATCAGCGCTGCCCCAACTGGCGGCGCGCGCGGATGCTCTGGCACGACTACCGCGTGGACAAGGACGACCTGCTCGAGATGGCCAAGCGCGACGCGGAGCTGCCGCGCGATGAGCGTGAGGGCTGGCTCATGGCACCCATCCGCGAGCTCCAGGAGACGAGCGAGTCGGAGCGCACGCTCGCTCGAGCGTCGGCCTTCGCGCGCGGCGTGCATGAGGACGCGCCCGACCGCAAGCAGGTAACGCTCACGCAGATTTACCTGCCGACCCACCGGCTGCCGAACAAGCCTGGGCCGGAGGATGGATTCAACGGCACCATCGTGACGCTCGGCACTTCCGGGAGTGGGGAGCACACGGCCGTCGAGGTGATGAAGCCCAAGCCGTTCTATGGCCCGCGCTGGGGGCCGTACACGCTCTTCGGCTGCTACATCGTGCCGGACAGCCCGTTTCCCCTCTCGGCGCTGGTCGCGAGCGGCGGGCACATCGAGCAGGCGTCTCGACTGTCCAAGGCCGTTGACGCCCAGGTAGAGGCGTACAAGCGCCTGCTGCTGGTGGGCGCGCAGGACCCGCAGCTCGCGGCGACCATCAAGAGCGGCAAGAACGACCACGTCTATTTCGCGCGCCAGCTCCAGAACATCGACGCACTGGTGCGCTCGTTCGAGATGGGCGGCACATCGGTGTCAAACCTGAACGCCGAGGCGCGCGCGGTCAACAAGCGCAACCGCTCGCTGGGCATGGACGAGGTGCAGCGTGGCAACGTCACCGGGGATGGCACGGCCACTGAGGTGCAGTTCGCCGTAGAGGCCAGCCTCTCCCGCCAGGGCTACGTGAAGGGCCGCTTCCAGGACGCTTGTCGGCGCGTGGGCCGCACGGTCGCCTGGTACCTGTACCACGACGACCGCATCGAGTTCCCGCTCGGCCCAGACGCGATCGAGGCGATGGGCCTGCCGCCCGAGAGCGAGGCGCTGTTCCAAGGTGGCGAGTTTTTCGACGAGTCGGGCGCGACCTTCGACGACCTCGGGCTCGAGATCGAGGCCTACTCGATGGAGCGGCCGAGCGAGGCCTTCCTGCGCCAGCGCGGGGAGTTGCTGGGCAACGTGCTCCAGATGGTGCCGGCGCTCGCCATGCTCGGTCAGGCTGGCGGGGACGCGAAGGGCTATCTCGACGCCTACGGGGACGCCTACGGGTACCCGAAGCTCTCGACGCTGTTCCCGGGCATCGACTCGGTGGACCCGAGCGCGATCCAGGCGATGCAGGCGATGCCGAGGCTCGGGCGCGATGCGGGGCCGACCGGCGCGCAGCGGTTCATCCAGGGGACTGGCGGGGTGCGCGGTGGGGCGGGGCGCTCGAGCCCGCAGACGATGCAGCCGTTGCAGCTCTCGACTGGGTAGACCTTGCGGGATTCGCGCAGGCCGGGCAGGATGGGGCCATGGTCAAGCAGCGCAGGAACTGGACGCAGTCCGGGCGCGCCTACCTGAAGCGCGCCCGGCGGAAGAGGAGCGTGTCAGCCCTAGTCCGCTCGATGAACATAGACAAGCTCGCGCGCCGAGATGCAAAGAGGAAGGCATGAACTGGCTGTGGACGGCGCTGAAGGCGAGCCTTTGCATGGACGGGCATCCTGTCGTGGACGACACCGCGCCACTACTTCGCCTTGACGAGGACGGGCTCTGGGTAGACGAGCATGGGGAGCCTTGGGCATGAAGTTCCGAGGCACTCGCGCAGAAGCGCTCGCGCTGTGGGAGAGACAGTACGACCGCATGCGGTTGGTCAAACTGAGCGAGACGCTCGGCGTGCGCGCGAGGGAGTGGGCGCTCAAGGCGCAGAGGCTCGAGGCGCGGGCGGCCGAGTGGAGGCAGGCGGCTTCGGATGAGGCTGCGAAGGCTGGAGAGAGATGCGCAGAAGCGCTCGCCATCGAGCAGCTCTCGCTCGAGGATATGGGCAAGCTCTACACCTACGCAGATGGGCGCGCGGAGTCGGTCGAGTGAGGTTCTCCGGCTTTGGCCCTGGTAAGAAGGCCGCATGGAGGCGTCGCGTGTACTGCGCTGACGGGAGCGTTGTCGATGACGCCCCGGCCCGGTCCCGGCTGTCGAGCACGAAGAGCGGGAAGGGCCTCCGGTTCGTGCCGCACACGAACTACAGCATGCACCCGAACGACGCGAAGGCACTTGGCCTGCGGCGGACGGCCGACAACGGCACGGTCATGGAGACCGAGCGGCAGCTCGACAACTACCTGGCGCGGGAAAAAGACCTGGGGCGCGACACGGGGTGGAAGGACTGGTGAGCGGGGTCCAGCGAGTCAAGTGTGGCGATTGTCGCCAGTGGCGCACCATCCAGGTGACGAGCTCGCGCAAGGTGCCAGAGCGCTGCGCCCGATGCGCCCGGATCAGGGCTGGGCAGCGGTTCAACCGTCCGCGCAGGTAGGGGCTTGACTCCTGGGCGGGAGGCAGCCCATCCTTTGGCACATGTCCGAGCCGCAAGAGCCCGCCGCCGCCGAAGGCGCAGCGCCCGACGCGCCGCCGCCCAAGGAAGACCGCCAGCAGCAGCGCGCGGCCCTGCGTGCTCAGCGTAGTGCGGCTCTCGACAAGGTCATCGCCGAGCATGTGGGTGATGACGAGGACGACGACGCAGCGCCGGAGCCTGATGGGGATGGCGACGACGAGGCGGACCTGCATGTCGGCGAGGCTGCGGAGATCGCCGAGCCCGGGGACGACGAGGACGAGCCCGCAGAGGGCGACGACGACGAAGAAGAGGCCGAAGGCGAGGACGAGAACGACGAGGAGACGGCCCTGTTCGACGCGCAGCTAGTGCTGCGCGAGGCGGGGGTCCCGGCCTCGGTCATCAAGAGCACCGCTCGGGGGACATTGTTCGCCTGGGCGGAGAGGGTGTTGGAGCAGGGCAAGAAGAGCGAGAAGGCCGCTTCCGAAGCCGACGCCGAACAGTCCGGGACCGCTACCGAGACCGCGAAGAAGGGGACGCCCGCGCCTGCACAGGCCGCGCTGCCTCCCTGGAGCGAGTTCTCGAAGCTGGCCGTGGACGAGTTCGGCGCGAGCGAGGACGCTGTCTCAAAGGTCTTCAAGCCGCTGCACGATGCCGTTGGCTCAGTGCTGGCGCAGAATGCAGAGCTGTTGAAGCAGGTGACTGCCGCCAACAGCGCAGCGACCAAGCGCGAGGGCCAAGCGATCGTAGAGACGGAAATGCAGCGGCTGACCGGCAAGTACCCGGCTTTGCGGCGTGACGAGAAGATGCGGGATGCGGTGCTCGACGAGGTCCAGACCCTAGCTGCGGGCATGAAGGCCCGCGGCCTCGAGATCGATGTCCAACAGGTCTTCGCCAAGGCGGCGCGCAACGTCGCCGGACGCCCGAAGAGGAGTGACTTGCAGCAGCTCAAGCGGAACGGCACGAGCCACGCGCCGACTACCCGACATGATGCGTCGGAACCCGCGTCCACCGAGGACGAGTTCTGGGGCAACGCGGCGGACCTGGTCGAGGCGGGCGCGAGCCGAGAGCGCATGAGCCGCATGCTCGGGCAGCCGCCCAAGTCGATGGCGCGCAGGCGACGCCGGTAGCAACCGGCCCTCTCCAGCGCGCTTAGGCCCCGTACCCAAGGAGGTACACAGTGGGTGGCATTCGGCTAGACGCTCTGGTGGACGCTTTCGTCGCCACAGGCGCGGCGGTCCTCACAGGCGAGGACTTCATCCTGAACGACACGCAGCGCAACAACTCGCTGCTCAAGAAGGTCATGGGGTCGAACGACATGGAGGACATGCTCCGTGGCGGCGATTCCATCACCGACCAACTGATCCTCGAGGACGACAGCAACTACGGCGCGTACAACGTGCTGCAAGAGCGGTCCCCGCGGCTCACCAACCACTTGCAGGAGTACACCTTGCAGTGGGCGACGACCGACGCATCGGTCACCATCTCGAAGCACGAGAAGGGTCTGAACCAGTCGAGCCTCTACAACAAGAAGGGGCGTGCACAGGTCATCAAGAACATCATCACGGCCAAGTGGTCGGCGGCCTACATGGGGATCAACAAGGGGATGGAGCGAGAGTATTTCGCTCAGCCCGTTGTGGGGACCATGGAGACGGTGACCACCGGGACGCGGGTGCCCTACTCAATCTTCGCGTCGATCCACATCTTCGGCGCGACGCTGACCGAAGCGTTCCCGACGGCGACCGTCAACCCGGGGTGGACCACGATCCAGGGGCTCAACCCCACGACCTTCCCCAACTGGCGGAATCCTGTCGAGGGCTACGGCACGACCGCTCCGAGCCCGACCGCGCTGTGGCCAGGCTTCGGTGCGGCCTCACGCATGTGGCGTCGGCTGCACTTCGAGGAGCTGGCGATCAAGCCCGAGTACGGGCCGGCGGAAGACCCGGAGGCGTTCATCTACTGCTCGAGCAAGGGCTACACGCAGTGGGAGGACGCGCAGAGGTCGGCCAACGACCAGACGCGACACGGCAAGAGTGAGGCCGGATATCCGGGCCTCACCTACAACGGCGTGCCCTTGATCTGGCTCGAGTCGATGGACAAGGCCAACGTGTGGCCGGCGACGGGCGGGACGGCGTTCGGTGGTGAGAACGACAACACCACAGACGAGGAGGGCGTGGCCACGACCAACCCCGACATCCAGGGGCCGAAATACCTGTGGCTCGTGCCCAAGTTCTTCCGGAAGTACATCCACTCGGAGCACTTCCTGGAGATGGAGACGCCCCCGCAGTCCGTGACGCAGCCATACGTGCGCACGATCTACCTCGACTGCTGGCACCAGAACGGGAACCGATCGCGCAAGCGCTCGGGTGGCATCATGACCCCGACGGCCTCTCTGGCCGCTCCCTACATCTAGGCCCCAAGGAACTACTCCAATGACTACGCAACACAGCTTGGGCTGGCTCGGTCCGGAAGCCTCGGAAATCATGGTCACCAACCGCACGGCCTCGGCCGTGGCCGTGGGTGACGTGGAGCTGCTGGACATCATCCGCAGCGACGGCGACTCCAGCACCAACGTGCTCGGGACGGCTGCGGCTGGCATGGCCAACATCGTCGTGCCCATCTACGACCTGACGACCCACCCGCACACTCTGTCGGCTGGGATCTACGGCGTCGTGATGAAGGCGGCGCTGGACAACGGCAAGACCGTCGTGCGCCTCCGGGGCCAGACGGACAACGTGGCCGTGAGCGGCACCGTGGCCCTGCTGACCTCTGTCGGAATCCCCGGCGACGGGTCGGAGGTGGCGGTGATCGTCGATTCGCACACGGCGATCGACGGCCTCGCCCAGGCCACCCTGATCGTCCGCAAGGTCATCTTCCTGCCGCTGACCGCGCGCACGGGGGCGGGCCTGACGGACGGCTACTTCGACGGCATCAACGGCTTCGGCTGCCTGCTGTCGACGACCGACGTGACCTAGGATCCGCGCTTTGTCAGCGCCCGGGCTCGTCAGGGGATCATGCACCCCTGGCGGGCCCGGCTTCTTTGGGTAGAATGAGCGGCATGGTCAAGCGCAAGAAGGTCAAGAAGCCGACGAACGTCATCGACGAGGCCCTCCTCGGCGACATCGAACTGGTTGCTCGCCAGAATCAGATTGAGGAGGCCGTAAAGTTCAAGATTCAGGAGCGGTTTTCGCGCGTCCCGTGGGATGCCTACGTCAACACGGTTCTGTCCAAGCAGATTCAGGCCCGCGTGGAGGGCCACCTGGACCAGCACTTCGACATCAACAGCGCGGCGTGCAACAAGATGATGGCCGCCATCGCCACCATGGCCGTGGCCTACGTGCAGGGCGCATTCAGCGTCGAGGTCGTCATAACCCCCAAGAAGCCCCGATGAAGAACCTCACGCTCGCGTGGCGCCTCTACCGGCTGTGCAAGCGCCTGACCGAGGCGCAGGACTCGATGGCCGCGTGCAGCATGACCATCGTTGTCGAGGGCAGGTCGTCGATAGCCCAGCGCATCGCGGTCGCGAACGCGCTCGGGCATCTGCCGCCGGACCCGCGCACGGCCGCCGAGGTGAGCTTCTGGCCGGCGGGCGAGGTTGGTAAGCCGGGGAAGGTCTACCGCGGGCACACGCTCGGCGAGGCGCTTGGACTGGCCCTGAAGAACGAGTAGGCTCCCATGGTCATGGGGAAGCGCACAGCAGCGGCGCGGATGCGTCTCAGGTCCTCCGAGCTCTGGCTGATCGAGCACGGTTGGTGGGCCTGCGACGAGGGCTGGCGCCATCCGAAGCTCTACTACGCATGGCCCGTCAACCACGCCCTCCAGCTCCAGGGCGAGGTTGCTGAGGGCTGCCAGGATCTCGCGTGCCGGATGGTCCGGGGGGAGGCGTAGCCGTGGGGCTGCTCCAGACTAGCGGCGAGATCGAGCGCTTCGCCGCCAAGGTCGTCTGGGACTGCGCGAGCGGATGTGCGGTCTGGACAGGCGCGGTTGCTGGCGGCCGAGGTCGCTTCAATCTGCGCGGCAGGACCGTACTCGCCCACCGAACGGCGTGGCTCACATGGCGCGGTCCGGTTCCGCATGGCAAGGAGCTCGACCACCTGTGCCGAAACCCTAGGTGTGTCAACTTGAACCACCTAGAGCCTGTCAGTCACCGCGTGAACATGCTCCGCGGCATCAATCCCATCGCGCGGTGGGCCGCGCGCACCCACTGCTCTGCTGGTCATGACCTAGCGCCGTACCGAGCTGTTGGCGCTCAGGAGTGTCTGGCTTGCAGCGACGCCAGGCGCCGTGCTCGGCAGCCCCGCATCAATGATCTCCAGCGTGCGCGGCGCGCCAGGTTCAAGGAGGCTTCGGCATGTCTGCGTTGACCGTGCGGATGCTCGCCGGGCTCATCAGATATGAGATCGGCAAGAAACCTGGAACACCCATCGAACTGAGGGAGCTAGTCAATCAGGCCGGCGAGCACCTCGTCGCCATGTTCCCATGGCGCTGGCTCGAGGGGCGGTCGATCACGCTCAGACAGCGGGCCGCGATCACGCTGGACGGGGCCACCTGGACCGAGGCGACCAAGACCCTGACGAAGACCGGGGCCTTCGCCAACTACACGGTTGTGAGTGGGGACGGCATCAGCATCCTGGCCGGCACCGGCGCCACGCTCGGCACGTTCGAGGTGGCGTCGAAGACGAGCTCGGACGCGATCGTGCTCTCCACGTCGATCGGCGCGGCGGCCAACGGGCAGACCGACATCGACGCCGAGATGCCGAACGACCAGGTGGCGCTCACGGCCGGCTTCGACATCCAGTCGGTGACCGCCATCCAGACGAGCAACGGCCTCGTCACAGAGTTCGCATGGACGATGGCCCAAGGGCTGCTCGACCTGCGAACCTGGCCGGGGCACCGGAGCACGGCTAGCTTCCGAGGGCTGCTCGCGTGGGCGCGCGCGGCGTCCGGCGGGGCCCCTGTGCTGCGCCTCGAGGTGTGGCCGCCCGGGACGGACGATGTCGAGTTCCTGACGCTGCGCTACCGGGCTGGCTGGCTCGAGCCGGCCGAGGACACGAGCGAGTTGTCGATCCCCGGGTGGCTCAACCTGCTGTTCATCGAGGTCCTCAAGGCCGTGGTCAACGGCTACGAGGACAAGGAGGGCGGGAGCGTCGATCGGCGGCTGACGGCGCTCAAGGGCGGATCGCTCTTCGCGGACGCCGCGCTGCGCGACGCCATGCTCCAGCCGGGGCTCGGGCCGATGGAGGGCGGGTGGATGGACAACATGCACACCTTGGACCGCTTTGACGTGGAGACGCCGCTCGTCCTGCCGGCGAGCTAGGCCATGCTCTCTCCGAAGCAGATCCAGCAGAGCCGTGACATATTCGACGAGGCCAGGCTGCGGTGGGCCACTGGATCGTGGGAGGCCAGCGAGCGTGGCCTGTGTCGTAGGCTGCCCATCGCACCCAGCAACGCCAGAGGTCGGCGTGCCTAGAGTCCCCCTGCACTTTCCATTCGCGGGAAGGAGGGACGATAGTGCCCATACGGATCAGCCGCAACTGACCACGCCCTCGGCGCAGAACGTGCGTGCGCGCGACCCGGTCACCGGCCGGATGCGCGGGGCCCGGCGGTCTGCGCTGACCAAGTGGAACCAGAGCGCGATCGGTTCCGGGCCGATCCGCGCGCTGATCTCGACGGCGATCGACGACAGGAAGATCGAGTACGCCTTCTCGAGCGGCGCGGTGACCACGGACTGGTTTGCCTCTACGCCATCGAAGAAAGAGAGCCCTGCCGGGCGCGTTGACAGCCAAGGCAACGTCTACGCGATCGACGGGAACGCGGGGCTCGTGAAGTACAACTCAACCGGGCGCGAGATCATGAAGATCGCGCTGCCGGTGGCGGACGCGGCGCACAAGGTGAGGGCCCTGTGGGTCGATGACTCCCTGCGGATCTTCGCGGCGGTCAGCGAGGGTGGGGACGTGCGGACGGCCCGGATGTGGTGCATCCTCCAGCTCCAGGACAACGAGTACCAGATCCTGTGGACCGAGGAGCCGGGGGCGTACACCGAGGACCTCCGCGTCTACCGGGGCAGCCAGCTCTACGCCGCACACAACTACACGCTCGAGCTGCGGTCTCGGGTGCTCATCTACGAGCAGCTCGGCGTTCTCCCGTTCGAGGCGGGTCGCATCGAGAGCGTGGCCTACCCGATACGCGGCATGGACGTGGGCGAGGATGGCAGCGTCTACTGCGCCTGCTCGGACGCACAGCAGTCGTCCACCGACACCTTCGCGCGACGCACGGCCGGCGGCAACCACACGCCCCTCAAGGGGTGGATACCTACGGACGACACGACGCTGAAGGTCTGGTCGTGGTACGACACGTCGGAGATCGACGAGACGGACCTCGAGCAGACCGGGGCCGAGGCGACGCTGGACGAGGGTCAGCAGATTCTTCGGGTGCGCGACAAGAGCGGGAACAACAGGCACCTCTACGCCGGCCAGCTCGTGGTGAGCGGCGAGCACGGTCCGTCGTACCGTACGCGCGGGGTCGGCGGGAAGCCGTGCGCCTTCTTCCAGAACACGGGCGGGGCCCTGGCCGTCGCCGGTAACAGCCTCGTGTCTGGCGGCAACGCCTCGGTGACCCTGGCCCTGGCTGACCAGCAGCGCTCGGCCTTCCCCGCCTACGCGGGGTCAATGTGGTGCATGGTCCTTCTAATCAGGCCGACGGCGGACGACGACGTGGCTGCTCCCAGCCCGCGGGTTGTTCTGTCGATGGCGCACACGGCGACCCCGGCGAACATGCACGCGCTGATGGTGAACCGGAACGCGGAGACGGCGCTGCCCGGGACCTACGTCGAAAACAGCATCAGCTACCACGCGATCACCGACAACACGGGTGACGCTGGGGGGAGCGGCACGGTCCCCCCGCACATGGACGAGATGCTGACCTACGGCGCCTACGACAGCGAGCAGAACGACGGCGCGGTCCTCGTCACGATCCTGTGGGACGGCGGGGTAGAGCCAAACGACACAACCAAGACGCGCAGTCTCATCAGGATCAACGGGCGGCCGGTCGATCGCTGCGAGGGCCTGGCCTTCGAGTCGCTCGAGCCAACGTGGATCGGGGCGGCGCCGTCCGTGGCCGGCGTGTTCACCACGGGCATGGAGGTGGCGCGCCGGTTCCAGGGCGAGCTGTGCGAGATGATCGTGGTCGAGCGCAGGGACCGGGTGAATGTCACCGAGCCGAAGGTGCTGACCCACGACCAGTACGAGCCGACGGTCACCGCCAACAACACGGACCAGACGGACACGCAGATGGCGCGGCTCGAGGCGTTCGTCGCCTATGGCTGGGGCTGCGGGCAGTTGCTGCGGAACAACGAGGGTGCCGAGGTCGGCTACCGGAACTACACGCACTTCTACGCGCGCAACGCCATCTCGTTTGGGGCAGGGACGGCCCGCGTCGGCGGGCCTCCGAAGCCGGGCGTCGGCGGGCTCTACGCGCCGTTCGGGCACTTGCTCAACACGTTCGCGCTCGTCTCGAAGCACGACGCGCAGGGGGTTCTCCGGTGGGTGTGGAACTGGTGTACGCACACGGACACGACGGCCGCAGGCGGCGTCGGCTCGGGTGTCGCCGTGCGCAAGGTGGGGACCACCACATACGTGTGGAGCATGGGCAACCAGCCGGCCAACGGGAACGCGGGGATCGGGGCGAGCGTGGTGGACGCGCGCCTGGTCATCGATGAGGGCGAGTTCCTGAGCAGCGCGGCGCCCGGCTTCAGCGGCGACCCGGCGGACGGGGCGTGGGACCTCAACTACTCTGCGGGGGTCACCGACTACCTGACGCCCAAGATGGCGGCCGACGAGTTCGGCAACGTCTACATCCCGGCGCTCGACCATCCATCGACGCCCGCCACGAGCTCGTTCCTCGTCGTGTCCAAGACGGGCGCGGCCGGCCTCGGCGTCGTCCGGCACAACGCGGGTTTCACCTCGCTGAGTGCGCCCATGGCTGTGGCGCTGCCCCCCGACGCGCTCAACCCAGACTACCGCGGCGACCTGGCCGAGGAGATCGCGGGAGCCGTCTACCTCCTCGCGCGCGTGGGCGACACGCTGAGCGACCCGGCCGTCTACAAGCTTCTGCTCGTATCGGCCACCGCCCTGACCACGGGGAGTCCGCGGACGCTGACGACGATCGCGGTGGTCGATGACGATGTACGGCTGGTCACGGCAACCACGAACGTGATTCCTAGCGGCGGCTCGGCGGCGGTCGATGCGAACGCCCAGTTCGTGCAGGCGATCCGCGCCGGGGACGACATCGTGATCCTCGATGGGACGCGATACCTCGCTTACAACCTGCGGACTGGGGTTCTGGCGGCGCTAGCCTCCACCAGCGCCGGGGAGATCCCGCCGAGGGGCAAGCTCGCCATGTACTGGCGGCACCGGCTCGTGATCGGGAACTTCGCCGACGCGCCCGGGAACTACGCTGCGAGCCGCCTCGGGAACATCCGGGACTGGAACCAGCGGCCTGGAGCGCTCCCGACTGGCGAGCAGATCCAGACGAGCTCGCAGGCGTTCAGCGGGGCAACCACGCGCGCGGGCGAGGCCGAGGACTCGCTGGTGGCCATGGTCCCAATCCAAGACGACCTCGCCTTCCTCATCTGTGAGAGCCGGATCCTGAGGCTGACCGGGGACCCGCAGGACGGCGGCAGCATCCACAAGGTGACCGACTCGATGGGCGGTGTCTTCGGCGACTCGGTCTGCACCGACGCGCGCGGGCGGGCCTTCATGTTCGGCAACAAGCCGCCGGGCCTCTACCAGCTCAGGCTCGAGGGCGACCCGATCCCGCTCTCGCGCCACACGCTGGAGGAGAGCGAGTTTGCGGACATCGACTTCTCGACCCACCGCATTCTCCTGGCGTGGAACCCGATCGACCGCGGGGTGCACATCTTCCAGGTGGCGTGGGGGACGAGCACCCTCGTCGCTCACTGGTTCTGGGAGGAGAAGACACACCGGCTCGTGCGTGAGACGCCGTTGTGGACGGATCGGTTCTACGCGGCCGGGAAACAACCGACGGCCGTTGCCTACCTCGGCGGCGACGACACGCGCGTCCTGCTCTTCGGGTGCGCCGACGGCTACATCAGGAAGTGGGATCCTGCGGCGGCCACCGACGACGGAGACCCGGTGGACGGGTTAGTGACCATGAAGGTGAGCCCGCCGGGCGGCCCGAGCTCGGAGTATCTGTTGCGCGGTGTCCAGGTGGCGCTCGCCGACGGCCAGGGCGGTGCGCGCGTCGAGATCTTCGCCAGCGAGGTGGCGGACGCCCTCGGGCCGATCCAAGAGGCGTTCGACATCGGGCCGGGCCTGAACGACGAGCAGGGCGTGAGCCACCGGGCGGAACACCTCTTCGTGCGCGTGCGCAGCGCGGCGGCCGAACGCTGGGCTTTCGAGTCGGCCGAGGTGGAGGTCGAGCGGAAGGGAAAGGCCGTGGCGGAGAGCTCGTGATAAACTCGTGCTGATGGACGAATTTGAGTTGCATGACCCGTTCGAGCCGGTCCAATCGCGGATGGATAAGTACAGGGCGCTGATGGCTCAGAAGGACGCGGAGGGGCGCGAGGCGATCAGGGCGATACACGACGCCGTCTTGGCTCACCCGGACGAGAATGGTGCTGGCTGTGGCTGACCCGCGCCAAGGCAGGGCGGGCGCCGCCGGATACTCCCCGCGCCTCGGAGCGCGAGACCCGCGTCTCCGGGCTAACCAGGCGGGGTCCGTGACCGAGGCCGGCCTAGACCGGAAGACGGTGGGCACAGATGGCGCGGGCCGCGCACGCATCTCTGCGGCGGACGGGCTCCCCATGCTCTCGTCTGGCGCGAGCCTCGGCGAGGTGATCGCGGCCCACAACCTCCTGCTCGCGAGGCTGCGAGGACAGTAGCTGTCGTGCGCGCCGCCGTTCTCATCACCGGGAAGTGCCGCGCTGGCGGTGCGGCCGTCGCCGAGGTCTGTCACGTCCTCGGCTACCCGATGGGCAGGGCGTTCCCGGCCCCGATCGCCCCTGACTGGCGCCTCGACTGGGAGGACGCGGAGCTCTCGCAGTGGCTGGCCGAGGAGGCTGAGGGTGCCGAGCTTCCGTTCTCGCTCTACGGAGCCATCGAAGGCTTCTTCGACTTCGGGGGCTATCTGAAGGCGCGCATCGCGCACTCAGTCTGCATGGGCTTCGAAGGCCGGATCGGCTTCAAGGGACCTCTACTCGCAGCCCACGGGTTGCCGCTCGATGCGGCGCTGCTGATGGAGAGGATCAACCCTCTCCGCGTGCTCGTTACGCGCTCGGAGAGCGCCATCCACCGCTCAATCGACCGGCAGCGTGGCGCCAAGGTGTTGCGGCGCTGGAACGACCAGATTGACGTGGAGGCCATCCAGCGCGACCTGGTCGTCCCCTACGAGGCGCTGGTGGCCTCGCCGGCCTTCGAGGTAGGCAGGCTTGCGGAGGCGCTCGGGGTTGTGGATCCTGTGGCCATCGGCCAGGCGGTCGCTCGTGTGGTGGCCCCCTGTTCCTGAGAACGCACCGCCATGCCTATCGCAGCAGCGGCCATCACGGGTGGGGCCGGCCTCCTCGGCGGCCTCCTGTCCGACAGGTCTTCGAAGAAGGCGGCCAAGAAGGCCCAGAAGTACAACGACCAGCAGCGGGCCGCGGCCTTCGAGTACCTCCAGGGGGTGCGCGGTGGCGACCAGCTCTACGCCGGCCTCCAGGAGTCGGCGCTCAAGGCCGGGCACAAGCAGGAGCTCGGCGGCTTCCAGGTTGCGCGCTCCGCGCTGAACCGGGGGGGCATAAACGCGGGGCAGACGGTGCGCGCCCAGGGCAAGATCAACCAGGCGAACGTCGAGCAGTCGATCGTCTCGAGAGGGCTTCTCGGCACGTCCACGGGCGTCCAGTCGCTCCAGTCCGTCGGTGACCGGACGGCATCGCAGCTCGGGGCGATCGACGCCCAGCTAGGTCAGGCCTTCGCCGACCTTGGCCTACAGGAAGGCTCCATCCGCGGTGAACAGGGAGACGAGCTAGCGCAGCTCCTCGGTCAGACGCGGCAGAACCAGCTCGACCTCGGCTACGAGCTCGCCAGCCTCGCGCCGCGCAAGCCGGCGGCGGCCGCCAAGTCAAACAAGCAGAAGTTCGATCTCTCTCCGTACCTCGGCCGGCGCGCTCCGCCGGCCGCCTAGCCCCATGCCGCGCGTCGTCGTCCGCAACTATGACGCCAGCGACTTCGACCACGGGCAGGGCGTAGCGCGCGGCTTCGTGGGCCTCGGCCAGGCGCTTGGCGATGGGCTCCGCGAGTCGAGGGTGGAGCGGGCGCGCGGTCGGCAGGCCGAGAATGAGATGCGGGCTCGGGCGGCGGAACAAGAGCGCGCGTTTGCGATCGAAGAACAGGAGGCCGCTGCCAAGGTGCTCGAGCAGGAGAACCGCGCTGCCGAGCGCGCCGAGCGCGGCGCCAAGCAACAGGCCGACCGGGACACGGCTGTCCAGGAGTTCAGGCAGGCGACGACCAAACAGGGCGAGGATGCGCTGCGCCATGACATCGGGGCCGCGCTGCGCCGCGCGGGCGGCGTCCTCGGTCCGTTCGGGATCCTCGACACGAAGCCCATGACCAGCGGCCTGAAGCGGCAGGCAGAGATCGGCCAGCGCATGCAGGGGATCGTCGCGCAGGCGCGCG